>LNAQ01000173.1_pt1 | contig 13393 bp, 19 predicted proteins | sample 602591 | NCBI WGS metagenome assembly LNAQ01 (sample SAMN02440304, study PRJNA202911) | soil metagenome | biome: Subtropical and temperate rainforests or woodlands; isolation source: soil samples (1 kg each in a 20% v/v slurry with milli Q water) were... ... | reverse complement strand
AGCCAGCCCAGAAGTGATTATGGTTCAGGGCCAGCGCCAACAGGCAGACAAGCCACTCATGCCGCAGCGAGTGACTGTGCAGAATCACCTTGAGGCAAATCTCACGCTGGATGGGCGAGCGCTTGAAACCAAAATAACCGATGTTGTTGAGCGCCGCGAGCGCGACGCAACGGAGGACATAGCTTCTTCGGTGGACAGATGAGCATACTTAGCCTTTTTACGCGCCAGTCCGCGAGCATTGCCGGCTACCAGTTCGACGCCGTGCTCGAAGACTCGTTCGAGGCGTCAGTCGAGTTGACCCGCTACCCGGTGGAATCTGGCGTGAAGGTGGCTGACCATCGGATCATCCAGCCCATGCGCTACTACATGGTCGGGGCGATCAGCAATAACCCGCTTAAAGCCATTGACGTATCCAGTGCGCTGGGTGTTGGGCTTTCGGTGCTGATGGGCGCGAATCCGCTTGCGGCCACGGTTGCCGGCCTATCTGCTGGTTTTCTGGCCGGATCAAATTTCACCCGCTCATCCAGCACGCTGCAATTCCTGATGGATCTGCTCGTGGCCGGGATGCCGTTTGATGTAGACGCAGTAGATATTCAGTTAAAGGATATGGTGCTTACGCGCCTGTCGCGAGACCGCGACCCGGAGAACGAAGGCGGCTTGATCTTTGTCGCGGAAATGCACGAATTGGTGCAGCTATCCAGGCTGTCAGACTTCACGCAGCCTAGCCAAGACCAATTAGCCGATGGCGACCCGGCCAAAGCAGGGGCAGCGGCCACAGCCAGTACAGGCCAGCAAGTGGGCGGTACACCCGGCGTGTCCGCGACCCATGAGGTCAACACGGTCGACGGCATAACGATGACGCAACTATGATCGAAATCCCATTGAAAAGCGGCAGCGCCAACGCGCACCAGCGGTTTACCCAGCGCCTAGGCGACAACCTGCTTGAGTTTCGCGTGGACTATCTGGCCTACCAAGAAACGCCGCTCTGGACGCTATGCATCTACCGGGACGGCGCACCCGTTGCGCTCGGACTTGGGCTTAACGCAGGCGCTGTAATGACTGACGCGTACAACCTGCCCGACGACATCGGCCGGCTGATCTTCGTGGGCAATGAAGCGACACTCGACAACCTGGGTAAGGATAACCACCTCGTATGGCTACCGGCATAAAACAATACCTGCGCAAGTGGTCGATGATGATCAATGGGCAGCCTTTTATCGACGCGCGTGATGGGCATCAGTTGAGGTGCGTGTTTGATATTATTGTCAGCCCACAAAGCAGCTTTGTGAAGGCCGAGATTCAGCTTTACAACCTGAGCAAATTGACCTCCCTAAGCCAGCGATCCGACATTATTTTTTCTGCCGGGTATCAGGATAATTTCGATATTCTGTTCACTGGCACGATCACCAACATCATGAAGGAGCGCAGAGGGCCGGACGTGATTACCCGGTTGTTCTGTCGAAACAGTACGCCGAAGCAGCGCGGATTGATGCGCGGCGCGTATGGATTCAACGCGCATGTATTGGACGTACTGAAAGACGCCGCTCGATCATGGCCGCTTGCGCTTGATGTGGATGAATCGCACTTTGACGGAAAGGACGTTCTTCCCTCAGGATGGACGTCAAGCCCAGACATTCCGGCTACGCTGGACGCTCTAAAGGGCATGTTCGACTTCTCATGGAAGGAAGAACGCGGCGCACTTGTTATTACCCGCGTCAACAAAGAGCGCACGACAACGACTTTCGAGATTAACCAGCACACCGGCATGGTCGGCATGCCTGGACTGATCGGCATTGGCGAGGGGATCGGCGTAGAGGTAACGGCGAAGATCAATCCCGCAATAACGACCAGCAGCCGGATGAACGTGCAATCTGAGTACACGACGTACCAGACGGGCAATCTTCACATCGCTGAAATGGCGGGGGACGCATCGGCCAATGGCGTGTACAACGTGTTCAGTCTCCAGTATCTAGGCGACTCTCACGGCGATGCGTGGGACATGCGGATCATGGGCTTTCGTGCGGGATCAGAGGCACCGTTGCCTGCTACGACTACGGGCGGCGGCCTGATATGGGGCGCGCGGGTATCGCCTGAGTTTCGCGCCAAGGTGCGGGAGATATCGAATAACCTAAACGTCGACCCGAACTGGATCATGGCCGTTATGGCTTTCGAGACCGGCGCAACATTTAACCCGGCAGAGCCAAACAAGGCTGGCTCAGGGGCCATCGGATTGATTCAATTCATGCCAGGCACGGCGCAAGGCCTTGGGACGTCATCCAGGGCTCTGGCGAACATGAGCGCAGTCGAGCAGCTTGACTGGGTTGAGAAATACTATAAGCAGTACAAGGGCAGGGTAAGGAGTATCGGCGATGCGTACATGGCTGTTTTCATGCCTGGAAAAGGGCTTGGCAGGCCTGACAGCTTCGTTTTGATAGACAGGGACAAGCAACCAACTACGTATCGTCAGAACGCCGGACTAGACAGGAACCACGATGGAAAGATCACGCGGGGCGAGGCGGTGGAGCGAGCGAACCGCGCCTATACAGAGGGTCAGATGCACATGGCGTGAGGGTTAATTCAACACCTTCACGAACTCTGCCTGAAAAACCGGCATAGATCGCTGTTCGCCGAAGGTCGTATCGTAAGACTTGTTCCCTATATAGTTTCCCACGATAAATAGTTGTGACTCAGCGTGCGCGGCAGGCGGAAGACTGGCGCCGCTACGGAAGTAAACGTAAGCGTACCGACGATCCCCGTGCTCATCGGAGCGCATCAGAAAGTGATTTGCTTGCAAGCCGCCTGCCGCGTCCACAAAACCGGAAATTACGTATTTTTTGCTATCGGGCCGTACCAGCGGGCGGGATGCTAGGTGCTGACCGTCGGAGGCCTCGTAAATTACTGCCGCCTCTCGCTTGGTATAGATTTCAGACCGGCCGGCGCGGATGCTGGAAATTTGCCTTTCGAACTCTTGGGTGCGTCGTTGCGCTTGTGCGAGGCGTGCGCGGTCCGCATCTTCTTGTGATTTTCGGCCGCGTTCGGCCTGAGCCTTCTCTCTCAATTCCATGTTGCATTTCCCGTACCTATAAGACGGGTTTCTTGATCTTAACTTCAATTGATTACTGGCTTCTGAGCATGCCGCATCAATTGAAAGCCCCGCTTGATGCTTCGGCCAGGCAAGTTCTGACATTCTTGTGATGTCTTGATCTGAATCACGAGCAGGGCCGAATAGCGATGTCGCTATGGCGTCACGGCTCTGATCGACGTTGGCGCATCCTGACAGGCCAATAACTGCCGTAGCGATTGCAATTTTTATTTTCATGGCTAACTCCTTGGGCGAAACATATGGATTCAGGATTGTTTAAAACTGCCTTCCGCGAGCTGATGAAAGACGTATGCACGAGTGTACCCGGTCACATTTTGACATATGACCCGGCATTACAGCGCGCGCAAGTACGGATCGGTATTCAGGTCGTATCGGCAAGCGGCTTTGCGGATCAGCTTCCGCCCATCGCAGACGTGCCAGTCCTATTCCTGGGTGGCACGCAATACAACGTCACTCACCAGATCAACCCTGGCGACGAGGGCCTGATTCTGTTCAGCCAGCGCTGCGTAGACGGATGGAAGCAAACCGGAGGCGTAGCAAGCAACCCGCTGGCCCGGTTCCACGACACGCACGACGCCTTCTTTATTCCGGGCTTTCGACCGCTGCCAACGCGCATTGAAGGATTTGCCAATGACGGCATACGCATGCAGTCGCGCGACGGCGGCCAGCACGTATGGATCAAATCCAGCGGGGAAATCGAAGTTACAAACGGCGCGGGATTCATCCGGCTACTGGCAGACGGCACGGTAAACATTAACGGCGCCATCATCAACACGGACGGCACGATCGTCGCGCCTAACGTCACGTTTGGCGGCATCAGTGGCACCGGCCATAGGCACCCTGGCGATAGCGGCGGCACTACAGGAGGGCCCATAAATTGATGCAAGTACGGCGACTCGACGAATCAGGCGATCTGATCACGCGAGGAAAGATGTTTTTAACGGAGCGCGAGGCCATCTCGCAAACCATCGTCACGCGCCTGAAATTGTTCCTGGGCGAATACTTCCGCGATGTCACGGACGGCACGCCCTGGTTCCAGCAAATTCTAGGCAAGTTCGAAAACCTGAATGCCGTAGAGGCCATTTTGCGTAACCGCATTGCTCGTACGCAGGGCGTTGTTCGCTTGCTGGCGTTCTCGATGGACTACGACCTTGATTCGCGAGCCTTGTCCGTTCAAACGCAGGTTTTGACCGTGTACGGCGAGGCCGACGTGCAATTTACGAACGTAACGATATAGGCAAAACATGGCAGAACTGACGCCCACCGGCTACAAGCTCAAGAATCAGAACGACTGGTTCGAGCAAGAGCGCAACATGTACCTGTCCATTGATACAGAATGGATAATCGACCCTTCCAGCCCTGACGGCCTGAAGATCGCTCATGACGCCGAAATCTTCTCCGCGCTTGATGAGACGCTTTACCGGGCGTGGGCCAGCAAAGACCCGGCCAAAGCGGTCGGCATTGACCTTGATGCCATATCGTCGATTACCGGAACGTTTCGCAAGCCCGGTACGCCGTCCAACGTAGATGTGACGTTTACCGGCGTTGCAGGATCGGTGATTCTCGGCGAAAGCATTCTAGAGTCTGCCGATACGGGGCAGCGCTGGATTGTTGACGATGCGTATACCGTGGGACCAGCAGGTACGGTTGTCGTTCCTGTGCGTAGCGAGCTGATCGGGCCGATACAAGCGGAACTAGGCACGATCACGCGCATGATCACGACCATTGCCGGGGTTTCGGCGGTAACGAATGCCAGTCCTGCAACACCCGGAACCGAGCCGGAACGAGATTCCAGCCTACGCATTCGCCGCCGTCTGGAAGTCGGGAAGGCTGGCAATAATCAAGTCGATTCGCTCTACGGGGCGCTGTCCGCTACAGAAGGCGTGCGCCGCGTCAAGGTCTACAACAACCCCACAGGCAGCGCCGCGTTTGATGCGAACCTGAATCCGCATAGCCTACCAAAGAACTCGATAACCGTTTTGGTAGACGGCGGCATTGTCAGTGATGTGGCGATGGCTATCTACTTGAAAAAAAACCCCGGCGTGTTCCTGCACGGAGACGGAACAGTCGTACAGGAATGGGTCACTTCGCCAACGATTGCCACGCACCAGCAAATGATCACGTTTGGCCGGCCGATCTACGTTGACATCGCTGTAGTGGTTGATATCAAAGACGACGGGTCACTCCCTGACGATCTTGAGGCGCAGATTAAGGATGCGATCCTTTCCTTTGCGGCGGGTGAGTCGCCGTCCGGGCAGGATGGCTTCAAGGTTACGGGTTTCGACATCGGCGAATCGGTGCCCATATCAACGATGTACACCCCGATCAATCAAGTCATTGGCAGGTACGGTAATTCGTACGTCACGAGCCTGACGCTGGATGGCGTCTCGGCGAATAAGACGATTGCGTACAACGCACTGAGTCGCTGGCTTGATGCAAACATCACGGTCACCACATCATGATCGATTACGTTCCTAAGCGGGCCTATTCGCAATACCGCAACCAGCCCAAATTCATGGATTGGCTGTCGATTGCGCGGCGTCTGGGCGGATCAATCAACGATGCGTCGATAGCTGTTCGCGAATCCTACGACATCGACAAGGCGAAAGGCGTACAGCTCGATACGATAGGGCGGATCGTCGTATTTAGCCGCGATTTCATCGGTCAATTGACGATGCAAACGGCTGAGTTTGATGCAACTGACGGGGCCGAGTGCGGCGACGAGGACGCGACGTTCTCAGAGGCGCGCGTATCGGACGACGCTCAGATGGCCGACGATCTTTATCGGCTGGTGATCAAAGCCAAGATCATGAAAAACAATGGCGATGCAACCATTGAAAGCATCATCGAAGAGATGGTGTTCTTGGTTGGGCCGGAGTTTCTGCGTATCAATGACACAGAGGATATGGAATTTTCCATCGAGTTCGCAGGTGACCTGACGGAAATTCAGCGGTGGGCACTATTCAATGCGAACCTCGTTCAGATACCGCAGGGCGTCTTATTTCGAGGGTTCCTTGAGTTAACAAGCATGGTCGAGTTTGACGACCCGGACATGGAATTTGGCTATGACGAAGCAATGTTTTCTGATTTTATAGGTGGATAAAAAATGGCAATTAATCTAGACGACCGCTATCCAGGCAGAGCTAACGGCAAGACGCTGAGCTACCCACAGGGCAGCTTTAAGAATCGGACTTCACCGACCGCGAAAGACGGGACGTTCCTTGAGCAGGATTGGGCGAATGATCAGCTAGCGTTTTTCCAGTCGTTAATTAAAGAGGCGGGGCTGACGGCGAACGGCGTAGTCGATACCGCTGAGGCGTCGCAGTATTTCGATGCGCTAGTCCAGACAATTCGCAGTTCGGCAGAGGGCCGTCTTGTTGGCGTCCGAGCATTCAACACGGTAGGCACATCTACGTACACGCCGACGTCCGGCACGAAAAGCGTTGTTGTCGAAGTTCAAGCCGCTGGCGGCAGCGGTGCAGGCGCTGGCGGCACGACCGCAGGGCAAGCAAGCGCCGGCAGCGGAGGCGGCGCGGGAGGGTACGCGAAGTCTTATCTTACGACTGGATTTGCTGGCGTGTCGATTACCGTGGGTGCCGGAGGTGCGGCCACTGGGCCTGGGGCCGTTAACGGCAATGCTGGGGGTAGCTCTTCTTTCGCAGGATCGTTGTCGGCGACTGGCGGCGGCGGAGGAATTAGCATCCCGCCAACAAACAGCTTTCCTTTGCAGCGCAACGGGGGCGGTAGTGGTGTCGGTTCTGGCGGAAGCATCATTAATGCTCGAGGCCAGATTGGCGGAATTGCCAACCTAATTGCTGTTGGCGGCGGCCTGTCCGGGCCGGGGGGCGCAAGCATGCTTTCGCAAGGAGGATCATACGTGGTCGGATCAAACCCTGGCGTGGCCGGGACTCACGGTTCCGGAGGTTCCGGGGCTTTATCACAAGCGGACGGATCAGGTCATCCAGGCGGCGCGGGTGGCGCTGGCATCGTAATTGTTTGGGAGTACGCATAATGAAGACTTACGCACGAATTCAGGACGGCGCTGTCGCTGAGCTGCTCGAAACGGACGGCGATATAACGCGAATGTTCCATCCGGATCTGATTTGGGTGGAGGGGGGAGAAGGGACTCAAGAGGGCGATCTTTACGACGGCGAGAGGTTCACTCGGCCGATCATCCCTGAGCCCGAGCCGATCATCCCGAAATCCGTAACCCCGGCCCAGGGCTTGATGGCCCTATACGTCCTCAAAGGCATCACCGAGGATGACATTCTCGCAGCGATCAATACCATAGAGGATGTGTCTCTTCGTTATCAGGCGCTGATCGCGTTCAAGAAAGCTACGGCATGGGAACGTGAAAGCGAGAGCATGGGGGTGGTCGCGCAGCTGCTCGCGCTGACCGCAACTGACAAGGACGCTCTTTTTTCGCTCGGAGCGACCTACACCAATCTCTAACCGGCCTCGCCGGTTTTTTTACGCCCCTTCATTGGGGCTTTTTTTCGTCCATAGCCAGCAGAACCAATCCAATCGCCCGGTTAAGCCGGGTTTTCTCGTCTCAAGGAACCTCAATGGAACCCACAAGCAGCACATCAGTAGTAGGCAGCGTCCTGGCCTGGAAACTTATCGGCGGCCTAGCCGGTATCGGCGCAATAGGCGCAGGCCTAGCGATGATCGTGGTCATGTGCCTGCTTCGGCCGCGCACTCAGAAGGAGTGGATCGTTGGCATTATCTCGACGGTCGTTGGTTCCGTCTGTGGCGGTGCCGCAGCAATTGAATACTTCAACCTGCAGCACTGGACGAATTCCATGTTCGGTTTGGTGGCGATGATCGGCCTGGTGTTCGCCTGCGGGCTGCCGGCCTGGGCAATCGTTCGCTGGACGTTCAATTACATCAATAAGCGCGAAGGCCATGATATCGCCCAAATCGTTGCGGAGGCGCGTAAGCAAGTTGCAGGGGTGAGCGATGTTTAAGGCGCTGCTGAAATTGCTGGCGAAGCCTCCCACGCCCATACCCACGGCACCGGCAATTCCAGCTCCAGGCACAGTCGTCACCTTCGATCTCGCCTTTGATCGCCTGATCGGCCATGAAGGCAAGTTCACCGAGGCCCGGGCGGATCGCGGCAATTGGACCAGCGGCAAAGTTGGAGTGGGCGAGTTGAAGGGCACCAAGTACGGAATCTCGGCCATGTCCTATCCGCATTTGGACATCAAGGCTATCACGCTCGAACAGGCGAAGGACATCTACCGGCATGACTTCTGGGAGCGATCCGGGGCCGACCAGTACGACGGCGCCATTGGCTATCAGGTATTCGACGCCGCGGTAAATCATGGCATCGAGAACGCTGTGCGCTTCCTACAACGTGCCGCTCGCGTGGCTGACGATGGTTATATCGGGCCGCATACGATGAATGCCGTGAAGGCAATGAGCGTTACAGATGTGCTGATGCGGTTTAATGCCGCCCGGCTGCAGTTCTATACGAGTCTGTCGACCTGGTCGGATTTCGGGAAGGGCTGGGCCCGGCGCATTGTGGGGAATCTCAACTTTGGGGCTGATGATGCTTAGTTTTATGGCCAGGTATTGGAAGCTGCTGGCCGGCGCTGCGGTGGCGCTGGTCATTGTCGCTGCCGTGCTGATGTACGGCTCACACAAATACGATCAAGGGGTACTGGGTGAACAGTCAAAACAAAGCGATCAAGCCGTCAAGGCAGCGAAGGGAAGGGGGGCGGTGGATGATGCTGTTGGCCGCCTACCCGATGGTGGCGCTCTTAGCGAGCTGCAGCGCGACTGGTCGCGTGACTGATACTGGGTGTCTTTGGACGAAGCAGATACGAGTCAGCCAGAAGGATATGCTGACCGATCTGACTGCGCGGGAGATTCTTGGGCATAACAAAGCGCGGGCGGAGCGGTGCAATTGACGGATCGAAACGAAGCGATCCGGCAATTCAATGCGCTGCAGGATCGGGAAGAGGGAATGCTGAGGTAGGGCGAAAAAAAGCCCTCCGGAGAGGGCGTTTAAGAATCTACAGTAACAGGCTTTGCAGCGGTGGGCTGATAATCTCCTGCACTTCAATGATGGCCAGCTTTCTTTCTATTTCAGTGCCATTTTGATCGTAGAGGATTCGCTCCTCGAAGCGGCACTTCAAGCTGTCACCGGGAAGTATGGCAAATTTACGCTGATGGTATGCGTCTAGCCATCCCTTGTGTAGCATTTCCGCTTTCACGCTACGTTTATTACGCTGTACGGTCCACTGCGCGCTGCCGAGCATGTCAGGAGATTTAATCCTGAAATATTCGATTCCGTTATTAATGACCTCATGAATTTCGCCATTAATGTCTGGCTCTCTTTCCATTACGGAAGCATCAGGTAAAAGAACGTCACCTAAAGGGGTTTCTACCTTTACCGCATAACCGGCCATGGAGTTTCGGGCTTTAGCGACATCGTCCAATGCATCCATAACATCCGACACCGACGGCGGATAGAAGCCCACCAGCAGGCCGCCACCAACTTTATAGTCGTCGGCCAACTCGTCGAGTGCTTTCTGCACTTCAGGGGCATCGGCGTCGATTTTTTGTAGTAGTTTATATTTTCCCTTTACTAGCAGACCGCCAACCCATGTTTTCCAATCTAGCGTCGAGACCAACTCATCTGGAACCTTTTTTAGGACTCGGGCCAAAAGAATTTTTAGTGACGAATGCTGGACATCATTCAGTACAGAAACGGGTTCAAGTGATGTATTTATACTGGATAGGAGGACCGAGTCTAGCCCATCAAGGGCTTCGATCATATTCAATGCAGCTTGGAGCACATTGGTAGCAGGCGTCTCCCCAGGCGAGTAGTCAATCACTACGCCGATTTCCCCCTCAATCATTTCCGTTGCCAACACTCTCTCCATTTTTTGATTGTACGTTTCTTCTGTTTATCCATACAGTTGTTTTACTCTTTGTCAGGAAGGGCGCTATTCCTCAAATCTGCATAGACGAAAAATCGACTCATATGCGACGGCCCAGCATCGAATTTTGACTCACTTTTGTACATAACTCTTCCTGCCGCTGTCTGAGTAGCAAAATGTCCCGCCACGCGGTCCGGTGCAAAACGTGCCGCTGCGACAGTCGCATGAGGCAGCCGACCTCTTCTTCGGCGTCGCCAGAAGCCCCTGGGCCCGACCCGGCATTGAGCATATCTTCTTGGATCCGCTGATCGAACCATCATTGCAAACGAACTTATCGCCAGCACAATGAGCTATGCCGCCTTTGCTGCCAGAGCATGGCTTGTTCGCGGCGTGGGCGAATGGCAGCGATAGCATGAGCACCGCTGCGGCCGCGACTACAAGAGTTAGCCGTTTCATATCTCGCGTCAATGCCTATCTCGCCATATCAGCCACGCCAGCACAGCAAGAGCCACTGCGCTCATACCGTAGAGAATGAACGGTGTACTGTCGTCGATGCCCATATGATCGTGGTCCATTTTATTATTTGCCGGACGACATAGGTCGGCCATTTAAACCATTATGGAGCGGCGTGGGCAAATCAATTCAATGAACAGCAGACATATTTCGTTACTCGGCGGCAGTTGTCTCTAAACAGGCTCACTCGCATCCGCCATCTGATACCTCGAATTCCCCATAGCCGGCGTCACCTGATACCAGACGAATGCCGACTCGGGCCGCGGCGTCGACAGCAATTCCAGCGCTTCCTCCACCGGCGTCTCCGGATCCACCCAGGCAAGTGCATCATCGGGTGTCAGCGCAATGGGCCGCCGGTCATGGATATCGACCATCCCGCCCGCTGAATCGTCGGTCACTATCGCAAATCCATGCGCCGCGTCCATTTCCGCATCGGGATTCCAGGCGGCAATGCCGGCCATCAGTATTGGAGCTCCGTCTTTCGCATGGATAAACCAAGGCTGCTTGTCGCCCTTGTCGCCGGTCCATTCATACCAGCCCTCGGCAGGGACCAGAATGCGTCGGGCCAATAGTGGCTTCCAGAATCCAGCGCCAGCCAAAATCTTATCCAGCCTCGCATTGCTGACCGCTGGCCGCTTGTACCAAGGCGGTTTATAGCCCCAGAACATGCGGTCCGCTTTCTCGGTGCCGTCGCCCAGGCGGTGCAAGGTGAGCGGCCGTGTTCCGGGCGGCACGTTGTAGCGCAGCCGCTTGTCGTCATCCAGTATCGTCCGCGGATTCCACCGCAGCGTCTCCCCGTACTGCTCACCGTCGCCAGCCTGCCGAATTCGTCCGCACATAGCTACTCCTGTTTCCGCTCCATCCTCGTAACGCGATCGTATTTCGCTCGTGACTCCTTCACGCTCGGTTCATTATTGACCAAGAGGGTAAGCAACGCTAGGGGCGAGTTGGGTGGCTCAGGCGGCAGTCCATCGAACACCTGCCAGGCGTTGTTCAATATGCCATGCAGGCGTTTGATTTCGCGCAATAGGGCCATAGCGTCCGCATTGACGATGTTGCGGTCCTGGATTGCGCGAAGCTGGGTCGGAGTGAGGGGAGAGTGTTTCATGGCTTGGTATGCTGTATATAGATACAGTGTTTTTACCATAACGGCAGAACAAAAAAAGCCCACCAGTTAGGGCGGGGCTGATTCGGCGCTATGGCGGCTATGGCAAGATTTCCCCCACCACAAAAACAAAACGGGTTCCCGTTTTACCGGAAACCCGCATGAATACTGGTGCCCCCCCCGTGAGTCGAACACGGCACCAACGGATTATGAGTAAGTTCCAGACCGTACGCATAGCGCGCGATGTCAGTGTTTATGCGGGTCTTGGTTCGCGCTGGCTGCGCGCAATGGGCTTGTTTGCACACGTTCTGTCAATATTTCCCCCACCAATTTAAGCGGCCTTCTTCCTGCCGATCTTTGCTAGTGCATCCTTAATCGATGCCGTGGCCAAGTGAGCGTAGCGCTTGGTGCTGATTGCGGATTTATGCCCCAGGACTGCGCCGACAGTATATAGATCGACGCCTGCGTTAATCATCTCACTGGCCGCACTGTGTCGTAGATCATGAAAGTGCAGCCACTCCATATTAAGCGCTGATCGAGCGTCCCGGAAGTGCTTGGATATACGGCTTTGGTCGGGCAGCGGTATATGGACGCAACGGAGTATCCTTGGATGGATTGGGATGTGGCGGGGCTCGCCGTTCTTTGTATCGCGAAGCACAAACACGCCGTCCGATCTTTCCGCCCGCTTAATCTCGGACATTCGCATGCCACTATAAAAGGCAATTCTTATTGCGGCCCGGGTGGGCTTATGGTTGCAGGCGAGACATAGAGCCAGCATTTGCCGTCGGTTGATGAAGTGCCGGCGCTCATTGCGGACTGTCGGGGATATTACGCGCTCGGCTGGGTCGTGATCGCTCATCAAATGGTATTTCCAAGCGTACCGGCATGCGCTGGTTAGATACCGAATGCGATTTCTAATCGTTGCGGGCGCAAGGAGCAGCGTCTCGATGACGTTGCCTTCCCTGTCTTTAACCTCCCTCCGTGCTTTGCTCGCGTACTCCTTGCATACATCCGGAAGGGCGGACATCGGTTTGCCTTTATATGCCCAGAACACCTGCGAGAGCTCGTTTATGATGTTCTCCCCAGACTTCAATTCAGGCACGCGCTCCTTCAGATAGACGGCTACGGCGTCCTCAATCAAGTATTCTGGCTGCTCGATACGAGTTGCAATGGCGTAGAGCCTCGCGGACTCTTGGCGGTCGTAGGTGTCAATTTGGGCTCGCGTCCATGTTTTCGGAAGTAGCTTTCTAGCCCGGACTCGTTTGCCTTCAATGACACGGTCGAATTCAAAAATGTAGCAACCGCGCGCTTTGTCTCTGTATATCGGCATGATTGCAGGTACTCCGTTATGTCTTCTTTGGTGAATAGTATGCGAGTGCCAATCCGATGGCAGGGGATGGGGCCCGAGGGGGCGGCTAAATCATAGACCGTTCGCTGCGACACGCCCATCATCTCGGCGGCCGCCTTAACTGATATCGGCATTTGATGCCTCCATTAAAAACCCGCCTCGGGGGCGGGTAGATTCCATTCCGTTGCCGTAGTAGCCAGCATTCGTTGTGCGGTGTCGGTCACGCTGCTACTGCTTCCTTGGATTCGTCATAGACCTGGATACCCCAAGCCAGCGCATAGCAGCACCAGATGAAGCGGTGGGTGTAGTCAGTCAGATCGTGTTCCCAGAAGTCCTGGAACTCGAAGGTGTGGCCTCCGATCGTTACTGAGAACCCATTCGCCGCGTCATAGGCACGAACGTCGCCTTCATCGGCGCAGTTAAGGACTTCATCCTCA
>LNAQ01000166.1_pt1 | contig 13472 bp, 23 predicted proteins | sample 602591 | NCBI WGS metagenome assembly LNAQ01 (sample SAMN02440304, study PRJNA202911) | soil metagenome | biome: Subtropical and temperate rainforests or woodlands; isolation source: soil samples (1 kg each in a 20% v/v slurry with milli Q water) were... ... | reverse complement strand
AGTATTCGTAATGGTTGGCAAATGGGATGCTGGTCACGATCAGGTCCGTGTGATGCTCCGGCTGCAACTTCGCCTCGGCTACGCAGTCGTTATTGGCGACCTTGTACAGTTCGCCGGATGACTCAATACGCTCGACGCCGATAGACCTGGCCAGCACGTCCTGCATGGCCAATTGGTTAAGGCCGTACTTCTTTATGATTTCTGTCATTTTTTCCACCATTTCATCGTGCCGGCTCCACTTATCCATCAGCGTGCGCAATATTTCCTGCTCGGCTTCCGAATAGACGATATCTATGCGGCATGCGTGCGGTTGCTGGAAGCGCTGGATTCTGTGAATGGCTTGGATGAAGTCGTTGAATTTGAAGCCGATTCCGGCGAAGATCGCGCGATGGCAATGGCGCTGGAAGTTGCAGCCGGATCCGGCGATGATGGGCTTGGTGGACAGAACGCGGAACTCGCCATCCCCAAAGCCGACAATGCGACGTTCCCGCTCGTCCAGATCCTGGCTGCCCCACACGCTGATGGCTTCCGGTACCGCTGACTGGATCGCGCGGCGCTCGTCCTCAAGGTCGTGCCAGACAACGAAATGGTTACCCGGCTCGCTGTCGATGATGTCTTTGACCTTGGCAACGCGAGTATCCATGCTGTTGCGCTTTTCACCGGACGCCTGAGTAATGCCAAGCGCCGGATTCTGGAACATCAAGCCCTGGCCATCACGGTCGGCGCCGGCCATGGCGTAATCGGTTTGGACTGCATGAAATTGCACGTCGAGCGGCGGGAGGTCATAGCCCTCATCGGAAAATCCCAGGTCAGACGGCTTCTGAATGAATACCGCCCAACTGGATACCCACAGCCAGAACTCCTGTTCCTTGTGCGGATAAAGCTGCAGGTTGCCTGCCTGACTGGAATCGCGCTTAAAGAAGCGGGTCAAGGCCTGGCCAGAGTCCATCTGCCCCAGGAAGGCGGCGTAGTGGATTAGCTCTTTGAACCGGTTGGGACTTGGCGTGGCCGTATTGACAAGCTTGTATGTGACGCGATCGAACAGCGGCAAGAATTCCTGATACGTCTTGCTGCCGAACGAGCGAAGTACTGACGCTTCATCCAAGCTGGCCGCCGTGAACAGGCCTGGGTCCAGCTTGCCGTCCCTAACAGACTCGTAGTTCGTCAGGTAGAAGCTATGGCCAGGGTCGATTTCATCGCTGCTGCGGATGAACCGCAGATCCACCCCGAGCATGGCAGCGTCGCGGATAAGCTCTTGCCGGACGCCAAGTGGGCAGACTGCAAGTGCATTGCCGGCCGTCTTGCTGGCCATGATCCGCATCCACTCGCATTGCATGATGGACTTGCCCAGCCCGAAGCTGGCGAATATGCCGCGGTTGCCGCCCTGGACGGCCCACTTTACGATCATCTGCTGGTGAGGAAAGAGGATTGGGTTGATTTCAGCGTCATCGATAGTGAAGCCATCGAACCGGGCCATCTTGATTTTCTGGCGCAGGAATTCGGCGTAGTCGGTCATTTTCTATTGGTCCTTGCGGCGCACAGGCGTACGATCACCAAAACAACCGGAGGTCGCCATGGCATACGATGGGGTTGATTGGAAGCACGCTCCGAAGCTCGCGCGCTGGTGGGCACTAGATGCCGATGGGAAGGCTCACTGGTATTGCGAGCCGGATGTGGCGCCGTTTACCACGTTCTGGCTTGCAGGCGAGCATCAGGCGCCGGACTTTGGGTATGAAGGCGAATGGCGGGCGTCGCTGACCGAGCGGCCGGTTAGGGCGGTGCGGGAGATTTGATGCTGCCGCCCTAGGTACCCGCTAAAAAGGCACGTCATCATCCATATCAGCCAGATTAGCGGCTGGACCCGCCTGTGGCGCAGCCGGTCGCTGTGCTGGGGGCTGTTGCTGCGGTTGCTGTGCCGGCTGCGATGCCTGGGTAGGCGAACTGCCGAATTCAATGGCGGACACCACGCCAACCAGCTTCACGCCCTGGGTGCCATCATTCTTGCTGTAGGTCTCGACGTGTATATCGTCAACCACGACGCTTACCTTCGTTCCTTTCAAGAGGTAGGGCGCAAGGGACTCTGCCCGCTGACGCCAGATCGAAGCATCCACCCATTGGGTCGGACGTTTGCCGTCGTTACCTTTTTTGCCGTAGTTGAATGCGAGGGCGAGGCTCGCTACCGGCGTTCCGTCCTGCGTAAATCGGACTTCCGCATCGCGGCCCAGTGTTGCCATGCCAAATAGTTGTGCCATTTATGCTGCTTCCTTTTTGAGTAAGTTTTCGTACCGTGTAACCATGCGCTCGAAGTCCACCAAATCGGATTCCAGCGCATCGATTTCGTCATCGTTGCGGTTAATTCGGATAATGGTCAGGTGCCGGCCGATGGCCTCAAGGTCAGGCGCCCAAAGCACAAGGTCAATCCATTTGCGACGCAATAGCCACATCGCGCCGTTGCACTGGTCGATGTAGCTGGATATATCTCCATCGACCACGGCGGTGAACAGCGTGTCGCTGCTGACCATTGTTTTGATTTCGATCAGGCCGTCATCGCCCACCATGCCGTCCACGCTCACGCCGAATAGGCGGTCTTCGGTAGTGATGAACCCGGCCTCTTCAACGAAGTTCTTGGTCAGCATCTCGTAAGCGGCCCGGGCAAGCGGTTCCTGCTCCGATCCGAATCGCATGGCTGCCTTCTCGAACACGCTCATCGGCGTACCCCCGGCGCGCTCCCGGGCCACGTCCATCGCATAGCCGGTGCACTTTTTTGATGGTGCGCCGCCTTTCAGCCGGTCCCTGCAATCCTTGAATCGGCTTCCGGTGATGACGCCACGGCGCGACGCTAACCACGCCTCGCTGCCTTGTGGGTCGGTATGAGTGATCAGTCCCATTATTTTTCCTCCTTCATGAACTTCTTCTTGTCGGCATACGCCTTCTTGAATGCGGCGAAGGCGCTAAGATCGTTGGTTTTCTGAATGGCGTCGCAGCCTTGCTGCCAGATGGCGTCCAGTCCTTCTTGTGTTTCTACCTGGGCGACCCGGCTTATCCACTCATCGCGTACCGCAGCGTCCTTTGCTGGTTTGCCGTCCGTGTCGTCGTTTTGCTCGGACAGGCCGGTGATTGCCTTCAGGGTGTAGCGTTCAAGGTAGCTCTTGGCGCTGGCCCGGGCCTGGATCGCGTTCTTGGCACCGCCAACATCGGGCGGGCCGCCCATCGATACGGATTCTTCGTGGCCGCCTACATGGCGCAGGTAGCAGGTGACCTCGATCCATTCTTTTTCATCCTTCGTCAGTTTCCATGAGGATGAAAGGCCATGCTTAGAAAGCGGGGGGGTAACGGCGTTTACCCAGTCGTGAAGCTCGGCGTAGCGGTTACCATTCAACGGCCCTGATGTCACGTCACGGCTTTTGATGATGCGGACAGACTCAGCCTTGAATGCGGCAAATGCTTCGTCATATGCTTTTTTCGCTTGCCCAGCCTGCCATCGCTCCTGCAAGTCCATCATCTTTTCGACTTGTTCCAGCGTTGCGCCCTGGCTCATGGCCGCCATCATCATTCCCATGGGGGAGTCTGCGGCGGGCCCTTGCTGCGCCATTACGGCGCTCTTTGGCATTTCGATTACTTCGCTCATAGCGTCCTCAATAGTTAATGGTTATGCCCGGAATCTTCTTCGTGGCGATCAGCATCACAGCGAGCTTCGCGCACTCGGCGGTTAGCCCCTCGGCAATGAAGGCCGACAACGCAGCGTTATTGATTTTCGCTTTGTGTGCCTTGTTTGCTTCACGCTTCCGTGTCTCGGCGGCCACGCGTTCGGCCTCGTCGGCCTGACGCTGGCGCTCAGCTTCTACTGCCTGCGCTTGCCGCTCCTGTGCCGCCTTCATTTCGCGGTCCGCCCGCTCGATGGCGTCAGCCCGATCCTTCTCGGCTCGTTGAATGGCTTCCAGGCGTTCGCGTTCTGCTGTCTCGGCCTTGAGCTTCAACTCCAGCTCGCGGCGATCCGCTTCAGCCTTGGCGTCGGCTTCACGCTTCGCCGCTGCGTCACGCTCTGCCTGGGCTTTCGCTTCGGCTGCCTTGGTCGCGGCTTCGGCGGCTTCCTTGGCGATGCGCTCTTTCTCGTCCTGAATGCGGCGGACTTCGGCTTCGGCGCGCAGCTTGGCAAGCTCGGCCTGTTCGGCTTCGTGCTTTTCGCGGGTGGCAAGGGCGGTGCGTAGATTCGTCAGCGCCTTGTCTTTGGCGCGCGCCGCCTCGGTTTCGAATTCCTCCCATGTCTCGTTGATGGCGTACTCTTCGATCAGCGAAATGGCTGACTTCAGTTCATCAGCGGTGCGGCCGTCAAGCGATACCGCGCAGGACTCCATCTGGGATAAGCGTGCCTTGTGAGCGTCAATCCGTGCTTCCTCCGCTTCCTCCCAATCCGTCAGCGGCTTGCGCACTTCGGTCTGCCAAAGCTCCAGCTTTTCCCGCGTACGCTTGCGCTCGGCATCTACCTTTTTGGGGATTTCCTTGAGTTCCGCGGATACGGTCTTGCCCAAGCCCTCGATGGCCGTCTTTATCTTGGCGACCTTGAATGCCATGCTGGCGATAGCGGCCCGGCCCTTGGCTGTCGATGTGTCGGGCACGAAGGCGTCAATTTCAGCCTTAATGCGTTGCAAATAGGGCTCTAGACCGCCCTGGGTGCTGTAGACAGTAAGTGCAGATTCTTTCGTTGGTAGCGCGACAAGCTCAGTGCTTTCTTGCTCGATGACTTCTGACATTCTTATTCCTTTAGTTTTGTACGATCCATTGCGCAGTCAGCACTACGGACCAGATAACAGCAGCCAACAGGGCGCACCAGATCGGAGCCATGGGTGGAATCCGGCCGTCGTCGTCATCGGTCGCGTGCTTCATCAGCGTTACGTGGTTCCACATCGCTCTCATGTCTTCTCCATATATCGGATACCCCAGAACTCGTATTCCTCAGGGTCGGCTTCGTCGGCGATTGATTGGGCGCGATCCGTAATCAAGTCGCGCCAATAGGCGGCGGGCTGGCCCATGAATGTCAGGCCGTGCTTGATGTTGTGCGCAGCTTCTGCAAAGACCTTTTCAGGGCTAAGCGGGCGGCAGTCTTGATCAACGACGCCCGAGTCGGGGTCGCGAGTATGTGCTTGCATGATTTGCTCCTGAATAGGAAAGAGGTGAGGGCACCAGTGGTCAGCCCTGTCCGTTTAGGTTGCTGCGCCGTGTACTTTGGCGCGATGTTGGCCGTTGCGGGTGGTGTGGCGTAGAGCCCTCAAGGGTGGCGGCTGGATTCGAACTAGCCCTGCCGATTGCTTATCTGGGGTCTGCCCGCAGGCATTAGCGCGGTAAGTCGCCACTCTTGAAGGCGATCCCGTATCGTGGGATCAGGCCGCTTTGGTGATTATTTGGTGAGGGCTGCGCGAGCGTGGTCGTAAACCTTGCCCTGTAAATGCGGTGCTAATTGTTCGATCATGTGAACCATCATTTGAAGCGCTTCTCGCAACGCATCACGCTCGGCAAGGAGGGTCGGCATAAGGTTGTGAGCCAGGACCACCAGATCGGCATTGGCCTCCTGCATTCCGCGAACATATGGGAATTGCAGGGCTATGGCCATTGGCGCTACTTTCTTGCCATTCACCACTGAATAGATCGGCAGTTCGATATAGCCCTCGTCGTCTGTGTGCGCGGGACCAACAGACCACTCGCCCGGCGTCGCCTTCGTTGCTGCCTCTCGCAGCGTTTTGTATTTATCCGGCATCGCTTCCTTCCTTATTATCCAAAAAGACGATTAGGTGTGGCATGAGCGTATCAACGCTCCCATCCGGATTCTCAACAATCGCAACTGAGTAATTTCCTGGGCCGTTTTCAAACTCTTCATATCCAACACCCCATGCGTGAAATGTTGCCTTGCCGTTCTCGACGACTCCTGTTTGTCGGCCGTTGTTTCCATAAACTGGCTTGAACGTCATTACTGGTCGCATATCTATCCTTTATGGTTATTCACTCTCATCAGCACACAGCCGGTCATACTTTACTAAGGCCGTTCTCCTTTATCGGTTGATTGGGAGGCTGTGTGCTGGTGGGAATGCCCGATTTCTCAGGCGGTGGGGTTATGGGATTAGGGTGCGGATGGCCGCTGCGCATTCTGTCGCCTCTGCGTCGCAATCGCTGGTATCTATCCCTGGATCGCCGGTCCCGATTCGGGCCTCGCATGTCTGCGCAGCATCTTCCAGCGCCTCCCGAACCCTGGCGGCTGCGTAGGCTTCCATCTGCTCGCGGTCGAATATTTCATCGGGGACGCGCTCGGCACATTTATCTACCGCGTCCTGCCAACCGTACTCGGCAGCTTCGTAACGGTCATGGATGTTCCGATCTTCAACGCCGCACCCTAACGCTTGGCTATGCAGCTCCGGCCAATCTATTTCGAGCGGCTCAGGCATCGTCACTCCGTCCATTTCCTCCCTCCCCAAAATGCAAAGCCGATCAATACGCCCGATGCAAAGGCCATCATTATGGTGATCATGAACGGGCCTCGATCTGCAATGCCTTGGCGCTCACTGGGAACCAATAGCAGTCGTAGTCCAGATGGATGAAACGACCTTGAAATGAATCATCATCAGCAAAGCCAATGATGCGATTCCCTGGAAAGATCACACCGTAGTCATTCGTGAACGTAACCCGGTCCCCAAGCTTGAATTGGCAGTTAACTGGCGAGGTGTCGCGCAGCCGCTTTGCGTACTCTTTAACGTTGGTTTTCATACTCCCTCGCTTCAATTCGCAGCCTCGGTGAAGCTGCCCATCAAAGCGCCCGCGTTAGCAGGCGTTTCGTGCCGTCTACTCCGACTGTCATCTGCCCGGATACTCGCGTCCGGCTGATTACACGCGCCAACTATTCGGAGATTCCGAACAGTTCGATCATCACTACCTGCTGCCACGCTCTGCGCTATGGCCCGACTCGCCTGAAAAAGCTCGCCTGCTTGCGTCGTAATGTTTTCTGTCGTCTTTTTGCCAGGGCATACACAGCGGTCGTCCCATTCCGCGCCTCTACGCTTCACAGCGGGGCACGTAGCGTCTTTTGCGTGTCGTTATTCGCCGTCCCTGTATCGGGACGGTGTGAGCTACGCGGCAAATTGTTAAAGAACGAGTCCTGCGTACTGCCTTCCTGCTACCTGCTGTGTCGAATCGCCGGTTGCTGGCCTGAGGCCGAAGCGTTTGGGGAGTCGATGTGTGAACTATAGCAACGCTATATTGCATTGTCAATAGCATCGCTATAGTTTTTTCGGTCGGGCGCAAAAAAACCCTCGTTCGAGGGCAGTGGCGCGAGTGGTTGTTGCTTCTAATCCGGGATGAGGCAGTCCAGGGCCGCTATGGATTGCGTCAACAATTCCTCGGCGCCGCGTGCGAATGCGACGACCTTGGCATGGCTGAGAGTTTCTGGGTTGCTAGTCTTTAAAAGCTCGATATGGATGAGCAGTGTTTGCAGTTGCCGTTTTCCGTAGTCGTACTCTTCAATGAAGACTCGACCTATTTCGGAGCGCTTATAGTTCGGCATGGTTGCCCCCCAGTGTGTACAGCGTGTAAATACCTCTATAATTCATTTGCTGCCTCTTGTTATCTGAATGATTCTTAATTGGTAGTTGCGAAATCAACGCCTCGGAACTGATCCTTCCGGGGCGTTTCTTTTTGCTACGTGGTCATAATACCTGTATAAATATACAGTGCAATACCCGAGTTTTATATCGAGCCGCCATGGCCTGATAAGCCCTTTTGATTATTGAATAAAACCGAGAGATAGGTAAATACCCTTACGTATCAGATACTTTGTCCGTGCGCATCCGACCAAATTATTGAAGCACACCAACGCCTACATCAAAAGAGCAAACAGGCGTCAAAAGATAGCACCGTGCGATTATTGTGTCGCACGGTAATAGTATTCTTCGGCCCATGAAGCCAGTTAGCGCCATTACACGCAAATCAAAACAGATAAATGTCCGCCTGCCCGACGGTATGAGGGAGGAGCTAAATCGCGTTGCAGCCGAGAACGGACGCAAGACCAATACCGAAATCGTAATGCGCTTAGAGCGCTCGCTGGACGAGTCGCAAGAGAGCACAGTCCAGGCGCTGCGTGAATACCTCGAAACGGAGTTCGCCGCGATCCGCGAAGATCTGGCCAAGACGCGTGAGCTGATACTACGGAAGAAATAGGGCGTAAAAAAGCCCTCCGGAGAGGGCGGTACTCGGTTGCGATTCCAAAGCCTACTTAGTGGCGGCTGTTTGCTGCCCTACTTGAAAAGCGCTCAGCATATTAGATTGCAAAGTCGCGTTAAATGCAGCAACACCCAGCACGATCGTGAGCACGGCGCCGATAGCGGTAACGATCATCGTTGCTTTTAGGCTGGAAATTCCAGCGCGTGTAGCGGCGTTATCCTCAGAGATGCGCTGAACCGCATCTTCAATGCGCGCAAGTCTCCCGTCCATCCTCGCTTCAATGGTCTCGAGTTTCGCGTCAAGTTCGGGGCGTGGCACGTATTCCATATCTTTATTATGGCTGGGTTTTTCTTTTGTGTCATCGGGTTTAATAAATCCCAATGCCTCGACTGACATTTCCGACCCCGGAATGGTTGCGCTTTCGCCAGGGCTATCCACTAGATTGGCGGTAATGTCGCGCATCATTCTAACAAAACCGTCATGATGGCTACGCTCAGGATTTGTCTGCTGAGCCATTTTTTTTCTCGAATGTGACGTTTTTAGTGATCATCGTGTCGAACGTTTTCATCAAATGAGCTAGGCCAGGCGTCTCTGGTTTTAGCTCAGCTGCTATTGCTTTCAGCGCGTCGGCGAATCGCTCTCCGTCATAGCCCCGGTGGTGTTTGATTTCATAAATCAGCGCGAGCGCTAGGCCGAGCAATGCCTTTGTTGAGTCGTTAGAGTGAATGTCCGGCGCGCTTTCTTTGTCTGTCATAGATCTCTCATAATTTAACCGCGCCGCAAACCGGCTCAACGCCTTACATCCCAACATCGGGTTCAGTTCTTGTTACTTCTCCGGCAAGTCCATCCGCAATATACAGATAAAACAGCCCTCAATCCGCTATAAATTGCCCAATAACAACGCCGACGCCACTTGCCGCCGCGCGCGCCGCGTCATCCGTCCTTTTTAATATCCAGCCCAACCTGCGCGGCGGCGATAAGGAGGGCGGTTTGCAGGCTAATCAATTGCGGTGAGCTGAGATTGCGCACCTTCCGCTCATCAACCATATCAAACAGCCACCCCGTAGGCGCGGCAGGATTATCGTCCGTGCCAGCATCACCGCTTACTGTGTATTTGGACGACTCCGCAACCTCTAAGGCCAGTCTAGGACTGATTTCTTCGATTGTGCAGTTGAACCCCTTGGCGTAGGCGCGGGCCGCTTCAAGATTGATCGGGCGCAAGGCTGAAATGTGATTGTAAACGCTCGCCTGACCGCCTTTGATCTTGTAGTCTCGGGCAAATTTCGCCCGATTGACACCGATAAAGCGCTTTTTTAGTGCTTCCGCTTCTTGTTCCATAGTCCATATCTTCATATAGCAATGCTATAAAAAATAATCTATTGCATGGCTTGTGATTAATCTATAGCGATGCTATAGTTATTGCCATGAGCAAGCTAAACCAAACCCCCATCACCAAAGCCTGCGAGATAGTAGGCAGCCAAAGTGAAGTCGCAAAACTTCTTGGTGTTCCGCCAGCCGCCGTTAATCAGTGGGTCAAAGGATTGCGCCCCGTGCCAGATAAACATGCTCTGGCTATTGAACGAGCCACGAACGGCAAGGTCACGCGCAAAGAACTATGCCCAGACGACTGGCCGCGGTATTGGCCAGAGCTCAAGGGAGTTCCGCATGCATAACTCACTCCCCATCATCCTCATTGCTCGCCTCAAAGATCATCTTCAAGAAGATCTTCTCGACCTGCGCCTCGGTGGGCTCGCCATATTGAGCGACCGCCATCGCAATAGCTGCGTCGATCATCGGCTGCAGCTCGTCGTCGCTGGGTACCTCAAGTCGTATGTCCATGCTATCTCCCCATCTTATTTTTTTGGTCCAGCTTTCCGAATGTCGAAGGCCGCCATGGTTGCAACTTTACCCATGACAGGCAATAGAGGGAAGCGGGCAGATTGCGTAAGTCAGACGGCTGCTGAGTGCATGCACAGTGCATCAATGCAGCGTCACAGCATCGGTGCTGATGCCGCGCTGAGTGTTCCACACCAGCACAGCGAACACGCCGGTGATGTGCGCGTCGGTGGGTTCTTCAAACGCTTCGTAGCTCAGGCGCACAGCTTGGTCGAAAAGGGCTTCATGGTTCATCGCTGGATTATGAGCGGCTTGGGGCTGATTGGACATTCGTATTTCCCGTTTGGTTGGTATGTCGCCATTGTGCGCAACATGAAATCCAACCGCATTCAATTTGATTTGCACAAGGTTGAGCCAACATGAATGAGACTACTGCCACACGCATTGGCGGCCAGAAACCCTCTATGGAAGGGGCGTTTCGACGGGCCCTGACCGATTCGCACACCCGAAAGACTGTGCGCGACGCGCTCGGATGGGACGATTCGCAAGTGAGCCGATTCCTATCCTGTCAGACGGGGTTAACCATAGACAAGATCGACGCTGCGATCGCTGCGCTCGATATGTTGGTCACCAGTCGACGCTATATGGACTTCCTCGCTTACGGCGCCCAGGTCGGTACCGCTTGCCATTGTGCGCGCGCCGGCATGGGTGAGTGTGGGGCATGAGTACCGCCAGCCACACAGCAGGCCGTGAAGCCAGGAACATTGGCATGCAAGAAGCCTTGAGTCACGCTGTATCCGTGCAGGACGATTGGGCAGATCAGGCCTATAACGCGCTGCAGGTCTTCATTGGCACGCGCGGCGCCAAGACATTCATGGGTGAAGACGTTCGCGCATACGCCTATGACGTACTGGCCGTCCCTTATCCGCCGCATGAGCGGGCCTGGGGCGCCATCATCGCCAAGGCTGCGCGCCATGGCCTGATAACGCGTGTCGGTATTGCACCGGTTGGAACGGCATCGAGCCACATGGCCAATGCTTCAGTGTGGCGGGCTGCGTGATGCAAAAGCAAGTATTCAGCCTTATCAGCCCACTGGTTCGCCGTAACGCCGCCCATGCCATTGCCAACGCGCCGGAAGGTTACCGCTGCGAGATCCGCCCAAAGACTCGCACGCTGGCGCAGAACGATTTGCTCTGGAGCATCCTCACGGACATTTCCAAGCAAGTCGATTTCGTGGTCAATGGCGCGCTGATCAAGGTTTCGCCAGAGGAAGTAAAAGACATTCTTACCGCCGGCCTGAAACGCGAGATGCGCATGGCACAAGGCATCGACGGCGGCATGGTCATTCTCGGCCAGCGCACAAGCAAGATGACCGTTCGCCAGCTGGCAGAGCTTATCGAACTGGCTCATGCCTTCGGCACGCAGCGCGGCGTTGAATGGTCGCGTACTTCATTGGGGCGTGATCAATGATGAAACGTACAGAGTTCGCCCGCAAGACGCCATTGCGCAACAAGGCGCCAATGACCCGTAGCCGCGAGAAGAAAGGCCCAGGCCTAGCGCAACGCATTGCTGAGTCGCTGGGCCGTGCAATCAAGCACGCCCGCGGCGAATCGACCTTACTACGCAGCGAGCAGCACCGGCGCAACGTAGCCGCCTTGGGCTGCCTGATAACCGGCCAAGCCGCGCAGGCGTGTCATGTCAACTTCGACAAGGGCTTGAGCCTCAAGGTTTGCGATTCGCTGTGCTTCCCGTTGTCGCCAGCGTTGCACCAGCATCACGACCAGGGCGGCATGCTGCGCTCAGAACGACACCGCCTTGAGTGGGAATACGTAGACGCTACCCGGGCCATGCTGATCAGAAAGAACCAGTGGCCGGCCGAAATTGAAGCGCACTATCAGCGAGCGATCGCGCCGCTAAAACGAATGGTAGGAGGGTGAGATGGCCGGTAATTGGCTAAAGCTGGAAGCAAGCACACCCGATAAGCCTGAGGTCCTTGCGATAACCGTGGCGATGGGCTGGGATGATCCTGACTTGGTTGTCGGGAAGCTATTTCGCGCATGGCGATGGTTTGATGAGCACACCATAGAAGGTAACGCACCACGCGTTACCGCAGCGTTACTGGATCGAATCATTGGCGTTACCGGGTTTGCTGCTGCGATGGCTGATGTTGGCTGGCTTGTGATTAATGACGGCGGTTTGTCGCTTCCTAACTTCGATCGGCACAACGGAAAGACCGCGAAAGACCGTGCTTTGACTGCGAAACGAGTAGCAAACCACAAGACTAACGCTAAAACTAACGCAGACACCGTTACCGATGCGTTACCTAGAGAAGAGAAGAATAGAGAAGAAGTAAAGACTACAACTGCTTTGCCTCCGGCGCATGTTGCCAGCGATGCTGACAACCCCCCTGCTGAACCGGAAGCCAAAGACGCCATTCCATGCCCGGTACAGAAAATAGTTGAGGCATACCACGCCCTGATGCCGGACAACCCGAAGGTTCGCCTGCTTGACGACGCAAGGCGCAGGACTATCGCGGCGCGTTGGAGACAAGCAGCCAGGGCAAACGTCAAGCCATTTGGCTATGCGACTGCCGACGATGGCGTACAGGCCTGGAAGACCTTTTTCGAGGTGTGTAGCGAATCCGATTTTCTCACCGGCAGGGCCCCACCAGGCCATGGCCGGGATAAGCCTTTCGTGGCTGACCTGGACTTTTTGTTAAGCCCGAAAGGATTCAAGGGCTGCTTGGAAAATAAGTATCACCGAGGTGTTGAATGAAACCCGCAGAGCAATTCCAGATTCCCCGTAGCGACGATGCCGAAAAAGCCGTAATCGGCGGCCTAATGCTCGACAACGGCGCCATTGACCGAATGGGCGACCTGCCGGCCGACGCATTCTTCCGCGCTGAGAACCGGGCCGCCTACGCCACGATATTGAGCCTGATCCAGCAGAACAAGCCTGCAGACGTGCTGACCGTCTCAGACGCATGCCGAGACGTCGACCTCGCGTACTTGCACCAGATCGCCGCAGCAGTGCCAAGCGCGGCCAACATATCCCGCTATGCCGACATGGTGCGAGAAAAGGCGCTAATGCGTGGCGTCCTGGCTGCAGCCGGCACGATTCATGACCTCGTCACCAAGCAAGGACTGGCGGCCGCAGAGATTCTTGACCTTGCGCAAACCGAACTTACCGGCCTCTCGGAAAAGACCGTCAAGAAAGAACCGGCCAGCATCAACGAGGCAATGACCCGCTACCTTACGGTACTGGACGAACGTTTCGCCGGCACAACCAAAACGTTGGGCATGCCTACCGGGCTGAATGATTTGGACAGATACCTGAATGGCGGGCTTCGCCGTGGCGGATTGATAACCATCGGCGCACGCCCCGGCATGGGAAAGTCAGCGCTGGGCGAGACCATCGCCTGCAACATGGCGCTT
>LNAQ01000162.1_pt1 | contig 13512 bp, 11 predicted proteins | sample 602591 | NCBI WGS metagenome assembly LNAQ01 (sample SAMN02440304, study PRJNA202911) | soil metagenome | biome: Subtropical and temperate rainforests or woodlands; isolation source: soil samples (1 kg each in a 20% v/v slurry with milli Q water) were... ... | reverse complement strand
CCGTAGGCGACTACATTGCCCCCCTGACTGAACGTGCAGCGCAGCTCATCAAGGTACGCCACCTGGGCCGCTTGACGTCTGGCGCCACTGGTGCCTGGCTCAAGGAACGCCAGCAAGACCATTCTTTTGCGGTGAATGTGCGCGCTTTGACGCCCGATGGCGGCATGCTGGATGTGCGCATTTTCGAGTTTGACGAAAAGGGCCGACTAGCTTCGCAGACCCATTCTGCAACCGGGCGTTTCGCCCTCCCAGGGGGCTGGGAACTGCAACAGGTGCGGCGCAGCAGCTTTCTTCAGCCCGACAGCGAAAAAGCACGGGTGGATCAACTGCAGGTTCCTACCCTGCTATGGCCGACTCGCATCAGCGCGGACATGGTGGCGGCCTCGCTGATCAAGCCCGACCGCATGGCTACGTTCGACCTGTTTCAGTACATCCGTCATCTTGATGCCAATGGCCAGTCAGCACAACGGTATGAAATTGAATTCTGGCGCAAGGTTTTTTATCCGCTGAGCTGCCTGGTGATGGTGGTGCTGGCATTGCCCTTTGCCTACTTGCACTTTCGGGCCGGCGGTATTGCGGGGTACGTTTTTGGCGGCGTGATGGCAGGCATCAGTTTCTTCCTGTTGAACAATGTATTCGGTTACGCCGGAAATCTGCAAAATTGGTCGCCATGGCTGACGGCTGCCGCCCCAGGATTGATTTACTCCCTGTTGTCACTTGCAGCCTTCGGCTGGCTGGTATTGCGACGCTGAGCCTTTTCGAGTTATTCATGTCCGAAATACCACCGGCCATCGTGCTCTTTTCCCATGGTTCGCGCGACCCACTTTGGCGTGCCCCCATAGAAGCGGTTGCGGCGCGCATTGCCTCGCAATACCCTGACCGGCCGGTGCAATGCGCTTATCTTGAATTATGTGAGCCGACATTGGCCCAAGCCACTGAGTTGCTCTCTCAACAAGGGTCCACCCATATAACGGTGGTACCCATGTTTCTAGGCACCGGAAAGCATGCACGAGAGGACCTTCCATTGCTGGTGGAGCAAATCCGCTCGCGCCACCAATCCGTACAGTTCACCATACAGGGCGCCATTGGGGAAGACCACCGCATGACCGCTTTAATGGCAGAAATTGCCTGCGACTCTTCGATAACCACACCCAACCCTTAGACAAATGCAGCATAATGATGCGAGTTTTTAGCCTCCATCAGATATGAACCTACACCAATTCCGATTTGTTCAAGAGGCGGCACGCCGCAACCTCAATCTGACCGAGGCCGCCAAGGCGCTGCACACTTCGCAGCCTGGTGTATCCAAGGCAATCATCGAGTTGGAAGAAGAACTCGGAATTGATATATTCGCCCGCCATGGAAAGCGGCTCAAGCGCATCACAGAACCTGGCCAGCACGTTCTCAAAAGCATTGAAATCATCATGCGCGAGGTGGGAAACCTGAAGCGCATTGGCGAACAGTTCAGCGCGCAGGATAGTGGCACCCTGTCGATCGCAACCACCCACACCCAAGCGCGCTATGTGTTGCCGGTCCCTGTGGCCCGCCTGCGAGAGGCGTATCCAAAAGTCAACATCAGCCTGCACCAGACCACTCCCGACCAGGTCGCACGCATGGTGATAGACGAAGTGGCGGAAATTGGGATGGCCACCGAGTCGCTGGCAGACTATCCCGAACTGGTGACCCTGCCCTGCTATGAGTGGGAACATGTATTGGTGCTCCCTCCGGGCCACCCGCTGACCCAGAAAGAGCGCATTGGACTGGATGACATCGCCCACGAGCCCCTCATTACCTACCACCCAACGTTCACTGGTCGCGGAAAAATTGATTTGGCCTTTTCAACCAGGCGCTTGCAGCCTCGTATTGCACTCGAAGCCATTGACTCCGATGTAATCAAGACGTATGTGCGCCTGGGCCTGGGCATCGGAATCGTCGCAGAAATGGCTATGCGCGATGATCCTGTTGGTGATCTGGTCGTACGCCCCGTCGGGCATCTTTTCGGCCAGAGCGTGGCGCGCGTGGCGTTCAAGCGAGGCGCCTATTTGCGCAATTTTGTCTACAAGTTCGCCGAATTGCTCAGCGACCGCTTGAGCCGCGAACTGATAGCCCGCGCCATGACGGGGCATATCAACGATTACGAACTCTGAGCATCTGCCGGAACTTGTTAACTCTCTACATCGTTTGTGCTTTCTTCCATGACGCCCACCCTCACGAGATCAATCACCCCCACATTTCCCAGCAAGCTGCCTCAGGTCGGCACCACCATTTTCACAGTCATGTCAGCGCTGGCCGCCGAACATGGCGCCGTGAATCTGGGCCAGGGTTTTCCGGACTTTGAATGTGACCCTGCCCTGACCGATGCCGTAACCCATGCCATGAAGGCCGGACATAACCAATACCCGCCCATGCCGGGGATTGCAGCATTGCGCGAAGCCGTTGCTTCAAAAATAGAAGCACTCCATGGCCGAAAATACAGCGCGAACGCCGAAATAACCATCACAGCAGGAGCCACGCAAGCGATCCTTACGGCCATTCTGGCCATCGTCCATGCGGGCGACGAGGTCATCGTACTTGACCCGTGCTATGACAGTTATGCACCTAACATTGAACTGGCTGGTGGCTCCGTTGTGCGGGTGCCTCTTACCCCTGGGACATTTCGCCCCAACTTTGGTCTGATTGCCGCAGCGATCACACCACGCACCCGCGCCCTCATTATCAACAGTCCACACAATCCGAGCGCCTCCATCTGGAGTGCCGAGGATATGCTCACACTGCAAGATCTGCTGGCACCCACCAACATTCTGCTGATCAGCGACGAAGTCTACGAACACATGGTGTTTGATGGTGCTGAGCACCAAAGCGCCGCCCGTTATCCGGACCTTGCCGCCCGCGCGTTCGTCGTATCGAGCTTTGGCAAGACTTTCCATGTCACCGGCTGGAAGATTGGGACTGTAGCAGCACCCGCTTCGCTCACCGCCGAATTCCGCAAGGTGCACCAGTTCAATGTATTCACCGTAAACACCCCGATGCAGCATGGACTGGCGGAGTATTTGAGAGATCCAGCACCATACCTGCAACTGCCAACTTTCTATCAGGCCAAGCGGGACCTTTTCCGCCAAGGATTGGAAGGTTCTCGCTTGAAACTACTACCCAGCACAGGTAGCTATTTCCAGTGTGTGGACATTTCAGCTGTAAGTGATCTGAATGAAGCCGAATTTTGTCAATGGCTCACGCGCGAAGCGGGGGTTGCAGCTATTCCCCTGTCAGCCTTCTATGGCGATGGATTCGATCAAGGTGTCGTTCGCTTTTGTTTTGCAAAAAAGGATGAAACTTTACGTGATGCAATTGGGAAGTTGCGAAAGATCAGTAGTGCCCCAACCTTCTAACGCCAGGGTTTCGTAAGCTAGGGATGTCCTGAATAACTCGGATCCATGAGTGCTACAAGGCCGACGTTTTCAGATAGTGCGATGGATGCCGTTTAGCCTGCGTCTTCGCACCACTTTTCACGCCCTTTCGGGCCATCTGCACCGCTTTCGCGGCCCCTTGCCTGTGTTCAGGCGCACTTATCCCTGCGCCCCCAGCAATTGGTGGCGCACCATCCACAGGTTGGACAGCGCAAACAGCGTCTTGAGCTGCAGCGTGTTCTTCTTCACCCCCCGGTAGCGCACCTTCACATATCCAAACTGCCGCTTGATCACCCGAAAGGGATGCTCCACCTTGGCCCGGATGCTTGCCTTGATCTTCTCCACTTGGTCTATGAGCGCGTCAACGGGGTTGTGCTCTTTGTCCAGCTCTTTGCGCTTGCCCGGGCGCATCGCTATGTGCCACGTCACGCCCGCCCTGGCATCCGGGCGCTTGTGAACGCCTTGATAGCCCGCGTCACCAAACCCGTCTGTCTCCTGCCCGTGCAGCAAGCTGTTGCCCTCTACAACGTCGGCGACGTTGCCCGAGGTGCCAATGACGGTGTGCACCAGTCCTGAGTCAGCGTCCACGCCAATGTGGGCCTTCATGCCAAAGTGCCATTCATTGCCCTTTTGGCTTGAGTGCATCTCTGGGTCGCGCTTTCTGTCCTTGTTCTTGGTAGAGCTGGGCGCTGCGATCAACGTGGCGTCTACCGCAGTGCCCGCCTTGAGCAGCAAGCCCTGGGCTTCAAGCAATTCGTTGACTGTGGCCAGAATCTGTTCGGCCAGCTTGTGTTTCTCCAGCCGGTGGCGAAACCTCAGGATGGTGCTCTCGTCAGGCATTCGCCCATGGGCATCCAGGCCTGCAAACTCCCGGTAGATCGGGGTGTCAAAGAGGGCTTCTTCCATCGCCAGATCCGACAAGGTAAACCACTGCTGCATGCAGTGGATGCGCAGCATGGTCTCCAGGGCAAAGGGTGGGCGGCCGTTCTTGCCCTCGGGGTAGTACGGGGCAATGACATCGATCAATGCAGCCCAGGGAACCACCCGATCCATCTGGGCCAGCAGTTCCTGTTTGCGGGTCTTCTTGGTGCTCAGGTTCAGGTCAAGGCTGCTTTGCTTCATGGCTGGCGAGGATGCCATGACTGGCCGGGGTCTATCAGACTGACCACGAGGTTTTGCAGGATTTCCCTAGCGCTTTCAGCTTGCCCGAGGTGATGAACGGCATGGCGGATGGCACGGGATCAAACATCAGCTGGATCTGTCCGCCCATAAACGCTCGCACGTTGTGCCAGCAGCCCTCTATCGAGATTGGCATGGCGCTGCGCGGGCGTGACGAAGCGAATGCCGCTATGACGATGCTCCTCGTTGTACCAACGCACAAAGCACTGCACCCACTGGCGTGCTGCTGCAATATCGGCAAAGGGCTTGCAGGGATAGCTGGGGCCGTATTTGAGAGTGCGGAACAACGACTCCGAGTATGCGTTGTCATCACTGACCGAAGGACGGCTGAACGAGGGCATCACGCCCAGCCTTTGCAGTGTGGCCAGCATCGTGGCCCCCTTCATGGGGCTGCCGTTGTCCGAATGCAGCACCAACTGGTTGCGTGCCACCTGGTGGCGCAGACACGCCTTGATGATGAGCTGCGCGGCATGGCCGGCACTTTCGTTTTCATGCACCTCCCAGCCCACAATGGCACGGCGGTAGACGTCCAGCACCAGGTACAGCCGCAGGAACTGTCCGCGCACCGTGCTGGGCAGGTAGGTGATGTCCCAGGACCAGACCTGATTGGGCGCGGTGGCTTTGATGGCCTGGGGCTTACTGCTGCTGCGGGGCGTACGGGCGCGGCCCCGACGCTGCACCTGGCCATGCGCACGCAGCACACGGTAAAAGCTTGACTCACTGGCGATGTACACGCCCGCGTCCGCCAGGCGCGGCACGATCTGAGAGGGCGGCAGGCTTTGGTGCTCGGGCGTGTTGCACACCGCTCCGGGTGGCCGAATCAGGTTCAGTCGCAGTAGTGGAGTCTGACCGAAAATAGGTGGCTTTACATAGCGGCCCGTCGCCCAGAGTAGCGAATGGCCTTGCATCACATGCATCCACGATGCGCGTGCCGATGCTGACGTTAACACCTTCATTTGAAGATTGGCCGTACAGAATCCAGTTTTTAAAAGCATGCGGCCATCGCGTGCCGTCGGAACATTATAAAAACAAGATTGCACAAATATGATATTTTGTGTAATCTCAAGCAATGCCTAAGGCCGCTGAATCTGTAGCAAGCCTGCCCGGTTCCGTCCAGGCCTCCTTGGAAGTACTGGGAACGCACCTGCGCGTCGGCCGCAAGCGACGCAAAGAATCCCTGCGCTCCTGGGCTCTGCGCATGAATGTCTCTGTGCCCACATTGGCTGCGATGGAAAGAGGCGATCCGCGTGTCGGCATGGGTGTGTACGCCACGGCCTTGTGGCTCATGGGCCAGGATGACGCTTTGCGGACTCTGGCCGCTCCTGAGAAAGATGTACAGGCCCTGGCGCAGGAGGTGCTGGTGATTCAGGACAAGGGGAGACGACGTAATGGCTGATGCTTACCAACCGCAAGACGCCATGAGCCTGTGGTGGCTTGGGCGCGGCTTGGAGCAGCAACCTTCCCCGAACTTGATCGGGCGAATATTTCTGGCCGATGGCAATCGCAAAGTGGGCCTGGAATACGCGCCAGAGTGGCTCCAGCACGGCTTTGCGCTCAGTGGCGATCTTCCTCTGGCCCGGGGTGTCTTCTTGCCCAAGGAGCGGGACATGGCAGTTGGTGCTGTCGATGATGCGCGTCCGGACCGCTGGGGCGAGCGAGTCATTCGCAACCTCTACAAGCCCGCTCGCCTGTCCGTGCTGGAATACCTCTACTTCGCTGGCGATGACCGCTTTGGGGCGTTGGGCGTGTCAAGATCTTCCAGCAGCTACCAGCCAAGTAGCGGTGGTGCAATCGCAAAATTGGCCAGTCTTCCCGAAATGGAGCGCGCCATTGCTGCTGTCCTCGCGGGCGAGAAATTGGACGAAGCGTTGGCTCGCCTGGTCAGGCCCGGTCCTTCCTTTGGAGGGGCGCGTCCCAAGTCTCTGATCGAAATGGACGGTTCTCAGTGGGTGGTGAAGTTTTCCGAAGGGGAGGACTTCGACATGGAGCTTGTCGAGCACGCCACCCTGCGTCTGGCCGCGCAATGTGGCATCCAGGTTGCCGAAACGCGTGCGTTGCCGTTGGCCCGTGGGCATGCGGTTGCGGTCAGGCGCTTTGACCGCGATGACGGCAAGCGTTCGCATGTGATCTCTGCCAACACCGTGTTGCGTGCGGCGGGGTTGACGATGGGTTACCCAGAGCTGGCGCAGAGCCTGCGTCGGATCGCGCGCGCCGGGGCCATTCGTGAGCATCAGCATGAATTGTTCAGGCGCATGGTCTTCAACATTCTGATCGACAACACGGATGACCATGAGAAGAACCATGCCTTCGTGCGGTCTGGTGACGGCTTCTATGATCTGACGCCTGCCTACGATGTGGTGCCATCGGTTCAGGGGTTGGGCCAGCAGCAGCTACGAGTCGGAAAGAGCCAGGCAGAGTCTTCGCTTGAGAATGCCTTGTCGGAAGTCCAGGCCTTTGGTCTTAAGAAAGACGCAGCGGCCGAGGCTGTGCGGCGGATTGTCGGCGTGGTCAATGGATGGAAAGAGTTCTTCCAGCGTCAGGGTGTGGGCGAGAGAGATTTGGAGAGGATGGCACAGTACATCGACGGGCCTTTCCTGAAAGCACAGCGGACCGAAATGAAGACGTGAGCGTCCAGCGAACCCACGTTGACATCTGCGTTGGAAGTTGGAACGATCTGCGCCCGCCGCTGCCGGCCTGCGGCTATGTGTCGCCCGATTCAGTCGATCAACTCGCCCGCCAGCGGTGTGGCAGCAGCTCGTCGATGCGGGACGCCGGATGGCTGTGGATGCGTGCCAGCACCTCTCGCAGATAGGCCCAGGGCTCGACTGAGGTTGCCCCTGAAAAGTGGAGTTCTTAACTCCATGCCTTCCATGGTCAGTCAAACGCATGGCAGAGCATAGAAATGCACTCTTCTGGGGCAGCGCGCCATTTTTCCGGTGCATGGCTTTCAATTCTCGACACTGGGTGGCAGCCCTGTCGAAAAAACAAATGGTGACAAGAGCGTTGACATTGGTTAAAACCACAGTCTCCAAATTGTTACAGGGCTAACACCCCCTCACCTCGCCTTTCGGGCCCCCACTGATCCTGCCCTGCCGGGAGGGCGGCAAGGCCTGGCAGGCGACACATTTCCATGACACACAAAACGGCCACCACCTGGTGGCTTACCGGCCTGCCAGGCGCTGGCAAAACCACCTTGGCGCAGGCCTTGGCGGCAGCCTTGCGTGACCGTGGAGAACCCGCCTGCGTGATTGATGGCGATGAACTGCGCACAGGCCTGTGCAAAGACCTCGGGTTTGACAAAGCCAGCCGTGCTGAGAACGTGCGCCGTGCCGCACACCTGGCCCAGCTGCTCAATGCCAACGCCATCCATGCGGTCGTTGCCATGGTCTCCCCGGCAGCCCAGGCGCGCGAGGCGGCGTATGCGGCCATAGGCGTGGGCCGCTGCAAAGAGATCCACATCAGCACCCCGCTGGACGTGTGTGAAAAACGCGACCCCAAAGGCCTGTATGCACGGGCGCGAGCCAACCAGCTGACACAGATGACCGGTATACAGGCAGCCTACGAAGCCCCTGTGTCCCCCGCATTGCGCATTGACACCAGCCAAACCGACATACACGTTGCCGTGCAGCAACTGCTCCAGGCCTAGGCAGGCAGACGCAACCCCCACCCCACGCTCATGACCCACTTGGCCACTCCCCGCTACCACTTCATCACCGGCCTGCCCCGCTCGGGCTCCACCCTGTTGTCGGCCCTGCTACTGCAAAACCCGCGCTTTCACGCCGGCATGACCAGCCCGGTGGGCGGCTTGTTCAAGGGCATGCTCAACCAGCTGGGCGCGGGCAGCGAGTTTGGCCCCGTGGTCACCACCGAGCAACGGCGCAGGCTGTCGCGCGGCTTGTTTGACAGCTACTACGCCGACCATGCAGGCAGCAAGGACGTCATCTTTGACACCAACCGCATGTGGAGCGCCCAGATGCCAGCCCTCATGGACCTCTTCCCCGCCGCCAAACTCATTGCCTGCGTGCGCAACGTCGCGTGGGTGATGGACAGCATCGAGCGCCGCTACCGCGCCAACCCCTTTGAGATCACCCGCCTGTTCAGCGACGACACCGAGCGCAACACCGTCTACAGCCGTGTAGATACGCTCGCCCAGCGCAACCGCATGGTCGGCTACCCCTGGACAGCGCTCAAAGAGGCCTTCTATGGCGAACATGCCAGCTCACTGCTGCTGGTGGACTACGAACTGCTGGCGCAGGCGCCGCACAAGGTGCTGCCACTGATCTACCAGTTCCTCGGCGAGCCCGAATACGCGCACGACTTCGGAAACGTGCAATACGACGCCCCCGAGTTTGACGAAGCCCTGGGCCTGCACGGCCTGCACCAGGTGCGCCCGCAGGTGGGCCTGCAGCCGCGCCAGACCATCCTGCCGCCCGATTTGTTCGAGCAATACAGCAAGCTGTCGTTCTGGCAAGACGGCGCCCACAGCCGCGCCAACGTCATCACCGCCAAGAATCATCAAAATTGATAGCTACTAGCGCTTGCTGCATAAGCGATAGAGCCTAAAAACACCCCCAAGGCACGCCATGACCACCACCGCCGCCGACAGCCCCGCCCGTGACATCGTCTTTATCGACAGCCGGGTGCAAGACACCGCCACCTTGCTGCAGGGCCTTAAACCCGGCACCGAAGTGGTGTTTCTGCAAGCCGGGCAAGACGGCCTGGCGCAAATTGCCGCCGCGCTGGGTGAGCGCGGTGACGTGGGCACGGTGCAGGTCATCGCCCACGGCAGCGCCGGGCAGCTGTGGCTGGGCAGCAGCTTTCTGGACAACGCCGCGCTGCAGCGGCCCGAGGTGCAAGCCCAGCTGGCCGCGCTGGGCCGGGGCCTGACGGCCGACGGCGACCTGCTGATCTACGCCTGCAACACCGCCCAGGGCAGCGAGGGCACGCAGTTTGTCAGCACCCTGGCCGCGCTCACCGGCGCAGACGTGGCCGCCAGCGACGACCGCACGGGGGCGGGGGGCGACTGGGAGCTGGAGATTTCGACGGGGAGCATCGAACAGGCTGCACCGCTGTTGGCACAGGCAGTGGCGCCGTATCAGCACAGTCTGGCCACCTTGACGGTGACCACCGGTGCTGACACTGGGGTCGATGCCAGCTTTGGCGCCGACCAGGCCACAGACGCCGCGGATGGTGGTGGCCTGTCGCTGCGCGAGGCGCTCAATTGGGCGCAGAGCGGTGACACGGTGACCTTCAGTGCCGATATGACCATCAGCCTCAGCACAAAAGCGGGGGCGACTCGCTGCTGATCCTGAACAAGAACCTGACCATCGACGGGGACTGGGACAACGACGGCACCGCCGATGTGACGCTGGATGGGCAGTACAAAGGGCAGGTGCTCAACATTTCCTCGGGGACTTCCGTCACCCTGGACGGGCTGACGATCACTAAAGGCTTGCTGTCCGGCAACGGCGGCGCTGGCACCCAAACGAACGGCGGGGCCGGTGGATCTGCCCTAGGTGCTGGCATTTACAACGCAGGCACCCTGACCATCACCCACAGCAACCTGACGGGCAATGTGGCCACCGGCGGTGGGGGCTCGGGTGGTGGCGGGGGATTTGGCGGCGGTGGGGGCAGTGGTTATGCAGGTACCGGCGGCGGCAATGGGGGTTCCGGTACTTCCCAGAGTGGAGCCAGTGGGGGCGCTGGCAACGGCGGCGGCGGCGGCGGCGGAATCGGGGGCGGCAACCCTACCGGGGCAACGGGCGGTAGCTACGAGTTCAAGCGGGTCGGGGGCAATGGCGGCACCTTGACTGGAGGCGGTGCGGGTGGCCTCACTTATGCGTCAGCCAAACCAGGCGGCAATGGCGCTTCGGTGACGGGTGCCGGCGGTGGCGGCGGTGGCACGGGGTACTTCGATAGCGGAAGTGGCGGTGCCGGCGGTTTGGCCGCTGGCGGTATTTACAACGCATCCGGTGCCACGCTCAACATCGCGGACACCACTTTTTCAGCCAACAAGGGGGCCGGCGGCGGTGGCGGCGGGCAAGGCAGTTTGGGTGGCACCGCAGGTGCTGGGGGGCTTGGCACCGGTGCCATCTACAACCTGGGCACGCTCAATTACAACGCAGCCAGCACCACCTTCACATCCAATGAGGGTGCAGGGGGGAAGGCGGGTAACGGTGGGGCTGCTGCTGCCGGGAGCGCTAATCTTGGGGGCACGGCTGCCAGCACCTCCACCTGGTCTGCCGCGCCCACCGTTACCCTATCAATCGATAGCGCAAGCGTTGCCGAAGCCGCAGGCACCGCCACCGTCACCGCCACCCTCAGCGCGGCGGCGGCGGCAGACACCACGGTCACCATCGGGCGCCAGAGCGGCAGCACCGCCACGCTGACGGACGACTTCACGCTGTCGTCCACCACCATCACCATCACCGCAGGCCAGACCACCGGCACGGCCACCCTCACGGCGGTGCAAGACGCGCTGGACGAAGCCGATGAAACCGCCATCATCGAGATCACGGGCGTTTCTGGCGGTGGCGGCGCCACCGAGAGCGGCGCCCAGCAGCAAACGGTGACGATCATTGACGACGACCCAACCCCCAGCCTGTCTGTTGCCAACGTCAGCCAGGTCGAGGGCATCAGCGGCAGCAGCAACCAGACTTTCACCGTCACCCTGTCTGCCGCGTCGGCCCAAGCCGTGTCGGTCGGCTACGCCACCTCCAACGGCACAGCCACCGCTGGCAGCGACTACACCGCCAGCAGCGGCACACTCACCTTTGCCCCCGGTGAGACGACCAAGACCTTCACGGTCGCGGTGGCGGGTGACACCACGGCCGAGTCAGACGAGGCCTTCACGGTCACCCTCTCCGGCCCTAGCAATGCCACCTTGGGCACTGCATCGGCCACGGGCACGATCCAGGATGACGACAGCGATGTCATCGCCCCGTCAGTTTCCTCGATCACCCGAGTCGGGACTGCCACGACCAACGCCACCAGCGTGGACTACACCGTCGCCTTCTCGGAGGCGGTGACCGGCGTGGGCGCTTCAGACTTCGGGCTCACGGCCTCTGGTTCGGCGAATGGCGCCGTCGCCAGCGTCACCGGCAGCGGCAGCAACTACACCGTGACGGTGAACAGCATCACGGGCGATGGCACGCTGCGCCTGGACTTGAATGCCTCCGGCACGGGTATCACGGATGGTGCAAGCAATGCCATTGCCGGGGGCTATACGTCTGGGCAAATCTACACCTTTGACCACACTGCGCCCAGCGTCACCGGCGTGACCTCGACCACGGGCAATGGCACCTACACGGCGGGGGGCTTCATTTCCATTCAGGTCAACTTCAATGAGGCGGTGACTGTCACCGGCATCCCCACTATCACGCTGGAGACCGGCAGCGTGGACCGGTCCATTACCTACGCATCGGGCAGCGGCACCAACACGCTGACCTTCACCTACACCGTGCAGGCGGGCGACACCACGGCAGACCTCGATTACGTGAGCACCACGGCGCTGGCGCTCAATGGCGGAACGATCAGCGACAGCTTGGGCAACGATGCCATCCTCACCTTGGCGGCGCCCGGCGCAACGGGCTCGCTGGGCGCCAACAGGGCCATCACCATCGACACCACGGCCCCTGCCGCCCCGTCGGTTCCCGGCCTGCGCTTCGCCAGCGATTCGGGCGCATCCAACGTGGACGGCATCACGAACGTCACTACACCCACCTTCACCGGCACCGCAGAGGCGGGCGCTACCGTCACGCTGTACGACACCAATGGGGTGACCGTACTGGGCACCGCCGTCGCAACAGGTGGTGTCTGGTCCATCACGAGCAGCACATTGGCACAGGGGGCGCACACTCTCACGGCCAAGGCCACCGATGCTGCGGGCAACGTGAGCAGCGCGTCCGTCGGGCTGACCGTCACCATCGACACCACGGCCCCTGCCGCCCCGTCGGTCCCCGACCTGGCCACCGCCAGCGATACGGGCGCCTCCAATGCCGACAACATCACCAGCGCCACCACGCCCACTTTCACCGGCACCGCAGAGGCGGGCGCTACCGTCACGCTGTACGACACCGATAGCTTTACGGTATTGGGCACGGCCGTCGCAACAGGTGGTGTCTGGACCATCACGAGCAGCACATTGGCACAGGGGGCGCACACTCTCACGGCCAAGGCCACCGATGCTGCGGGCAACGTGAGCAGCGCGTCTGTCGGGCTGACCGTCTCCATCGTCACCGCCAACACGCCCCCGGCGGTCACCACCAGCGGCGGCACCAGGGCCTTTGTCGAGGGAGCCAATGTTGCCAGCACGCCGGTGGCGGTGGACAGCGGCATCACCCTTGCTGACGCCGACAACGCCACCCTGGCCAGCGCCACCGTGGCCATCGTCGGCAACTTCCAGAGCGGCCAGGACCTGCTGGGGTTCACCTCCAACCCTGCCACCATGGGCAACGTCAGCGCCAGCTACAACAGCAGCACGGGCGTGCTGACGCTGTCCTCGGCCGGCGCCACCGCCACGCTGGCCCAATGGCAGGCAGCCCTGCAATCCATCACGTACTCCAACAGCTCGGAAACCCCCAGCACCAGCACCCGCACCATCAGCTTTGTGGTGAACGACGGCACGGACAGCAGCAGCGCAGCCACCCGAACCGTCACGGTGGCGGCGGTCAACGATGCGCCCATGGCCGTGGCCGACAGCGTGAGCGTTGCAGAGGGCGGCATAGCCACGACGCTGACCGGTGGCGCCAGCAGCGTGCTGGCCAATGACACCGATGCGGAAAACGATGCGCTGTCGGCACTGCTGGTCACCGGCCCGGCCCACGGCACCTTGACGCTGAACGCCAACGGAACGTTTAGCTACACCCACGACGGCAGCGAAACCACCACCGACAGCTTCACCTACAAACCCAACGACGGCACAGCGGAC
>LNAQ01000160.1_pt1 | contig 13528 bp, 11 predicted proteins | sample 602591 | NCBI WGS metagenome assembly LNAQ01 (sample SAMN02440304, study PRJNA202911) | soil metagenome | biome: Subtropical and temperate rainforests or woodlands; isolation source: soil samples (1 kg each in a 20% v/v slurry with milli Q water) were... ... | reverse complement strand
GAGGGCGTCCGCGGCGGCGTCCAGCCCCAGCAGGCGGATGGCGTTGTCTTTCAGGATCCCGGGCATCACCTCGGGACGGAAGCCGGCCACCTCGGCGTCCTTCATCCAGCGCTCGGGCGTCAGCAGCGGGAAGTCGCTGCCGAACAGCACGCGGTCCTTCAGGAGCGTGTTGGCGTACTGCACCAGCTGCTTGGGGAAATACTTCGGGCTCCAGCCCGAAAGGTCGATCCAGAAATTGGGCTTGTGCACGGCCAGCGCCAGCGCCTCGTCCTGCCAGGGCCAGCTCGGATGCGCCATTACGATCTGCATGTCGGGAAACGCGATCGCCACGTCCTCCAGCAGCATCGGGTTGCTGTGCTGGATCTTCAGGCCGCCGCCGCAGCGCATGCCGGCGCCCATGCCGGTGTTGCCCGTGTGGAAGATCGCGGGTAGCTTGTGCTCGGCGATCACCTCGTAGATGGGCCAGGCCATGCGGTCGAACGGCTGGAAGTCCTGCACCGTGGGGTGGAACTTGAAGCCGCGCACGCCCTCCTCCTCCACCAGCCGGCGCGCCTCGCGCGCACCCATCTTCCCCTTGTGCGGGTCGATGGAGGCGAAAGCCACCATGATGTCGGGGTTCTCGCGCGCGGCCTGCGCCACTTCCTCGTTGGGAATGCGCCGTCGCCCCAGCTTGGATTCGGCGTCGACGGTGAACATCACCAGGCCGATGCGGCGCTCGCGGTAGTACGCCACCGTCTCGGCGATGGTGGGGCGGCGCTTGCTGCCGAAATAGCGGTCGACGGCCTCGTCGAACTCGGCGCCGTAGTTGTCGAAGGGATTCCAGCAGGACACCTCGGCATGCGTGTGCACGTCGATGGCGATCAGGTCGGCGGTCTTCATGGGTTCACTCGAAGCGGTAGTCGGGGCCGTGGGCGCGCGCGTACTCGGCGTACGGGTCGAGCGCGCGCGGGTCGGCCATGGCGCTGGTGTTGGCGGCGGACGCGACGGGGGTGCCCAGCAGCACGCGGCGCACCGGCACTTCCATCTTCTTGCCCGTGAGCGTGGTGGGGATGGCGGGCATCACGACGATGCGGTCGGGCACGTGGCGCGGTGTGTACTCGTTGCGCAGCTTGGTGCAGATGCGGTGCTCCAGCTCCGGCGTCAGCACGTGGCCCTCCGCCAGCTTGACGAACAGGGGCATGAAGAAGCGCCCGCCCGGCAGGTCCAGGTTGACGATCAGGCCGTCCACCACGCCGGGGATGCCGTCGAGCGCGCGATAGACCTCCGCAGTGCCGATGCGCACGCCGTGACGATTGAGCGTGGCATCGGAGCGTCCCAGAACGAAGCCGCCCTGGCGCTCGTTGATGCGGAAAAGGTCGCCGTGGCGCCAGATGCCCGGGAAGTCCTCGAAATAGGATGCACGGTAGAGCGCACCGTCCTGATCGCCCCAGAACGCCACCGGCATCGAAGGCATGGGTTGCGTGATCACCAGTTCACCCACTTCGTCCAGGACGCTGTGCCCCTCCGCATCGAAGGAGGCGGCGGCAACGCCGAGCGCGGGTGCCTGGATCTCGCCGGCGCGCACGGGCAGGAGGGGCACGCCGCCCACGAGACCGGTGCAGCAGTCGGTGCCGCCGCTTCCGGTGGCGACCCACAGGTCCTCCTTCACGTTGGTGTAGAACCAGGCGGTGCACTCCGGCGACACCGGCGAGCCCGCCGGCATGATGGAGCGCAGGCTGGACAGATCGAACTGCGCGCGCGGCACGATGCCGGCCTTGCGCATGATCTCCACGTAGCTCGGGCTCGCGCCGAAGAAGCTGGCGCGGCTGTCCTGCACCATCTTCCACAACAGGTCCGGCGAGGGGTAAGCGGGGTTGCCGTCGTACAGCACGGGGCACACCCCCGTCAGCAGCGAGCTGGCGAGGAAGTTCCACATCATCCAGCCCGTGGTGGTGTAGAAGAAGATGCGCTCGCCGGGACGGAAGTCGTGGTGCAGGCGCAGCGCCTTGTTCATCTCCAGCAGGATGCCGCCGTGGCTGTGCACGATAGGCTTGGGCAGCCCCGTGGTGCCGGACGAGAACAGCACCCACAGCGGATGGCCGAAGGGCACCTGCTCGAACCGGAAGGATTCCGCAGGCACGTCGGGCGCATCCAGCAGCGCGTCCCACGCGACGGCCAGCGGCGACAGCGGCGTGCCCGCGGCACCGGCGCCTTGCGGCAGTTCGACGACCAGTTCCAGGGAGGGCAGCGCGCTGATGATGATGCGCAGCTCGTCGCGCCGGTCGAAGTCCTTGCCGCCGTAGCGATAGCCGTCGGCGCAGAACAGCACCTTGGGCGCCAGCTGGCTGATGCGGTCCAGCACGCCCTGGCTGCCGAAATCGGGCGAGCAGCTGGCCCAGATCGCGCCTACGCTCGTTACCGCCAGCATGGCCACCATCGCCTGGGGGATGTTGGGAATGTAGGCCACCACGCGGTCGCCAGGCTGCACGCCGCGGCGGCGCAACTCGGTCGCGAGGACGCGCACTTCGGAAGCGAGCCGCTCCCACGGATAGCCGCGCAGCGGCGCCTGTTCACTCAGGTACAGCACAGCGTCGGTGCCGGGCTTCTCCTGGGCGAGGATGTGCTGCGCGTAGTTGAGGCGTGCACCCGGAAACCAGTCGGCGCCCGGCATCGAACGGTCGCCACCGCGGAGCACTTCCGTCGGCGGCACGGACGACTGGATGCCCGCGTAGTCCCAGATGGACTGCCAGAACGCCTCGATCTCGGTCGTGGACCAGGCCCAGAGCGAGCGGTAGTCCTCGAAGCGCAGGCCCCGCTCACGGGCCAGCCACTGCATGTACTGCGTGAGGTTGCACCCGGCGATCCACTCGGGGCCGGGCGTCCACAGCAGTTCGCCTTCGGCGACGGAAGTCGGCGCGGCCATGTCAGGCGACCTCGCTCACGACGATCATCGACAGCGAATCCACGTCGATGAAGGTTTCGGCGTCGGCCTTGGCGGCCTGCTCCTGCGGCGAGCGCCAGGCGGCCTGCAACGCCTCGACCGAGTCGAACCAGAGCTCCGCCACGGCGGCGCCGCGGGCGGCGAAAGGCATGCCGGCGTCGTGCGCGCGGGACTGCCGGTAGCGGCGGATGCCGGGAAGCTGTTCGACCAGCGGCTTGTGCACCTTCTGCCAGTGCGCGAAGAAGCGCTGCTCGGAGATGCCGGCCTTAGGGCCGAGAAGGATGATGAGTTTGATCATGCGGGTCGGAGATCGCGCGCCCTCGGTGGGGCGCGCTTGCCATGTGCGTTGCGTGCAGCATCGCGCGGCGCCCCGCCACCTGCCCATCCCTATAATTAGCGGGCTGGGGTATACCCTTGCGCAGTTCGAATACCTTCTTCCTAGGCGTGCAACCACGCTGCGATACGAAAGTCATCGCCATCGCCCCCACTTTCCGGAGCCCGTCTTGAACGTTTCCACGACCGAGGCGCGCCTGCTGCTTGAGGCGGCCGAGGCGTTGCGCGATGCCGAAGGCAGCCACCCCGCGCTGAACGGGGCGGTGGTCGATCGCCTGACGACGCTGTTCCGCGCCGACTTCGTGGCCGCCCTGCTGTGGGATGCGCAGTCCGACCGCTACGTCGAGCCCTGGTGCTTTGGCCGCGATGCGTCGGTCGTCGACTCCTACACACGGCACCAGCCGATCGATCCCTTTCGCGACCACATGCGCGCGCGGGCGGGCCGCGCGACCTCGCTGACGCGCGTCATCGCGCCCCGCGACCTGCAGCGCAGCTCCTACTACACCGACCACCTGCGGCACTACGACCTGGAGGACGGCGTAGAGATCGTCCTGGTGGACCAGCAGCGCGTCGTCGGCGACTTCCGCATCTGGCGCTCGCGCAGCGCCCGGCCCATGGGCGAGCACGAGGAACTGATGATGGAGCTCATCGCGCCCAGCGTACTGAAATCGCTGCAGAAATTTGATGCGGCGCGGCAAGCGGCGGCGCAGCCCGCGGCTTCGTCCACCGGGGGCGTCCACCTCAGTCCTCGGGAGCGGCAGATCCTGGAGCTGATGCGCGCCGGCAGCACCGACAAGGAAATCGCGCAGAAGCTCGGGGTATCGTTCTGGACGGTGCGCACGCACATTGGCGCCCTACTGCGAAAAATGGGGGTGCGCAATCGCACCGAGGCGGTGGCAGCGCACCGCTGAACGGAACTCGACGCAGGAACCCACATTGCACCTGTGGCGTTGGCCTCGCGTGTGCCCGGCTTTATCTGGAGCAAGGCGCGCGGGTCAGCATCTGCGGCCTTGGCGCCGCCTGAGTCAGCGGACCCTGCGTACCGCCTTGTCTTCCCGTCATCGTGAACATCCGCCTCGAGTGCGCGCAACCCCAGGCAGAACGGTATGGTGCCTGCGTGACCTCGGGTCTGTCCAGAACCGTTTCGGCGACGACGGGCCGTCCTCGACCTCCTTGGCACTGATCTTCTCGTCGCCCCGGTTGATGAGGTCCTTGATGCGGCCAGTGAAGACAATCGCACCCTCTTCCGTGTGGCAGCCCACGTCGCCGGTATGGAAGAAGCCGTCGCCATCAAACGCCTGCGCGGTGTCCTCAGGGTGGGCGTAGCCGAGAAACAGCGCCGGCCCGCGGACGCAGATCTCGCCCTCCTCGCCGGGTCGCGCGATCGAGCCCGCGGCGGTCTCCAGCCTGACCTCGTAGCCCGGATGGCCACCTCAAACTCCCCCACTTGTGGCCGGGCAAACTCCTCCAGGCCAGCACCACGGGATTGTCGTCTCTTCCTGCTCAACGGCCCGTCGCCAACCGCAGGCGGGCAGCGTAAGGTCAGTCTGCCGTTGCTCTCGTAGCTAACCGTTCGGCGGCCTCCTTCAGCCGGTAGCTCTTGCCTTCGAACTCGAGCAGCCGGGACCGGTGCATCAGCCGGTCAAGGATGGTGGAAGCCATGGTCATGTCGCCCAAGTAGCTCCCCCAATCCCGGATCACCCGGTTGGAGGTCACCAGCAGGCTCGCCCGCCGGCGGTGACGCTGGTGGACCAGCGTCTGCAGCAACTCCGCCGCCGTCTCGGAGACGCGCTTGGCGAGGAACAGTGTCAGCGCCGATGCAAAAGTGAGCCACCGCGCCGACCAATGGGATGGACGCCCCCCCGTAGCGGCATCGTTGTGCCAAAGTGGAAGCGTTGATCAACCACTTGAACCGAGAGGGGCGTCCACCATGAAGATTACAACCGTTGGCATCGACTTGGCAAAGAACGTGTTCCAAGTTCACGGTATCGACCAGCACGGCAAGGTCGGCTTCAGGAAGCAGCTCAAGCGAGGAGAGTGTCAGAAATTTCGTGTGTGAGGCATAGCATGTCAACAAGGAGCATGAATGCCACGCAAGACGAAGGCCGCCGCGGCGGCCAAGGCGGAGACGCCGCAGATTCCCGCGGAGCTGCTTGAGCAGCTCATTCCTGGGCCGGTGACCCCGGCCGAATTCGAGGACATTTTCCAGCGCTTCAAGAAGGCGTTCATGGAGCGAGCGCTGGGTGCCGAGATGGCGCAGCACTTGGGCTACAGGGCCGGTGAGGCCAAGCCCGAGGGCACGACCAACCATCGCAACGGCAAGGGCAGCAAGACGGTTTTGACCGACTCCGGGGAGGTCACAATCGAGGTGCCTCGGGACCGCCAGGGCACGTTCGAGCCGCAGTTGATTGGAAAGCACGAGAGGCGATTCACGGGCTTCGACGACAAGATCGTGGCCATGTACGCGCGCGGCATGTCGGTGCGCGAGATCCAGAAGTTTCTAGCCGAGATGTACGCGGTGGACGTCTCGCCCGACCTGATCAGCCGCGTCACCGACGCTGTGGTCGAGGAAGTCACGGCTTGGCAATCGCGCCCACTGGAGACCGTGTACCCGGTGGTCTTCTTCGACGCCTTGCGGGTGAAGATCCGCGAGGATGCCGTCGTGCGCAGCAAGGCGGTCTACTTGGCATTGGGCGTTCTGCCGGACGGCACGCGCGACATCCTTGGATTGTGGATCGAAAACACCGAGGGCGCGAAGTTCTGGTTGAAGGTGTTCAATGACCTCAAGAACCGTGGCGTCGAGGACATCCTCATCGCCGTGACCGACGGCCTCAAAGGCATGCCCGAAGCCCTGGAGGCGAGCTTTCCGGCCACCACGCTGCAGACGTGCATCGTGCACCTCATTCGCAACAGTCTGGACTACGCGAGCTGGCGCGATCGCAAAGGCTTGGCCGCCGCCGTCAAGCCGATCTACACGGCGCCCAGCGCGGAGGCTGCAGAAGTGGCCTTGCAGGCGTTTGAGGATAGCGAGTGGGGGCGAAGATACCCCACGGTGGCCGCCGCCTGGCGACGGGCCTGGGATCGCGTGATTCCGTTTTTCGCGTTTCCGCCGGACGTGCGCCGAGTGATCTACACCACCAACGCCATCGAAAGCGTCAACGCGCAAGTGCGCAAGATCATCAAGACCCGGGGCCACTTCCCCAGCGACGAGGCCGCCACCAAGCTCATTTGGCTGGTGCTGCGCAACATCACCTCCGAATGGAGCCGACCAACTCACGGCTGGAAATCAGCAATGAACCAGTTCGCGATCCTCTATGGAGACCGTTTCACCAGAGGAGTCTCGTAAGATCGAGAACCGACTTTCCCACCGCGTCGGTCGGTTCGTCGCAAGCGCCGACCGCCGCCGTGGAAAAGTCTCAGCGCCTTGCACACGGAAATTCGGACACTCCCGGCACGGACGCTGTTGCTGCGCCCCATTGGAAAAGTGCCTGTGCAGTTGCGCGGCGCTTATTGGTTCTTGTGGTTTTTCATCGGTCTCTTTGTCATCAGCGTCGTCTACTTCGCAGTCTTCGCCCAGGCCAGCGGCGCCCCCGCCATCCCATCTTGGGCGCCGCTTGCTTTCAGTTCGTTAGTGTTGCCCTTTATCTATTGGGTCCTAAACAATATCGTCGGGGACGCCGCGCGCTATTTGCACGTGGCCGCGACAAACGTCCAGCGCCGCCATGAGATCCGCTCCGCTGGGGTGAAGGTGATCAAATCGCTGCACGAGCAAGGCTACGACCGGATTCTTGTAGTGGGTCACAGCCTTGGTACGGTAATCGGGTACGACATCCTGGCCCACGCGTGGGCAGGGTGGAACACCGAAAACCTCAAGATCCCACAGGTGCACACCGAACGTGACGCCTTCGACGCCATGGTGGCCGAAGCAACGCCGCCAGATCCGGGTGCGATGCGCATGGCGCAGGGACGTTGCTTCAAAGAGGCGGTGGCCAACGGAAGCACTTGGCGCGTGACCGACTTTCTTACCATGGGCTGTCCGTTGGCCCATGCCGAAATTTTGCTGGCCAAGGACCGGGACGAACTGAAGACCAAGTTCAACGAGCGGGAGTTCCCCCGGTGTCCGCCGCAACAGGAGACCCGGCAGGTCGCGGGCGCGACGGTCAAGTCCTTCACCTATACGACGAAAGCGGGTTCGTTCCTGCACCAGGCCGCCCCTTTCGCGTTGACGCGGTGGACCAATCTCTACTTTCCCGCCGCCGCCACCGTGTTTGGCGACCTGATCGGTGGACCCATTGCGCCTGTGTTTGGTGCCGCCGTGAAAGATGTGAGGGTTAAGACAGGAAAATGGGGTGGTCTTTTTAGCCATACCTTCTACTGGACCCCACATGGCAGCGACAAGCACGTCGACGCCTTGCGCGAGGCGGTCAACTTATTGGACAAGGAAGTGGCTGCATGATCCATATTGAACGACTTCCTCCGCCCAAGGAGTTCATCGCGTATGCATCGGCAGGCGAAGCGCAAGCGGAAGCATTCTTTTCCGTGGCTGAGGTCGAGCGCAAGCAGTCTCGGTTTACGTTTGATGATCCGACGCGGCTCAGGCGAACCGCCTTGGAACCCCTTCGAGATCTGTTTAAAGGCAAGTGTGCCTACTGCGAATCTGCGTTCGCCGACCAGATCAGTCGTTTCCGGCCGCGCGCCGGTGTGGCGGAGGCTTCAGGCGGCTATCTCGGCGATCACTATTGGCGCCAAGCCTACGCGTGGGAGAACATGTACTTGGCATGCGCACCCTGCAATCGCCACAAGGGGAACCGCTTCCCCATACAAGGAAGGCGCGCAAGTGCGGATGCAGGAAGGGCATCCTTAGCGCAGGAAGATGCGCTACTGGTGGACCCCTGCGAGGAGGACCCCGAGGAGCACTTGGTATTTTCTCTCGACGGCCGCGTGGCCGGCAAGACAGAGAAGGGCCGAACCTCCATCGAGGTGTTTGCGTTGAACCGGCCGGACTTGGTGCGTGAGCGCAACAAGGAGGCCAAGGTGTTCTCCATGGTCCTGGCCAAGGCAAACGACGCGTCCGAACTTGGAGTTTTTCTAGACAGTGGCGCTTCGTACCTGGCGTTAAAGCGAGGCATGCTGAACGAGTGGCTAGGCCGCAGTTCAGCCGTAGAGCTTGCTGCGGCACAGTCCGCTCAACATGACTACGACGAGCGCAAGGAAAAGGCATCCACCGGCAGCAAGGCGGAACTCGCAATGCTGCGTTCACGCGCACGTTTCATCGAGCGGGTGGAGATTCGCAACATTGCCTCGATCGCCAGCCTGGATATCGACCTTTCCGCGTCAGCATCAGAGGGCGCGCCCTGCCTGGCCGTACTCGGAACGAACGGCGTAGGCAAATCAACAGTACTCAAATGCATCGCGCTTGCATTAGCGGGCCCGAAGCACCGCGTCGCCACGGGTGTGAAGGCCCGTGACTTGGTCAGGCGCGGAGAAAAGCAGGGGTCGGTGACGGTCTACCTCAGCGGCTTTGAAAAGCCGGTCGAGATGGTCGTCAGCAGCGTAACGGGCTCGTTCAAATTTCGGCAAGAGAAATCGCGCGCGGCCATTCTGGCTTATGGTTCAAGCCGCCTGTTGCCCACCGACAAGCACAAGGCGAAGCGGCAGGCGCGTCTGCCGCAGGACGAGGCTGCTGCCCGTATCGACAACCTCTTCGACCCGTTCCAGCCAATGACGGACGTTTCAAAGTGGCTCAAGAGTCTTTCAGTGACGAAGTTCGACGAAGCGGCGATCGTGCTGAAGGCGTTGCTAGCAATGGACGACAGCTTCAGCTTCGTGCGACCCTTGTCCAGGTCAGAGGTCGCCATGGTGCGCGTCTCAGACGGACTCCCGCAGCCTTTTTCGCTGTTGAGCGACGGCTACCAGTCGATGCTAGGTCTGGCGGCTGACCTGGTCCAGACCATGCAGCGGCTTGGCTTTGAATCGATGCGCGCAGCGCAGGCTGTGGTGCTGATTGACGAGTTGGGCAACCACCTGCACCCTTCGTGGCGCATGCGTGTCGTGAAATCCCTGTGCGTATTCCGGTGATCGTGACCGCCGATTCCGCTGATCGTGACCGGCTGTCCCGCGACAGACGTTTTTGATCGATTCCGGGATCGTGACCACTGATTCCGGCATCGTGACCTCCGGTTCCGGTGATCATGACCGCTGCGCCAAGGCGGGTTGGGTCACAGCGCATTGACCTCAACCTTGCGGTAGCGTGTCGGGCTTTTTAGGAGCCCGCATGCCACCGCCTTTGCTGGAAATGCGCATGATCAAATCCATTCTTCATCACCGGCTCTTTCTCGGGCAATCCTTGCAACGTTGCGCCCAAGCCGTAGGCGTGTCCAAGGGTGTCGTGGCCAAGTACACGGCCTTGGCGCAAGCCGCCGGCCTGGATTGGGCCACCATCGAACGGCTGGACGAGGCCCAGTTGCAACAGCGCTTGCTGCCACTGCAGACGGGACGCGCTGCGCTGGTGGTACCGGATTACGCCGCCATGCATCAGGAGCTGTCACGCAAAGGCATGACCTTGATGCTGCTGTGGCAGGAATACCAGGCCAATCATTTGGGCCAACGCACGCTGCAATACAGCCAGTTCTGCGAGCGTTACCGGCAATACGCCAGAACTCTCAAGCGCTCCATGCGACAGGTACATCGCGCCGGCGAGAAGTTGTTTGTAGACTTCGCCGGCCCGACGCTCGCGTTGGTCAACGGTTCGCGCGCTCACCTGTTTGTGGCGGCCTTGGGCGCTTCACACTACACCTACGCCCGGGCGCTGCCGGGCCAGAAGACGGTCGACTGGGTCACCGGCATGACTGACGCGCTGCACTTCATCGGCGGCGTGCCGCAGATGATCGTGCCCGACAATCCGCGCGCAGTGATCTCCCAGCCGGATCGCTACGAGCCGCGCGTGGGTGATTCCGTGCGTGACTTTGCCAGTCATTATGGCTGCACGGTCTTGCCAGCGCGCCCTCGCACGCCGCAGGACAAGGCGGTGGTGGAGTCAGCGGTACAGGTCGTCGAACGCTGGATCCTCGCGCGCTTGCGCCATGCTCACCTTGCAGACTTGGGTGCGGCCAACCGGGCTATTGCACCTTTGTTGACAGAGCTGAACGCCCGCGCCTTCCAGAAGCTACCTGGCAGCCGGGCCAGTGCCTTCACCCAGATCGACGCGCCCGCACTGGGGCCCTTACCGAGTCAGCGCTACGAGTATGCCCGCTTCAAGCGCGTGCGTGCACATGTGGATTATCACGTGGAGGTGGACCGGCATCGTTATAGCGTTCCCCACGCTCTGGTCGGACAAGAGCTGGACGCGCGGATTACCGCTGGCATGGTCGAGCTTCTGCATCGCGGGCAACGTGTGGCCGTGCACGTGCGCAGCCAGCAGGCTGGCGGCTACTCCACCGTCGAGTCGCATATGCCGGCGGCCCATCGCGCGCATCGCCAGTGGACGCCGCAACGGCTGATCGACTGGGGGCTGAGCATCGGCGAGCACACGGGTGCGCTCATCGAGCAACTGCTGTTGCGATACAAGCACCCGGAGCACGGCTATCGCAGCGCACTGGGGCTGCTATCGCTGGCCAAACGTCACGGGCGTGAGCGCCTGGAGGCGGCCAGCGCCATGGCGCTGGCGCTGGGCGTTTACAACTACCGCACGGTGCGCGACATCCTTGCCAACGGCCGAGATCGCATGACGCCGGCTGCCACCGATAACTGGCACAGCCCCGAGCATGAGCATCTGCGCGGCCCACGCGCCTATCACTGAGGAGGGTCGAGACATGCTTCATCAACAAACCCTGACGCAGCTGCGAGAGCTCAAATTGCTGGGCATGGCAAACGCATTGCAGCGTCAACTCGAGCAGCCCACCACCAGCACCGACCTGAGCTTCGAGCAACGGCTGGCCCTGCTGGTGCAGCAGGAGTGTGATACCCGCCATGAACGCCGGTGCGCCCGGCTGCTACAGCAGGCCCGGCTGAAATATCCTCAAGCCGCCATCGAGGACTTCGATACCCGACCCGGGCGGGGCATCGAACGCAGTCGCTTCACCAGCCTGGCGATGGACGACTGGATCGCAGCCGGGTGCGCCATCCTGCTGACCGGCGCCACCGGCTGCGGCAAAACCTGGCTGGCCTGCGCGCTGGGCCAATATGCCTGCCGCCAGGGCCGCAGCGTGCGTTACCTGCGCGTTCCGCGTCTGGCAGAGGAGCTGCGCACGCTGCAGGCCGCCGGTTCTTATGCCAAGTGGCTCGTGCAACTGGCGAAAACCGATGTCATTGTGCTGGATGACTGGGGGTTGATCGGTCTGGATGCGCTCACACGCCAGGCACTCATGGAAATCATCGACGATCGCGCAGGCAATCGTGCCACCATCATCACCAGTCAGTTACCCATCGATCACTGGCACGCCTGGATAGCTGAGCCCGCCATGGCCGACGCCATGCTCGACAGGTTGCTGCAGCGAGCGCATCGCATCGTTCTGAAAGGTGAGTCGCTGCGCGCTTCCCCGGCTGGGGACGTCACCCCCACCAATTGAAGGAACATGGTCTCCCCGATCGCCGCCAATCCGGCTGCCTGGAGACCGAAAATACCTTCAACGTACAATCCTGGATGCGCTTGACCCGATCCGCCGACCGACAACGGTCACGATTACCGGAATCATCGGTCACGATACCGGACTGCACGGTCACGATACCGGAATCACCGGTCACGATCAGCCGGAATACCCAGAATGGGTAAGAAGATTGGCGGATCCGCTCTCTTCGAAGCGTACGCTCATTTTTCATCCTGTGGCAGGGCTATGCGCAAGTGGCACGAAAAAGGTACTGCTCGGGTACCTTCTCCCCAGCAGTGCGTGACTTTTGCTGTTTCGCACGAATCCCTTCGGAGCGCCAAGTTCGATGAGGCGGCAATCGCTAAGGATGGTCTGAAAAAGACTTCCCGAATCTGGTGAAATACGCCGATCCCGTTGCCCGAGTTTCCCGATGAAGCAAATGACCTTCGCCGACGTCGAGTACGCCGGCAAGCGCAAGCAGACCCGCAAAGAGTTGTTCCTGATCGAGATGGATCAGGTGGTGCCGTGGAAGGGTTTGATTGCCCTGATCGAGCCGCACTACCCCAAGGGTGAAGGTGGTCGTCCGGCGTATCAGCTGATGGCGATGCTGCGCGTACATTTGATGCAGAACTGGTTCGGCTACAGCGATCCGGCGATGGAGGAAGCGTTGTACGAGACCACGATCCTGCGCCAGTTTGCCGGGCTGAGCCTGGAACGCATTCCCGACGAAACCACCATCCTCAACTTCCGTCGCATGCTGGAGAAGCACGAATTGGCGGCTGGGATTCTGGCGGTGATCAATGGTTATCTGGGCGACCGCGGTTGGCGCTGTTGCATAAGTCGGCCGCGGCCGTGCTGCCCGCCCGGGTTCTTGGTAGGCTCAAGCCATGAGCAAGCCTGCGCGGGCGAAGTACCGCACGACGAACTGGACCGAGTACAACGCCGCCCTCAAACGCCGAGGATCCTTGATGGTCTGGCTCGATGCAGACCTGCAGTGGCAGGCATCGCCCACCGGCAGGAACGGACGGCCAGCCGTCTTCAGTGATGCCGCGATCCAGTTCTGCCTGACCCTCAAGTGCATGTTCGGCCTGGGGCTGCGCCAGGCCACAGGTCTGGCCGAGAGCCTGCTGCAGCTGGCCAGGCTCGATTGGCCGGTGCCCGACTACAGCACCCTGTGCCGGCGCCAGAAGACCTTGAGCGTGGCCATCACGGCACGCCCCAACCGCACTGGCTTGCACCTGCTGATCGACAGCACGGGCGTGAAGATGTTGGGAGAAGGAGAGTGGAAAACCAAGAAGCATGGTGCTGACTACCGGCGTCAGTGGCGCAAAGTCCACCTGGGCATCGACGCGCAGACGCTGGAGATCCGGGCCATCGAGATCACGGACAACGCCATCGGCGATGCGCCCATGCTGCCAGAGCTGCTGGCCCAGATCCCGGCTGGTGAGCCCCTGCACTCTGTCAGCGCCGACGGCGCCTATGACACCAAAGCGTGCCACGAAGCCATCGCCGGTCGACAGGCCGCGGCCATCATCCCCACCAGTAGGAACGCAAAGCCCTGGGCCGACGCCAGAGCGGGTGCCCAGGCCCGCAACGAGATCTTAAGAACCACCCGAAAGCTGGGGCGAGCTATTTGGAAGAAGTGGAGCGGCTACCACCGCCGCAGCCTGGTGGAAACCAAGATGGGGTG
>LNAQ01000154.1_pt1 | contig 13654 bp, 12 predicted proteins | sample 602591 | NCBI WGS metagenome assembly LNAQ01 (sample SAMN02440304, study PRJNA202911) | soil metagenome | biome: Subtropical and temperate rainforests or woodlands; isolation source: soil samples (1 kg each in a 20% v/v slurry with milli Q water) were... ... | reverse complement strand
TTGCAGGTTGCCGCGTTTCCCACGGACTTCGTCACCTTGCCAGTGTCGGCAAGTCACCGCCGCTTCGGCTCACTTTCTCTCGCAGCAGAGAAAGGGCATGCCCCGGTACCGCAACGTTTATCGTCTCCGGGTCCTGCATTCCAAACATGCTCAAGCAGCTTCACCCCCATGCAGGCGGGCTACGCTGGCTGGGCGTACCGTAGGTGAAATCCGCTACCCAGAGCGTGTTCGGACGATCCGCTTCGAAATGGCGCCTTACCAGGTCTTGCGGACAAGCAGCCGCGCCGTCTGGCACCGTGGTGCGCACTCGCTTGCCGCGACGCACCCCTTCAATGCCCAGCCCGCGCATCAGACGTTCGACAGTGCATCGCGCCACGCGCATGCCCTCGCGATTCATCTGCTTCCAGACCTTGCGGGCACCGTAGACGCGAAAGTTTTTCTCCCAGACGCGGTGAATCTGCGGCTTCAGCTGCTCGTCCTTCTGAGCCCGTTGGCTGCGTAGCTGTGGCCGTCGACACCGGGCGGCATGTCGCCGGTAGGCTGACGGGGCAACCTGCAATACCTTGCAGATCGGCTCGACCCCGTACAGGTCTCGATGCTGGTCGATGTAGGTGTTTACTTCTTCAGTTCGCGGTCGAGCGCCGCCTGAGCGAAAAAAGCGCTGGCTGTCTTCAGTATGTCATTGGCCCGCCGTAACTCGCGGTTCTCCCTCTCCAGGGTCTTGATACGCTCGCGCTCTTCTGTGGTCACGCCGGGTCGCACGCCGCTATCAACTTCTGTGCGTTTGACCCAATCCAGTAGCGTGGTGGGCGTGCAGCCGATCTTGGATGCAATGGACTCGACGGCCGCCCATAGTGACCGGTACTCATTGCGATGCTCCTGCACCAGTCGCACAGCACGCTCGCGAACTTCAGGGGAAAACTTGTTGCTCTTGCTCATGGCTCCATTCTCTCAAGAATTGAAGCCTCCTCAAAACCCGGTTCGATTCATATTCGAATCGGTATTGGTGGCAGCCCATGCCTCGGCCCCACCATCGTCGGGCCCCGTCGAACAGGAACAGATCTTGCACCTGCTCAAGCGCCTGGGCATTGAGCACTTGTCCATGCATTACCTGGACCAGCTGTCCGGGGGTCAGAAACAACTGGTGGGCCTCGCCCAAGCCCTGATTCGCAAACCCCGGCTATTGCTGCTGGACGAACCGCTGTCCGCACTCGACCTGAACTATCAGTTTCATGTGATGGACCTGCTGGCACAGGAAACCCGCGAAAGTGGCCTGATCACGCTGATAGTCTTGCACGACCTGAATGTGGCCCTGCGTCACAGCGACCACGCCTTGCTGATCCAAGAAGGAAAGCTGCTGGGTGAAGGTCTACCGCAGCAGGTCATAACCCCCCCGGCGCTCGCCCGGGCGTATGGTGTGCGTGCCCGCATCGAACATTGCTCACAAGGTATTCCGCAACTCCTGATCGACGGTTTGTGCGACGCCGTGCGCTGATCGCGGGCACGACGCAGTTCACCCACGAGGCCCTTGCCTTAGGCCTGGATGTTAGCCATGTCGGCGAGCAAGGAACTTGTCCCTCAAGTGGGTGCGCCCTGCGGACGCACCAAAAAAAACCGCCCGACTAGCGGGCGGTTTTAAGGGATAGCCGGCCTACTTAGGCTGCTTGACCACTTTTGCGCAACAGCGACAAAGCCGTGTCTTCGATCATGTCTTCCTGACCGCCCACCATGCCGCGGCGACCCATTTCAACCAGGATGTCACGAGCAGAAATACCGAATTTTTGCTCGGCACGCTTGGCGAACAACAGGAACGATCCGTACACGCCGGCGTAGCCCAGCGTCAGGGCATCACGGTCCAGACGGATGGGGAAGTCCATGATGGGCACGACCAAGTCTTCAGCCACGTCCTGAATCTTGAACACATCCACACCCGTTTCGATTTTCATCAAATCGAGCACGGCGACCAGTACTTCCAGCGGGGTGTTGCCCGCGCCGGCGCCCAGACCTGCAGCGGCTGCGTCAACGCGATCGGCACCCACTTCGATGGCGGCGACGCTGTTTGCCACGCCCATGGCCAGGTTATGGTGGCCGTGGAAACCCAGTTCGGTTTCAGGCTTGAGCGCATCGCGCACCGCCTGCAGGCGTATCTTGACCGTGTCGGGCAGCAGGTGGCCTGCCGAGTCCGTAACGTAGATGCAATTGGCGCCATAGCTTTCCATCAGCAGGGCCTGCTTGACCAGACCTTCCGGGCTGTTCATGTGGCTCATCATCAGGAAACCCACGGTATCCATGCCCAGCTTGCGACCCAGCGTAATGTGCTGCTCCGAGACGTCGGCCTCGGTGCAATGCGTGGCGACACGTATGCAGCTGACGCCCAAGTCGTGCGCCATCTTCAGATGGTCAACCGTGCCAATGCCGGGGATCAGCAACGCCGACACCTTGGCCTGCTTAAGCTGCGGAATGACGGCAGACAGGTATTCCTCGTCGCTGTGCGCCGGAAAACCATAGTTGACCGACGAGCCGCCCAGGCCATCACCGTGCGTGACTTCGATCAGCGGCACACCCGCGTCATCCAGGCCGCGGGCAATCGACGTCATTTGCTCAAGCGAAATCTGATGGCGTTTGGGGTGCATGCCATCACGTAGCGTCATGTCGTGAAGGACGATTTTCTTTGCAGTGGTGCTCATGTTGGCCTCCTTGCTCAAACCGCGGTAGCGGATGCGTCCGCTGCAGCGATGATTTGTTCCGCAAACATTTCGGCCGTGCGAGCTGCTGCGGCCGTCATGATGTCCAGATTGCCCGAATACTTGGGCAGGTAATCGCCCAGGCCTTCGACTTCCAGGTAGATCGACACCCGGTTGCCGTCGAATACGGGGCCATTGACCAAGCGGTAACCAGGCACGTACTTCTGGACTTCCTTGATCATGGCGTGCACCGATTCGGTGATTTTTTCCTGGTCGGGCTCGGTTTCGGTCAGGCAATGCACGGTATCGCGCATGATGAGCGGGGGCTCGGCGGGATTCAGAATGATGATGGCCTTACCCACTTTGGCACCGCCCACTTTCTCGACCGCGCCGGCGGTGGTACGCGTGAACTCATCGATGTTCTTGCGCGTGCCGGGGCCTGCCGACTTGGACGACACCGTTGCCACGATCTCGCCATATTCCACCGGCTGAATGCGCGAAACGGCATGCACCATGGGTATGGTCGCCTGACCGCCGCAAGTAACCATGTTCAGGTTCTTCTCACCCTTGCCCAGGTGCTCTTGCAGATTGACCGGCGGTACGCAGAACGGGCCAATGGCCGCGGGCGTCAGGTCGATCATCATCACGCCCAGGGCCGTGAGCTTATCGGAGTTGTCTTTGTGCACATAGGCGCTGGTCGCGTCGAAGGCGATCTGAATGTCGTCCTCCTTCACGAACGGCAGCATGCCATCGACGCCGTCGGCCGTGGTCTTCAAGCCGAGCTCGGCAGCGCGCTTCAGGCCGTCGGATGAAGGATCGACCCCCACCATCCAGACGGGCTCCAGCACGGGGCTGCGCATGAGTTTTGCCAAAAGATCGGTGCCAATATTGCCGGGGCCGATAATGGCTGCTTTCAATTTCTTCGCCGAGGTCTGCACGCGCATGAACGGCCACACCTATCCGGTGGACGACCAGATGTTGAACTACACGCTGTACCAGCCGGTGGGCGTGTGTGCGCTGGTGTCGCCCTGGAACGTGCCGTTCATGACGGCCACGTGGAAGACCGCACCGTGCCTGGCGCTGGGCAATACCGCCGTGCTGAAGATGTCCGAACTCTCGCCGTTGACGGCGGACCAGCTGGGCATGCTGGCGCTGGAGGCCGGCATTCCGGCCGGCGTACTGAACGTGGTGCAGGGCTATGGCGCCACCGCTGGCGACGCGCTGGTGCGCCACCCCGGCGTGCGCGCGATCTCGTTCACGGGCGGCACCGTGACCGGCAAGAAGATCCTGGCCAGCGCCGGCGGCGTCAAGAAGTACTCGATGGAGCTGGGCGGCAAATCGCCCGTGCTGATCTTCGACGACGCGGACGTGGAGCGGGCGCTGGACGCGGCGCTCTTCACCATTTTTTCGCTCAATGGTGAACGCTGCACCGCGGGCTCGCGCATCTTCATCCAGCAGACCATCTACGACGACTTCGTGCGCAGGTTCGCCGAACGCGCGCAGCGCCTGGCCGTCGGCGACCCTACCGATGACAATACCCACGTGGGCGCAATGATCACGCGCCAGCACTGGGAAAAGGTCACGGGCTACATCCGCCTGGCCGAACAGGAGGGCGCGCGCATCCTCGCGGGCGGCGCGGACCGGCCCGCCGGCTTGCCGGCCCACCTGTCGGGCGGCAATTTCGTCAGCCCCACGGTGCTGGCCGACGTCGACAACCGCATGCGCTGCGCGCAGGAAGAGATCTTCGGCCCCGTGGCCTGCCTGCTGCCGTTCAAGGATGAGGCCGAGGGCCTGGCGCTGGCCAACGACGTGAAGTATGGCCTTGCGTCCTACATCTGGACCAGCGACATCGGCCGCGCGCACCGCCTGGCCCGCGGCATCGAAGCCGGCATGGTGTTCATCAACAGTCAGAACGTGCGCGACCTGCGCCAGCCCTTCGGCGGCACCAAGGAATCCGGCACCGGACGCGAAGGCGGCGAATACAGTTACGAGGTCTTTGCCGAGATCAAGAACGTGTGCGTGTCCATGGGCAGCCACCACATCCCCAGATGGGGCGTGTGAATCCGGTCCGGACTGACAAGAACGAGGAGACTAGCATCATGGGCAAGCTCGCGCTGGCGGCCAAGGTAACGCATGTGCCGTCCATGTATCTTTCGGAACTGCCTGGCAAGCACCAGGGCTGCAGGGAAGCCGCGATCCAGGGGCACCGCATCATCGGCCAGCGTTGCCGCGACCTGGAAGTGGACAGTATGGTGGTGCTGGACGTGCATTGGCTGGTCAACGGCGGCTATCACGTGAACTGCAACAGCGCCTTCAAGGGCTGCTACACCAGCAACGAGCTGCCGCATTTCATCAAGGACATGGATTACGCCTACCGTGGCAATCCGCAGCTGGGACGCCGCATCACCGAATGCGCCAACGCGGCGGGCGTGGGCACGCGCTCGCATGAGATCGACAGCCTGGAACTGGAGTACGGCACCCTGGTGCCCATGCGCTACATGAACGGCGACGGACGCTTCAGCGTGGTATCGGTAGCCGCCTGGTGCGCCTGGCACTCGCTGGATGACAGCCGGCGCTTCGGCGCCGCGCTGCGCCAGGCCATCGAGGCCAGCGACAACCGTGTGGCGGTGCTGGCCAGCGGTTCGCTGTCGCATCGCTTCAATGACAATGGCAGCCCGGAGGCCGCCATGCACCAGATCAGCCGCGAGTTCTTCCGGCAGGTGGACTTGCGCGTGGTGGACTTGTGGCGGCAGGGCGACTGGAAGACCTTCTGCGCCATGCTGCCGGAATACGCCGAGCTTTGCGTGGGCGAGGGCGGCATGCACGATACCGCGATGCTGCTGGGCCTCTTGGGCTGGGACGGCTACGACCAGCCGGTGGAGATCGTGACCGACTACTTCGCCAGTTCCGGCACGGGGCAGATCAACGCGATCTTCCCGCTGCCGGCCTGATCATTCACTCGACCAAAGACGCCGGCTTCATTGCCGGGGCCGATATCAATGAATTTGCCGGGCTGGACACGGCTCAAAAGGCCACCGAACTGGTTTCGCGCGGCTGGCACTTGTTCAACCGCCTGGCTGCAGTACCGTATCCAACGCTTGCGCTGATACAGGGCCATTGCCTCGGGGGAGGGCTGGAGCTGGCCCTGGCCTGCGGATACCGGATGGGGGAGCCGGGCACCCGGGTCGGCCTGTCGGAAATCAACCTGGGCCTGCTGCCCGGGGCGGGCGGGACCCAGCGCCTGCCCAGGCTGATCGGTGCCGAGTCGGCGCTGAACCTGATTCTTTCGGGTGAACAGATAGACGCCGAACGCGCCCGCATGCTGGGTATCCTCGACCGCATCGCCAGCAGCGCCGAGCAGTTGCTCGATGAGGCATGCGCTTATGCCAACGAGTTGATCGAGTGCGGTGCACCGGCGCGCCCGGCGGAGGCCTGGCCGAAGCCGGCCGAGGACCTGCCGGACGATTTTCTCGCGCGCTACCGCGCCGAGCACGAACCTCGCTGGAAAAGCCGCCTGGCCACGCGCCTGGTGCTCTCGGCGCTGGAGGCCGCCTGCCTGTTGCCACTGGAAGAGGGGCTCGCCCGCGAGTTGGCGCTGTTCAAGCAGGCCGAAGCGTCCCGCCAGTCGAAGGCGCTACGCCATGTGTTCTTCGCTGAGCGCGAGGCCGGGCGCGTTCCAGGTATCGGGTCGGACATTACCCCGCGCAAGCTGGACAAGGTCGCGGTCATCGGCGCCGGCCCCCTGGGTGCCGGCATTGCCATGAGCTTTGCCAACGTCGGTATCCCCGTGGCCTTGCTGGAGCCCGAGGGTGGCGCGCTGGATCGCGGCCTGATGCAGATCCGCAAACTCTACCAGGCCAGCGTCAAGCACGGAAAAATGAGCGCCGCACAGCTGCAGCAACGCATGGACCTGCTGTTCGGCACCCTTGACTACGAAGATCTGGCCGACGCCGACCTGGTTATCGAAGCGCTGTGCGAAAAGCCGGACGTCAAGCGGCAGGTGTTCCTCAGCCTGGAACAGGTCTGCAAGCCAGGCGCGATTCTCGCAACCGGCACGTCGTCGCTGGATATCGATGCCATCGCGGCGAGCCTCGGTCGTCCGCAGGATGTGATCGGCCTGCATTTTTTCAGCCCGGCCAATGTCATGCGCCTGGTGGAAGTCGTGCGCGGCAAGGCCACCGCGCCAGAGGTGCTGGCCAGCGCCATGCAGATCGCCAAGCGGATCGGCAAGCTGCCGGTGATCTCCGGCGCCGGCCAGGGTGCTATCGGCGAGCGCATGCTCGAGCCCTATGCACGCGAAGCCCATCGCCTGGTACTGGAAGGCGCAACGCCGGCGCAGGTCGATAGCGTACTCACAGGCCTCGACCTGAATATGGGAGTGTTCAGCATGCTGGACCTGGCCGGCATCGACGTGAGCTTCCTGACGCGCGACGCCAATCGCGCCGCCACGGCCCATGATCAGAGCTACTGCTGCATCGCGCAGGAACTGTGCGCCCTGGGACGCTACGGGCAGAAGACCGGGCGGGGTTTCTACCTCTACGAGGGCCAGAACCGCCAGGAAGACTACGAGGTAACCGCGCTGGCAGAACAGCTTGCCGGTGAGCTTGACGTTCCCCGGCGCGCGATCGAAGACCTGGAAATACATGATCGCTGCCTGTTCATGCTGATCAACGAGGGCATCCAGCTGCTCGACGAAGGCATTGCCGAGCGCAGTGGCGATATCGACCTGGTGTGGATCAACGGTTACGGCTTCCCGGCGTGGCTCGGCGGGCCGATGCATTATGCCGAGCAGATCGGCCTGGACAAGGTGCTGGACGGTATCCGCCATTACCGCAAGGCCCTCGGCGAATACGGCGAGATGTGGTTCCACCCTGCCCCGTTGCTGGAACACCTGGTGGCTGCCGGCAAGACCCGCATCGAACGAATCTGAGTCCCGATCGGCCGCCATGGGCGGCCGATCCACTCCCCGACAGGAACAATGCGATGAATGAAAACCCCGGTTTTTCCCTGATTGGCAAGACGGTACTGGTCACCGGTGCCTCCAGCGGCATTGGCGCGCATCTGGCGCGCGTGGCCAGCGATGCGGGTGCGCGCGTAGTACTGGGCGCCCGGCGCGTGGAGCGCTTGCAGCAACTGGCAGACGAAATTCGCCAGACTGGCGGTGAGGCTATGGCCGTGGCCCTGGACGTTACCGATCGCGACAGCGTCGAAGCAGCGTTTGACGCCGCCCAAGCTGCGTTCGGTGTGGTGGATGTAGTGCTCAACAATGCCGGCATCGGCAACGGCCAGCGCGTGCTGGAGATCAGCGAAGCCGATTGGCGGGCGATGCTGTCGACCAACCTCGACGGCGTCTGGCGCGTTGCCCAGTGTGCGGCGCAACGCCTCGCAAAGGCGCAGCGACCTGGCAGCATCGTCAACATCGCCTCGATGCTCGGGCTGCGCGTAGGCACTGGCTACAGCCACTACTGCGCGGCGAAGGCTGGCGTGGTGCAACTGAGCAAATCCCTGGCGCTGGAACTGGCGCGCTACCAGATCCGCGTGAATGCCATTGCGCCGGGTTACTTCAAGACCGAAATGAACGATGAGTATTTCGACAGCGAAAAGGGCCAGGCGTATATACGCGACACCGTGCCGATGCGACGACTGGGAAGCCTGCAGGAACTGGAAGGCCCGTTTCTCCTGCTCGCGAGCGAGGCCGGCGCCTTCATGACAGGCGCGGTCCTGGCAGTGGACGGCGGCCATCTGGTCGGCAGCCTGTAAACGCTAGCTCCCGCGAATGAACGGATATCTCTGTAGGAGCGAGCATGCTCCGGGCGGCGTTCCGACGATGGAGGTCAACGATGTCGCGAGGAGCCTGACACGCCGCGGTGCTCTCAGGTTTTTCGCGAGCATGCTCGCTCCTACAGACCGGACGCCCCCTACCCCTGCGCTTTTCTCAGGCTTTCGCCTCGTCAGCCCGAGTGCCATCAGGACCGACGGCATGGTGCGTGGCCAGTACCTTGCCGTCTCGGACCTCGAGAATCTGATCCGCAATGCGGATCACGGCAGGCCTGTGCGACACTGCGATGACAGTGATGCCAGGCGTGAGGTTCTTCAGCACCTGGCATATTTCCGCCTCCGACTCCGGATCGAGGGCGCTGGTGGCTTCGTCCAGGATCAGCAGCCTGGGGCGATGGGCCAGGGCACGCGCGATGACGATACGCTGCCTTTGCCCTCCTGAGAGTTTGGCCCCGCGCTCGCCGACGATCGATTGCAGTCCGCCAGGGCATTCCTGCACAAACTGCCATGCACCGGCTTGACGCAGCGCGCGCTCTGCGTCGGCGGCGTTCAAGGCCCTGTCTCCCAAGGTGACGTTCGCCAGGATGCTATCGTGCAGCAGTAGGGTTTCCTGGGTGACGTAGCCGATCATTCGGCGCCAGGCCTTCCTGTCCAGGGCATGCAAGTCACAGTCGTCGACCCTGATGCGTCCGGACTGTGGCGCGAGCAGCGCACAGATCAGGTCGAGCACGGTGGTCTTGCCGGAGCCGGAAGGACCGATCATGGTGGTGAATGAACCGACCGGGAAATTCATCGACACGTTGTCAAGAACCTGCCGCCCGCCGTAGCCAAAACTGATATTTTCAAAAGCGATATGCCGCTGCAAGGAAGGCGTGCAAGTCCCTCCGACAGGCTCGGCATCGGCAATAGCGTTGTCGATCGACTCGTTAATGGCCCAATAGGCGCTCTCTTGCGCGGCCATCCGGTGATAGCGCTGCTGTGCCTTGTGCAGCAACCCCAGCATGCGCACTACCACGAAGATCAACACCATCACCGAAGACAGCGGCATGCCGCCGATGACCAGCCCCGCGTAGAGGCCCGCCGCGGCAAGGATCGCCAGCATGGGCTCCTGCAAGGCCCGCAGCGTTTCGCGGCTCATCACTTCGCGCTCCAATGCGGTATTGAGCTCGCCGGCGTGACGACGCAGCAAGGAATCGGCGATGTCATCGCGTGCCATGGCTTTGAGCGGTTTCACCGAGCCAAGGGTGTCCGTCAGGTGGACCAGCAACTCGCGCATCAGGCGGGTCTGGCTTTTCCCGACACGCCGCGATGTCTTGACCAGACCTCGCACGGCAGCCAGCAGGACGAAGCCGATCACCAGTGACAGGATCGCGGCCTGCCACGAGACAAAAAGCGCGATCAGTGCATAGGCCGCCGCCTGGATACCCAGCGCCAGCATATTGGCCGCATGCTCATAGGCTGTTGAAGCCCGGAAGGCTTCGGTTGCCACGGCATTGGCCAGTGCTCCGGAGGGTTGGCGCAGGTAATATTCCCAGCGGCTACCCAGCAATGCCTTGATGAGGCTCACACGCAGGTCGGTTGCCACGTGTGCCACGGTATAGCCCACTTGACGGTTGCCCAACAATATCAGCAGGTTGCTCAGCGTCATGCCCACGACAATGACCACCAGCATGTTCGCGATCGTCGGCTGCAGGCCGATCGAGTTCATTGCCCCGAAGACGTAGACCGCCAGCTTCGAATGAGGCTGGTCTTCAAGCATGGCCGATATCAAGGGCAGCATCGTGCTCAAACTGACGCTTTCAACCACCCCTGCCAGCAGCAGGCTCAGGAGCATCAGCACGGTGCGGGCCGGATAGGAGCGGCCAAAGGCAAAAATAATCCGCATGACTGTGGTTCGCTATGACGTAGGTATAGATCAGCTCACCAACATCCTGGGACACTGATCAAGCGTTTCCTGCGACGGGCCCCATCGGGCCACGCAAAGAAGCGAAGGCCTCGATTATGGTCTATTTGTCCAGCTGTATGCGCCGCACTGACGCTGCATCGCACCAGGGTGACCGCGCCGGGTGTCGCCGGCGGAAGGACCAGATTGACATACACGCCCTTCTCCATCAGCGCCCGCCAGACCGCAAGGCCTTCGTGAGGCGATTTCAACATGACGGCAATCACCGGGCTGACTTGTGGTCCCAGTTGGTAACCGGAATCGGCCAAGCCCTGATAAAGACGCCGTGCGTTCGACCATAGCTGACTGCGCAGTTCCGGGCGTCTTTTTATGGCCATCAGCGCCGACCTTACCGAGGCAATCGCAGAAGGAGATGGCGAAGCGGTAAAAATATAAGGCCTGCTGGCGTAGCGCAGCAGGTCCATTTGCGCGTCGTGGCAGGCGGCAAATCCGCCCACGGCGCCCAAACTCTTGCTGAACGTTCCCAACAGGATGTCCACCTCCGAGTCTACGCCCAACTCCTCGGCCAAGCCCCGGCCATTAGCCCCCAGGACGCCGAAGGAATGAGCCTCGTCAACCAGCAGGTACCCTCCGAGGCGGCGCTTGACGTCGACTATTTCCCGCAGTGGCGCCTGGTCACCCAACATGCTATAGATCCCCTCCACCAGGATGATCGCTTCTCGGGCGCGCTCACCGAGCCGAACCATACGCCGCTCCAGGTCAGCGGCATCGTTATGGCGAAACCGGATCACCTCCGCACCTCCCAGCTTGCAAGCGTCGTAGATGCTCGCGTGGCAGTCGGCGTCAAGCAGCACTACCTCGCGCGATCCCGCCAACGTCCCGATGACAGCCAGGTTGGCGACATAGCCTGTCGAGAACACAATGACAGAACGCCGCCCCAGGAAATCGACCAGTTCTTCTTCCAGCGCGCTGTGCCCGGCGTAACTGCCGTTGGCCATGCGAGAGCCGGTGGTGCCGGTTCCTTCAAGCTCCAGCGAGCGCTGCGCCGCCTTGATGCTGGCGGGGTCGAAGGTGAGCCCAAGATAGTTATTGGTGCCGGCAAGAATCACCCGCTTACCCTGGATCAGGCCCTCGGTTGGGGAATACATCTCATCGATGCGAATTCCAAAGGGATGGATCTGTGAGTCGCAGAGACTGGCGCGTTCGGCTGCCAGCTTGCCGAACTTGTCAAACAGTCCCATATTTAGGCTCCATCAGGGTAAGAATGGCCTGGGCCAACTGCTCGGGGGTGCGCACCTTCACCAGAACATTGAGCTCGATCGAGATGTCGTACTCGTCCTCCAGTTCCATCAACATGTCCATCACCCTTATTGACTCAATCCCCAGGTCCTGGATCAGGTCGGTATCCGGTGTTATTAGCGCTCCATCAGGTGCAAGTTTCTTGATGAGCACTATCACCTTTTCGAGTATCGCTTCTTTTGAGATCAACGTGGCGCTCCTTGAGTTCAGTAGCCCGTCACCCGTTAGAACAAGTGATCGTGCAAGGCCTGGCGCAAAAGAATCCGAGGCTCCCAACCCAATGCCGCGCTGATGCGGGCATTGCTGCAAGTCCAGTCAGGGTGCATCAGCTCATTGACTTTACCGGGGGTCAGCATGGGCGCCTGGCGGGTGAAGCGCGACAGCACCAGGTTCGCTCGTGCGATCCCCTTCAACACCTTGGCAGGCACTACCGCTTGCCGTACCGGCGCATTGCGGATATCGGTGGCGATGCTGGCCAGGCTTGCCCAGTCGTACCCTTGCGCCTGGCCATCACATAATTCAAAGGTCTGCGATTGCATGACAGGCGCATCCAACCACTGCATGACGGCACTGACCAGATCGTCGACATGCAGAAAGCTAAGCAGTGAATCGCCTTTACCGGGCGTGACCAGCCAGCCCCGCAGGAGCCACTCGAACACCGGGCGCAACTCGCGGTCGCCTGGTCCATATACGGCGGTTGGCCTGAAAATGCACACGGGTATCGTCCCGGCCGCCTCCCTGACCTGGCATTCCCCTTCGAATTTGGAAGCGGCGTACCAGGACAATGTCGGATAGCGAGCGGCAAGGGACGAGATCAGCAAAAAACGCTCGCAACTCCCACTCATCCGCGCCGCCTCCATCAAGCGCTTGCTGCCCTGCACATTGACCTCGTCGAAGTCTCGGGCATTCCTGCCCCTGACCTTCCCTGCGCAATGAATGACTGTATCTGCCCCCCTGGTGAGCTCGGCCAGGGCCTGTTCATCTTCCAGTGTTCCGCTGATCCACTTTGTTCCATCCGCTGTCATTGCGCTCCTGGAGCGAGCCAGGGCACGGACCTCCACGCCACGGGTGATGAGCCGTTCGCGTAGGACACTGCCTATGAAGCCAGTCGCGCCAGTGAGCGAAACAACGCGAGCACTCACGTCACCTCCAGCGCTGGATAAGGAAGGTCGGTGTTCGCCTGGGCCAAAAATCGTTCAAGGGCTTCGGCACGGGAAGGCTTGCCCGAGGAGGTTCGCGGCAACGAGTGAGGAGGCACAAGGTGCACGTCAGCAGTGAGACCGAACTCACTGGTGATCTTCGCCACCAGGGTACGGACCAGGCGTTCACGACCTTCTGGCTCACGGATGCGGCATTGAATCTGGACTACGACCTGGGTCTCATCATCGACGGGAACGACGAATACAATCGCATCGCCGGGCCTCAGTTCAGGTTCGGATTCCACCAGGTATTCAATATCCTGCGGCCAGATGTTGCGACCGCGCACAATCAGCAAATCCTTGCTCCGACCGGTGATATGCAGTTCACCCTGGGACAGGTAGCCCAGGTCACCGGTGTTCAGCCAGCCATCTTCCAGGACTGCCCGGGTGCTCTGTGGGTCATTGAAATAACCTGACATTACGCTGGGTCCCTGGACGAATATCTGCCCTACCTCACGCTCCGCAACCTGCTGCCCCGCAGCGTTGCGGATTTCCACGCGATGGCCGGGCAAAGGGGCGCCACAGTTGGTGAAAGCGCAGCTTGCCGGATCATCGGCGGCGCTCGCCTGCGCCCTGAGCTGATGCTCCAATACCGAGCGCGCGACATGGTCCACCTGCACCCCCACCCCGCGACGGGCGAAGCTGACGGCCAGCGTGCTTTCCGCCAGACCGTAGCAAGGCGTGAAGGCAGCCGGATCGAATCCGGTGTCGAGAAAACACTCGGCGAAACGGCTTAACACCGATGCCCGAATCGGTTCTGCCCCGATCCCCGCCACGCGCCAGCAGGAGAG
>LNAQ01000150.1_pt1 | contig 13772 bp, 28 predicted proteins | sample 602591 | NCBI WGS metagenome assembly LNAQ01 (sample SAMN02440304, study PRJNA202911) | soil metagenome | biome: Subtropical and temperate rainforests or woodlands; isolation source: soil samples (1 kg each in a 20% v/v slurry with milli Q water) were... ... | reverse complement strand
ATGAAGACATCGTCGGCGTGATTCGCGGGTATGTGCCGGATCTAAAGAAAGCAGGCAAGGACTGGAAAGCCTGCTGCCCATTCCACAAGGAGAAGTCCCCAAGCTTCACTGTCAGCGAGTCGAAAGGATTCTTCTGGTGCTACGGCTGTGGCGCCGGAAAGGATCTTGGTAATGACGCCATAGGCTTCGTCCGCGCAATTACCGGGCTGAGCATGCGCGAGGCTATCAAGTCTATTCTTGGCGAGCTGACTTTAGAATCCTCAGCTGTCCGCCGCGAGCCAATCATCCGCGCCATCCGCTGCGATCTACCGGGTCACGCCGAAGACCGCGAAAAATCCGCCGACATCCTTTCCCGCTGCCAGTCAGCCGAACAACATAAGTACCTCATGCAAAATAATACCGCTCCCAATGAAGCCTGCCTGATCATGAAAGCATCTCTAGTAGTTCCACTGATTAACAACATTGGCGAGGTCGTCAACGTGGCAGCCATCAATCCTATTGGCAAGCAATTGGCGCCGATCACCTACGCAGCCGGAAACCCATCATTCGGCTCTACAGCAATCCTCGATCCTATCTCGCCCGAAGACCACGACGGCAAAACAATCATCTGCGCCGACTACGCACACGCCTGGCGAATCTGGTGGTCACAATCAGGTAAAAGCCGCGTCCTGGCCACAATGGAAGTCGACAACCTCAATTGGATGCTGGCCAACTGCAAAGACCGATTCACGCATGTTGGTTGCGATCCGGTTGATGCTGATGAGCATGCAGAAATGGGCAGGGCATTCATCGCGCTGCCAATCGATCCATACGCCAAGGTTGACAGAAAGACAGTGGCGGCATAGCCTGATCCAACCCGGATCCGCTCCTGTCAGTGCTGCGCCGGTTGACCATTCTTCGGAGTGGTCTTTTTTTGGCTGAAATTTGGTTAGAAAAAATGCAGACGTAAAAAAGCCGACTTGGGGGTCGGCTTGGTATCACTGGAAGCGTTGACTAGCTGATGTTATATCGCGCCATCTGCATTTTCAATCGGCAAGAATCGCAAGTTTCACGGCATCCTGATTTTGACTGCGCGTGATCCATGAAGTACTGAAGCTCTCTTGCTGTCTCGCAGGCCTTGCATTTCTTCGCAAGGACGCCGCCGATCATTACCATCTGGCCACGCCTGTATCGGTCGAGATCATCAGTCGGTAGATCCTGGTAGTAGCGAGACACGCTGACACCGTAAAGCCTGGCGGCATCTGATCGAGAGCCAAGACGCAGGACGTGAAACCTGAGTTCTGATTCAGGCGCAATCATGATCTGGCGCCCATCGCGTAAACCTTCTCCCAGCTGGGCCAGCCGGTCGTGAATGGGATGTTCTTCTGTTTTTCGGCGCCATGAATCCTCGGCCTTCCTATCGTCGAAGACAGCTGGATATCCCATCCCCTGGAATGAGCTGCGCGTTTCAGCGTGTGGCCATCAGCATAGCCAGTATGCTTTGCAGCATAGCCCCACGTCCTACCCTCGACAGCCATCCTTTCAAGAGCCGTCTTAAGCGTTTCTCCTGTCTCGTTTAGATATCTGACGCTGACAATGAATGCATCGAATGGATCCTTCGCTGGATTGCTGGCCAGCAGCTTACTGAAGCTATCGACCCTGTAACCAAGAGCCCTGGCAGCATCGCTTCTGGTTAGCCCCTGATCAGCAAGGTCAGACACTAGGCGCCAGAATTCAACGCCCCATCGCGCCTCTATCTGGCGCTTTCCGCTCATTGATTCATCTCCTTGACCTTGTCGAGGCAGGCGTTATCCGCAACCAGATCAAAGTCGTGGACGTATTCATCACAATTGCAGTCAACAACATTCGTTTCGCCAACCGATTCGCACTGGCAAATCTGTTCGCCGAGCTTTTCGTAAAAGTAATCCTCCATGCCGTCGTACACCTCCTGCTTAGTCAGGGTAACGGTCCGCCTTTCCTTGCTGAACGGGTGCTCAAAATCGAAAGACAGCATCACCGCTACCGGCGCGGGCGGCGAGGTGTAGAGCGGTTCGACTGTTAGCGCCAAGTAGTAAGCCTGGGAGTCACCTTTGAATGCTCCGTTCGCAGCTAGTGCCTTTCGTTCAAGCAGTACAGCACCATGCGCTAGCGTGGTTGGCTCCCAAGGCTTTTCATTCTCCCAAGATGCATGGCCCTCTTTGTAACGATACGCCACCGGCTCAACCATCCCGAGCGGTTCCTCGACATGGCCAACCCCGTGCTTCTCGACAAATTGCAGCATGCCCATTTGGCGATTGTTCACCTTGTCGGCATCCGCTTCCTGAGCGAGAACGGCGCGGAGTTCATCGATTTCTGTCAGTAGTAACTGGACGGACTGCGCAGAAACTGATGCACCAAAGTCGGCTTGAGACTTGATGAATTTCAATTTGTTCGGATCAATGCTCATGACTTGGCCTCTTCGGGTTTGTTGATGGCGGCGTCCCAGTGCGGCATGTCAATGCACTTGTGCGCGTATGCGACGACGTGAATCGTGTCAGTGAGGAGTTTCACCTTATGCGCAGGCTCAAGCTCGATCAGCCGGTTTAGAGCAAGATGAGCATTCCATAGCCTCGCGGAAGTAGATCGCAACAACGCATCACGATCAGCAATCCGCCGCTCGGCGTCCGCAAGGCGCTGCTGCGCTTGCTCCCCCAGATCCTTGTTATGAGTCGCAACGCGCTTGCAGTAGTCGCGATCTTGAGTAATTGTCGCCAGCTCTTCCCGAAAAGCAGGGAGCTCGGCCTCATATTCAAATGCATTCTTCAAGATTCAATCTCCTTGCTATTGTGGATTGCGCGGCAGACGGCGGTTGCCGTCAGTGCCGCTGCGAGTGGCCAGAGGGCGGCTAGGTAGATGAGGGAGGTCATTCTGGCGCGTCCGGTAGTGGCATCCAGTGGGATGGCGCGCCGGAAATTCGACCCTGCATATCTTCCCAGCGCGGCTCTCTGCCTTTTTCTGTTTTGTTGTACATCTGTCGCGCGTAATACATGGGGCGCACATGCCCATTCTTAAATGCGATTACTAGCTCCCGATGGTTGTAATCAGGCTTTCCTTCTAGGATTGGCAGGCCGTCCTCGATCTTCATCCACTCACTCATTTCGCTTTACCCCTTCGTTAGATTGCGGTCAGGCGCCGGATTGGGGCGCTGTAATTTCGAAGTCGCGGAAATCCTCTCGCCCTGTTGCCGTGTGCTCCAGGTTGCCGCGCTTGTTGGTATGGAACTCGCCTTTCGGCAGGAATCGGCGAGGGAAAACGTCATGCCATTTGCCAATGCTCGTATCGCAGACGGCGCAAAGCTTTCGACCTTTGCATGGATTTCCCTTGTCATCGCGAAACCAATAGCCGCTGGTTGCGGTGTTATCGCAGCAACCGCAGACTTCGCACTGGAACAGGCTCATCATCAATCCTCTTCAATCTCAGGCCCTGCATAAGCCTTGTGGCAAATAGGGCACGAACCATTATTCTTGCGCCACTCAAGAGAATAGGCGCTCTTGTGGCAGTGTTTGCAGTTGATCATCACGACGTCTTCGGGCGGGTCTAGGGCGCGGTCGCCGAGGTAGATCAGGTTGCGTGGCTTCATGTGAATATCCGATCACGCTTGGCGCGATGTTTCCAGCCATCAATGAAACTTTGTTTGTCGCCGAGGCCGTTCCAGGCTGACATGGCCGCCATCACCTCTGCGGATTCGTTGTACTGGCCGACATAACCCTTTGTCTTGCGGTAGTAGCAGGCCTGCTTGATGCCATCGCCAAGCACTAGATTTATGACATCCCACTTTTCGCCTTTGGCATGAAGCCTGTCAGCTTCGTCCAGTTCCTTATCGGTAAATTTGCGCGGCATAGTCATTACCACCACCCTCTGAAAGTTCCGAACAGGATTAGGCCGACCATCGCCAGGGTAGCCAGAAGATCCCAGCGGTTAGGTAGGTCATTGTCGCCGATCATGCGCTCGCCCAAAGTTCGCTGGCGCTCGATATGGAGTTCGACTTGTGCGCGATTGTCTTTGGTGGCTTGCTGTTTGGCGGCGGATGGCTTCTTTTCTGGCCAGTACTTGATCATGCCAAGGACGGCAAGCACAAATGCGGCGCCACATAGCCAGGAAACAAGCTGAATCATTTCGATAGACATCACAACCTCCCCTCAATAGTCATCACCCCAACCGCCATGATCACCATGAAGGCAACCAACCAGAACACTGCCAGCAAGCCAGTCAGGCGGATCACTCGCGGCCACCGTCTTCAACTGCGGTATAGGTGACTTCGAAGGTCAGGAACGAGCCGTCCTCGAAGTAGTAGATATGCTTGTTCTGGCCGTGTGGGCAGTCGCGGCGAGTGAAGGACGTCACGGCTGCGTGATGCGGATCACTTGACCAGCGGATTGATTGGGCAATTGTGCGATGTGGTGGTTTAGCAGTCGGGCTGGCTGTCGGCGATGACTTGCGGCGTTCGGTATTCATAGCATCTACTCCGATCTGGGTTGCTGGATCTTTGTGACGCGATCTGCGTCTGTGGAGTAGATACTATGCTGAGATAATCACTATGTCAAATGCCTTCTTGCCATCGCAGCCGAACGGTAGCGGAAATTTCGTCCTTGTCGCCGGTCACCTCGCCGCCAGGCCAGAAGCAATGGAATTCGTCAGGGCCGATGCGGCTCAGCGCGAACAGGTTGAGTGTCCATAGGGTGTTGGTTTGGCGTACCCATGGGAGCCTGGCAGGAGGTGGCGCAATCACTTGCTCCATGCTGACTAGATATCCGGGTTGAAACATCGCCTTATAGCTGCGCAGGGATTCGGATTCATCCTCGATTGGGTCAGGGTCGATTACTCGGCAGGTCTTGCCATCCGAAAATGAGAGATCAAATATTTTCATGATCGAAGATTCTCGTCAGGATCAAATCCATATTTGCGGCATAGTGCGCATGCAACTCCAGATCCGACGCCGAATGCATCGCGTACCAGCACCCATCGAGCCGTACCGTATTTGCTTCGATACCTGCTCGGGCCTTTTACGTTACGGACTACTCGCTCAATCAGGTCTTCTTCTTCAATTTGGACGCCAGATAAAATCATCATGATTTTTCCACCAGTTTTGCTGCTTCGATAATTTTCAGCGCCTGACGCAGATCACCTTGCGAGCATTCAAGCAGCGCGGTCAGCTGACCGATTGCGGCATGACACTCGGCCAGCAAGTTGTTGGCATTGTTCAGCGCTACACATCCGCGCTGGCAGCGCTTCTGCAGTTCAACATAGTCGGTCATGCCTTCCTCTCCCGTACCGCCTCAATAATCGCTAGGGCTGCCAGTTCGATCAGGACTCGATAGCCGGAGTCATGCGGATTATCTACGCCGCCAGCCCAGGCTGTAATGATGAATAAGCTGCTGATCGCCACGTCAAGAATCAGGAATAGCCAGAGGAGGCGGATCATTTCAATTTATCCTTGGTCCAGACATAGACGAAGGCAGCCAAAACAACCGGCCATAATGCTGCAAGAACACCCATTGAAAGCGAATCGCTTAATGCCAGTCTTTCGTTTCGCTCGACGGATGCGCCTAGATAAGCGCCGAGAGCAAAGACTGCTATCAGGAGGTAGATGGTCGCGTAGATGCTCATGATTTCACCTTCAGGCCTGCGGCTTCGATGGCTGCCTTAGCCTTATTCAATCCATCGGCTTGGCCGCAGTCAAAATAATAATCTGCCTGTGATGCCGCTTCATTTGTTTGATAGACCGAAGCTTTCGGCAGGATGATTTCGACGGCCTCGCGGGAAGCCTGCCAAACTAGCCAGTCATGGTGCGCAATTTCCCTCGCGTATCCAGGCAATTCCTGATCAAAGCGCTCCATCCCATGTTGCGGCGATCCTTTTTCGATAAACCAGCTGTAGTTGTATTTGAACCACGCCTCAAACTCTCCCCGCATTTTCTCAATATTCATTTCACTTTTGCTCCTGTCAGTTGGATTGCTGCCACTGTTTCTTCGTAATCCAGGTAATCGCCGTTAGCGTCGTCAGTCATGCCTTGTAATTCGTAGGAACACCGTCCTGGCAGATCAATCACCAGCGCCGCCCGAGATGCCTCCCATGCTGACCAGTGAATCGACCCAAGATCACGGAAAGCCTTGGCGGCATCCGGGCAGCCCATACGGATCAGGCTTTCGATCTGCTCGTCGCGCCACTCTTCGAATTGCTGGTTTGAGAAATTCATTATTTGATGCTCCTGTCAAAAAGGAATTAAGTCCTGCAGCCACATTTCATATGCTTCCTGCGGTGTCCAGCCATGGCCGTCGTAATTTATGCCACCTCGACATTGCCACCATTGTCCGCCTTGGAGTCTGCCGACTACCTTTATCAGTGGCTTACTCTCAAGCTTCTTGATGATTCGGTTTCTGGCCCAGCGGCCGTATTCTTCGCCGATGATCATTTTTTGCTCCTGTCGTTTGATTCCGCCATCGCCTCTCTCGAGGCCTGCCATGTCCGCCAAGCATTCTCAGTGCCGACAAACGTGTACTTACCATCAGGCTCACGATGAAACCTGATTTTCCAATGCGATATGCCAGCGTACTGATACCAGTCTTCGAATTGCGTCCTGCTTTCGTCTTCGGTCATCTCTTGTTAGCCTCAGTTTTACCGCCGAAAAGTGCATCACGAAGAATCCCCTCGTCGCGCCCGATCTTGTTCGTCTCTCGATCATTCTTGGCGTGGTAATAAGCGATTGCCAGCAACCGGGCGAGCGCATCTTCAATCAATGATTCTTTACTCTGATTCATAGCCATTCCTCCAATCTTTGGACTGCCAATGCGAGCCGCTCGCGATCTACCGTGCTAAGCCGCTCTCCCCGTTCGAGCATGGATCTTGCCGCCTCCCATATCAGCCATTCCCGACGGATCTTCGGAGAATCGTTATGCGTACCATCGAAAAACTTGTACCAGCCAGGAATAACAATCCATCGTTCGCCATAGATGATCGACCCAAAAATTGCGCCATCATCTGCAGCCATCAGAAACCCATTATGCAGCTCGTTGATCCTGAAATTCCTGAACAGCCCATCCCTTGGAACCGAACGAATTCGAACGCCGTAGACGTCAAAAATCATCGATTCCGGGGTCATACAACCTCCAGTGATCCGGTCGAATTAACGATGATAACGCCAGCAGAAATCATGGTTTCGACACGCCGCTTGGCAGCCGCATAACCATTTTTCCCCATCGAGCTGAATGGTTTTCTGTAGCGGATTTTCTGGAGCAGCGAGCGAGCAGCCATCCTTGAGGATCCTAGCGCCTCGATAACCACCTGCTCTTCGGCGTCATTGCCGGAGTCGCCGGAGTCGCGAATCATCTGCTGCTGGTGGTCAGCCATCAGATCGACCAACTCCATCGCCGCAACTAGGATCTTATCGGTGATGATGCTCGATACTTTGCTTCCGTTGCCGATGCACTCGTAAACGTGAAGCACTGCTGCGATCTTGATTACATGCGCCTCGAACTTGCCGAGCCAGGACAGCATCACCATCTCGCCGGCTCGCTCAAGCTCTGCCATCAGCGGTTCATTCTCGCGACGATAGGTGCGGATCTTTTCGTAGCCCGCCGCCGTGAGTCTGAGCTGCTCAAGGTTTTCCGGGTCTAGCGTGATCCTTGCCTGTTCGTCCGCCATCGCATTTTTTAGCACGGCTTTCGAGTAGGCCTGCACGCAGCCAATGGCGGCGCTGTCGTAAGACTTCTTCAGCTCAAGATCGATAGGGCTCTCGTCGAACGTCCTGGACCCAAGATAGCTTGGCTCAGAGACAAAGAAGAACCGCTCAGCCATACCGGAGCCGTCAGACTCGCGAAGGATCCGAGCAGCTGCACCTCCCTGCGCGTTGATAACAACCGTTCCGTTAGCCTTGCCACTGAACGCCAGTCGACCGCTACGCATGGAAGCGACCCGGTCACCCGTATATCCCTTCAGAACGATGTCGTTGCTGCTGGCAAACGATGTCGGCGGAGGAAACAGAGAGCTGAGAATTGACTTCTCATCGGTGGCGATTACAAAACGACCCTCAGATAGACCAGCCATCGCCTTATCCATCGCTGCCGTTGTCGCGTCGGTTGTCGAAAGGAAGCCAGGCCGAAGCCAGTCTGACATCTCTGGACTGCCCTCTTTGGCCTCGCGCAACTTACCGAACACGATGCGGTTATGCTTGCCCATGCTCATCAGATATGAGTTAAGTGCGGCACCTAAAATCCGACTCTTCTGTGTCGACGGCGGCTGCTCGACAATCACATAAAGCCCGGTCGGCAAACTATCGCCAAACTTGAACTGGACGGCATAATTGCAAGCTACCGATGCGCTTGCGCAAGCCAGGAACACCATAAAGGCGCTGGTCTCGGGAAACTCAATTGCATTGGCGACCGAAGTTGCGTAGCGCCCGATAACAGTGTCTTTGATCGACTCAGGCAGAAGAATAAACTGCTCAATTTCTTCGGCCGACGATTTAACTTCTGGTTTCGGCTTTCTGCGCGGGTGCGGAGCTTTTGCAAGGTCGGCTGGTGATTTAATTACCGGCTTCGCTTCCTTTAAATCTTCGGCTACTTCGTGATCGTAATCATTGTTGTCGACGAACCCAACACCAACATCAAATAGGTTGACTTCGAAGTCTTCTTCGTCAGGCATCACATCGGAATAAGCATGTACGGGAGCCATGTCAAAATCAGGGATATTTGATATGTCGATCCCGTTTAGTGGGTTGTCGACCATTACTTAACCCTCACGAGAAAATAAGAGTCATCTGCCTCCGGATCCTTGCGACGTGACAGCCGGAAACCTGTCTTGGTTTTGTTGCCGTATGCATGTCCGGCGTTCTGCGTGCGCTCTGCCGGTACTAGTCCGTCAATGTACAGCCAGTCGCCCAAAGCCATCTCGCCAAACGGGTAAATGGTTTCCTTTTTAGCGGTGATACGATCTGGGAGAGGGCCTTTGTTTACCTTGATTTTTGACATTCTGCAGACGCCTGTGCTGGTTTTGAGTTGTTTGAGATGGAAATAATCCACCATCAGACGCGGCAAGTCAAACGACTAATGTGATGTTTTGAGCTATTTGAGGTGCGTAAGCCGCAAATAGATTGTTTGCCTCGCTTCTGTGCGTATCTGCGATTGCTTGAGATATGACCACCAGCACAGCTCCAGGCCGCATGGCGTGTGGCTTTCAGGGCTATTGAGGGGCTGAGGGGTAAAATGGCCGTACGCGCGGTTTTACGGCTATAAAAAAATTTTGAATAAAAAAAATATATATACCCCCACCCCTCAACCCCTCAGAATGGCTGAAACCATTGTTCTAGACGATTAGAACCTGAGGGAAAACTAACCCCTCAGATTTCCCTCAGCCACTCAGCTCCGAAATGAATTTCATTGATCCTGAGCCTGCATTGCAAAATCACAATCATGCAGCACTATGATTATCGCGAAAATCATTTGACATAGTGCTAACGATCAGCCATGATTCGTTTCAAGCGGTGAATGAGCAGGTCGATGCTACGAAACCGGTTGAAGGGTTACCGGGATAATCTACCCTTGAAGCCTGAGATCGACACAGGCCACCGCTAACGAATACCGAAGCACGCTCTTTAACATTGAAGTTGTTATTCGTGTACCTGTTGATGCCTTTTCAAATATGGGGGTGCCACAAGATGGTGAGCAGGTACACGAATAGCAATTACACCGACTAAAAAGTTTCGCGGGCAGATGTATCTATGGCAGACCGTTATCTAGATGACGAATGAGTTTAGCGACTCCAGGTTCGAATCCTGATGCCCGCTCCAATTTGAACACCGAAGTACCGTCACGTGTTCGGAACGCACTTATGTTAGTGGCAGTCCTCTCCACTGTTAGATTGTCGGAGTCGCCAAGTTTGTAGCCGACATGTAAAGCGCATGAGTGTTTGAGTAAACCGTGAAGAGGTCCATTGCCTCTAGAAGAGTGCCCGAAGATTCGGAAATCGTCTTTATCGGAAAGCTGCTGAGTACCGATTTTCTGCGAGAGCCTCGGCGAACATAAGAAACTCAAACGTCATACAGCAGCTTTACCGATGCAGATGAATGCGCAGGCTGATGCGAGATATCGCACACGCCGTAGCTAGTTGCATCAACATTGGGGATGGGGAAAGAGCACTCGGAGGCTCAGAAAACCTTCCGAGGTCTAATTCGGCAGTGATGCCAAAAAGAGCAGGCGGGTTCGATTCCCGCTCGTTTACCGAGATCTGGTGAAGGACTGGGTTTGAATCCCGGACGTGGAGAAATCCATAAGGCAGTGGACCAGCGTGATAATGGTCAGGTATGGCAGCCGGAAAGACGGCACTGAATTTTAATCGACAGGAGCACGATTCATGAGCAACGCCGAAGAGCTAATGCATAGTCTGCGTAAGGCCAAAGCTAATCTGGTGGCAGCCAAAGAGCAGAATGAAAACCTGAATAGCAAATACGAAGAGTCTCGCGAAAATCTAGCCATCGCACAGAAAACCTACAGGGATGCACTCGATGCGATTGAACTTGCGGCAAAATAGAACAACCAACGCCAGCGATAACCGATAAGCCTCTCGTAGAAGCTCAAATCTTCGGTGCAACTGATCAGTGACCGCAGGCGCGGCTAACCCCATTGCAATGAGGATACGAAGGATGATGATCAAACGATTTGCCAGTTATTTGTGCGTGGCGCTTGCCATGTGTTTTGGTTCGTTCTCGGTTCAAGCCGCAGAACGAATCGCATACGCGGTGCAAGCGAGTATCGGCTTCGACTCTCACGCGTCACATCTTGTTCGCCATGATCTGACGCTGAGTCAGTGGCGACAGGAAGGTCAGACGAGTAACGAGCCCGTCACCTCCAACTTGATCGCATTGAGCAACCACTTCGGCCTGACCAGTGCTGCACCGTTTGGCGTTCCTGACTGGGATTCCAGTTCGGCCGCCTAAACCATACCGCTCGGTCGCAACACCAAAAAAGCCCCGCACTCCTAACCGATGCGGGGCTTTTTTATTGGGGTTGAGAAAGTGGTATAGTCGTTGTTCAAATGACAGGAGATTTGGAGAGTATGCAATGACCGAGTTCAGCCAGGAAGTGTTCGATGAGATCTGCGCCTGCTTGGCTACAGGCGAATCGCTTCGCACTGTATGCAAGCGCGAAGGAATGCCCGTGAAGGGCTCTGTGTTCCGCTGGCTCAACAGTAAGCCTGAATTGAGAGACCAATACGCGAGAGCTAAGGCCGACGGCTGTAGCGCGCTTGCAGAAGAATTGTTCGATATTGCTGATGAGCTTCCGCCGATGAAAGATGACGGCTCCGTCGATGGCGGGTATATCAGTTATGCGAAGCATCGCACCGACGTGCGCAAATGGTATCTGTCGAAGATCGCACCGAAGATCTATGGCGATAAAGTCACGCAGGAACATACCGGGGCTGATGGCGCCACTCTCCCGGCAATCCATGTGGTGTTCGGTAGCAAGCCAGAGTAAAATGGTTGAGCAGCTAGACCGGCCAGTCGAAGAGGGTAACGCCAACCCCTGCTGCAACCCTTCAGGCGATACGTAAGGCGGCGTCAAATGAAATCCTGCTCAACCTGTAAGGCCGAAAAACCCCTAAACCTTTTCTACGTTCGGCGGGATGGTTCGGCAGAAAAGCCGTCTTCCAGTTGCAAGGCTTGCGTAGGCAAGAGAACGGCAGACAGGAAGAAAAGGCTAAAGGACTCTGCGGCGGGTAAGCTCTACGAAACCTCAGAGCCGTGTCGGCAGGGGCATGTCGCTTCGCGGATAGCCGCTACTGGAGATTGCAGCGAATGCTACAGGCTAAGGGATGCAAGACGGTCTTTGGCCAGGAACCGCACAGCCGAACGCAAAGAGTATTTCAGCGCTTGGTGTCGAGCTAACCCAGATAGCTTGTCTGTCAATCAAAGAAGATATGTGACTTCTGACCGTGGCCGCGCCACCTTGAAAGCGAACTTCTCAAAAAGATATTCAGCCGACCTAGATTTCAAGGCTGCGTGTGCCATTCGTAGAGCTCTAAGAAGGGTTCTTGCGGCTTCAGGCGAGCGGAAGATTTTAAAAACTAAAGATATTCTAGGGTACGGGCCGAGCGAGCTTCGTTCTCGTATTGGTTGCCAGTTTCAAAAAGGCATGGACTGGAGCAATTACGGTGAATGGGAGATCGACCATAAGAAACCAGTGGCCAGATTTATCGCTCAAGGCATTACGGATGCTAGGGTGATAAATGCTCTGTGCAACCTTCAGCCGCTGTGGGCTCACGAAAACCGAGTGAAGAGCGACAGTTATGGAAGTTAAACTCCCATGGTGGGCTGAGAAGCTATTCGGAACCTACCGATATAAGGTTCTGTGGGGCGGGAGGGGTAGTGGAAAAAGTTACGCTGTGGCTGACGCGCTGCTGATTAAGGGCGCCAGCAAGCCAAGCCGCATACTGTGCGCGCGGGAGTTCCAGAACAGCCTTGGCGACTCCGTGCACCACCTGCTAGCCCAAAGGATTGATGCCCTAGGGCTGTCGTCGTTTTACGAGGTGCAGCGAGAAACCATCATCGGGCTGAACGGCACCTCATTCATCTTCAAGGGCGTGCGTAACAACGTGCAGTCCATCAAGTCCATGTCAGGCATCACCGAGCTATGGCTTGAAGAGGCCCAGACGGTCAGCAAGGCTAGCTGGGATGTGCTGGTGCCTACCATTCGTGAGCCGGGGTCTGAGATCTATGTCACATTCAACCCGATGCATGAGAGCGACCCTACCTACCTGATGTTCATTACGAACACTCCAGGTGATGATGCCTACATCGAGAAGGTGAACTGGCGCGATAACCCGCACTGGCCAGCCGAACTTGAGACCGAGCGGACTAGGCTTTTGCGGACTGACCCTGATATGTATCAGCACGTCTACGAAGGCGAGTGCATCAACAGGTCGAACGCCCAGATCTTCGCCAACAAATACCGGATATCTGAATTCGAGCCTGGAGCCGACTGGGATGGCCCGTACTTCGGCCTCGACTTCGGGTTCTCTCAAGATCCGACTGCTGGCGTGAAACTCTGGATTCATGCTCGAAAGCTCTACGTCGAATACGAGGCTGGCGGCATTGAGATCGAGAACGATGATATGGCCGCCCTACTGATCAAGGAGTTACCAGGCATTGAGAAGCATGTCGTTGTCGCGGATAACGCCCGCCCCGAGCTGATCAGCCACCTGAAGAAGCCTGACCCGAAGAATGGGCGTCCGTGCATTCCGAAGATGGAAGCGTGCGCCAAGGGCAAAGGCAGCGTTGAAGATGGCATCTCGTTCATGAAGGCATTCGACGAGATCGTGGTGCATGCCCGCTGCAAGGAGACCATCAAGGAATTCCGGATGTACTCCTACAAGGTTGACCGGCTGTCTGGTGACGTGCTGACCGACATCGTCGATAAGTGGAACCACTACATGGACGCCATCCGTTACGCCATCGAGAAGGTTCGGAAAAAGTCTGCGTTCTTCGCCGGCTAACCGTTGACATAGTGATTATCCGAGGATAGTATCAAGTCTCCTAGTGAGTGATTTGAATATCAGACAGCAAGAGGATACGACCATGCGCCCGCAGGCCAAAACCTGCAATTGAGTTATAGCCCGCCATGTGCGGGCTTTCTCAGTAAAACCTGGAGGATTCCCGCAATGACCATCATCAAACCAGCAGCAACCTGGCTACTCGCTCAGATTCGCAAGGAGCTGACTATCCAGAAGCCTACCGCCGAACAGGTGCGCACTCGTAAGCAGCA
>LNAQ01000148.1_pt1 | contig 13786 bp, 16 predicted proteins | sample 602591 | NCBI WGS metagenome assembly LNAQ01 (sample SAMN02440304, study PRJNA202911) | soil metagenome | biome: Subtropical and temperate rainforests or woodlands; isolation source: soil samples (1 kg each in a 20% v/v slurry with milli Q water) were... ... | reverse complement strand
GATCGAGTGCTGTACATCAACGTGCACGCGCTGGTTCGATTTCGCGAGCACCACGTCGAAAGGTGTATTGGTGCGTGCCACATCGGCGGAGACACCGAAACTCTCAAAATGCACGGCACCTGTCGGCCAGTGCCCTGTCATGTCGCGCACGGCCTCCATGAGGCCACGCGGCCCGCAGCAATACACATGCGCGCCTTTGGGTGTCTCGAGCAACGGCCAGAAATCGAAAGCCGCTTCGGGATTGCCTTCGTCATGATGGATCACCACGTTATCTGCGAAATCCGCCTGTCTGAGCTCGTCCAGAAAGGCGGTGCTGCCAGCATCTCGCGTGCAATATACGAGCTTGAACGGAGATCCGTTCGCGTGCAGGTGGCGCGCCATGCACAGTATGGGTGTGATGCCGATGCCACCGGCGATGAGCAGCGAGCGACGCGCCTTCGGGCTCAGCGGAAACGCGTTGTCTGGCTCGGACACGGACAGCGTATCGCCCGGACGCAGCTGGACCATGCTCAGCGAGCCGCCCCTGCCTTGTTCATCGACCTTGACGGCGATGACGTAGTGGTCGCGCTCGGCAGGGTCGTTGCACAGAGAGTATCTGCGGCTAACTCCAGCAGGGGTGTCTACAACGAGATGCGAACCCGGCGAGAACTCGGGCAGCTCGCCGCCTTCCGGAGCGCGCAACTCAAACTGGTGTATGCCCATCGCGATCTCGCGCACGTCCGCAACCTTCAAAAGCAAACGAGCCTGGTCGCTATTCTGTATTGTCATGACAAATGACTCCCCCTACGGGAAAACGATGATGCAATAATATTAGATCTCTAACTATATTAGCGCAAGCACCGTACTTACCCCTAATGCCACAAGGAAAAAGGAGACACACCATGTACTTTCCACAGCTTCTGTCGAGAATCTGTCGTTCCGCCGTTCGTCTCGCGGCGCCCGTCGCACTCGGGCTTGGCGTCGGTATGCCGGTCGCATCGGCTGCCCAGGCCGCCGACACGGCAGGCTATCCCAACGGTCGAAACATTCGTTTCATCGTGCCCTATGCGCCAGGCGGCCTGCCCGATACTGTCGCGCGCATCACCGGCCAGCACCTGGGCGAGAGGCTGGGCACTTCGGTCGTGGTCGAGAACCGTCCCGGTGCCAATGGCGTGGTTGCTGCCCAGGCATTCATGTCCCAGCCGCCCGATGGCCTGACCTTCCTGGTAACGGATGGCTCGATGATGTCCATCAATCCCTATCTCTACCCCGACCTTTCCTACGACTACCAGCGTGACTTCGAGCCTGTCTCCCTGGTTGCCACCTCGCCTCTGTTTCTCGCGGCACACACCAGCTTTCCTGCCGACACCATGGAGGATTTCGTCGAGCTCGTGAAGAAACAACCCGGCCACTACACCTATGGGTCTTCCGGTATCGGCAGCAGCCATCACCTGAGCATGGAGGCGCTCAAGACCGCACTGAAACTGGATCTGGTCCATGTCCCCTACCGTGGTTCGGGCCAATCGGTGCCCGCTCTCGTGGGCAATCAGGTTCCCCTGGTTTTTTCTGCCTTGCCTTCGCTCTCCGGCTTTGTTACGCGCGGTGAAGTCAAGTTGCTTGCAGTCAACTCCGCGAAGCGCTCCGACATGGCGGCTGACGTGCCTGCACTCGCCGAGTTCATCCCCGGCTACGACTTTGCGCCGACTGTTGGCGTCCTCGCTCGCAAGGGTACGCCGATGGAAATCGTGAACATTGTCAGCCAGCACATGGCCGAGGTCGTACGCAAGGATGCCGTCATCAAATCCCTGCGCGGTCTGGGCATTGAGCCGGTGGGCGGCAATGCAGAGGCGTATGGTGAGGCCATTGCAGCTGAAGCCAAACGCTACGGCGCAGCGATTCAGGCCGCAGGCGTAAAAGGCCAGTAACCCGGCCATCCGCGGACGAAACTCATGCTCGATACACCCTGGCTCTCAGAACTCCTGTCGTCTCCCTGGCTCATCGCCTATGTCGTCATAACCTTTGCGGCTGCAGGCCTGGTCAAAGGGACGATTGGGGTCGGCCTCCCCTTGCTCGCCGTACCGCTGCTCGCGTTGGTGCTGCCGCCGATGACCGCGATCGCGCTGCTGGCAGTGCCCGTGCTGGCCTCCAACATCTGGCAGGCTATCGATGGGCAAGGCTCGACGGCCAACCTACGGCGCTTCATGCCGCTGTGCCTGTTGCTGGTCGTCAGCACATTGGTGTCGGTGCGGCTTGCGTTTGCCCTACCGGCCGACGTGGTGACCACCCTTATCGCGGCATCGGTGCTGTGCGCCGTGGTCCTGATGCTGGTGCACAACAGCCGTGGCATTGCGCCCCGCCATGAAAGCTGGCTGGGTCCCATTGTGGGTGTGCTGGCCGGGGCGATGGGCGGGGTCTCCTCCATGACAGGCCCCTTCATCATCACCTACATGATGGGCTTGAAACTGCCACGAGAAGTCTTTATCGGCAGCATCAGCATCATCTATCTGTTTGGCATGATCCCGCTCTATGCCTCCATGGTGGTGTACGGAACGCTGGGCCTGGGCGAGGCCGTCGTCTCCGTAGCAGGCCTCCTGCCATTGGCGGGCGGCATGATTCTTGGCAAAAAGCTGCGGCAGCGCCTGGGCGAACTCGCATTCCGTCGGATGCTGCTTGCCTTCCTGGCTTGCCTCGCCTTGCTGCTCATGACGCGTTAACCCCTAATGGAGGTACTTATGACGCCCCTCTCCCCTCCTGCACTGCAAGCCTTTGGCTGGACCGACGCTTACCTGCTCGGCGATCCCGCCATGGACGACACGCATCGCGAGTTCGTCGCCCTTCTCGACGGGCTTCTGCGAGCAGATGACGACAATCTGCTCGAGCCACTGGACGCCTTCGCCGCCCATGCCGAGGCGCACTTCGCGCAAGAAAATCAAACGATGGAACGTACTGACTTTCCGGCGCGCGCCTGCCACATCGATGAGCATGCGGCCGTGCTGCGTTCCGTGCATGGGGTGCGGGAACGCCTTGTACAGGAAGGCGATATACAGGCCTGCCGGCGGCTCGCCCAGGCGCTGGTGGAATGGTTTCCCGCTCACACCGATCACCTGGACTCGGCACTGGTGCATTGGCTCTGCAAGCAGCGCGCCGGCGGCAAGCCCATCGTTCTGCGCAGAAATATCCTGGAAAACTGCTGACTTTACTTAGAGCTCTAAGTATAATCAGCTATCTTTGAAGCTTGATGAGGACCGCCATGATTACTCACGAAGAGAACCAATTGTTGTGCCGTGTCGAGGGCGATGCTCCCATGGGACAACTGATGCGCCGACACTGGACCCCTGTCTGTCTGACGGAGGAAGTCGCCGAGCCGGACGGCACTCCCGTGAAGGCCAGAGTGTTCGGCGAGGAACTTGTCGTGTTCCGCGATTCCGACGGCAACGTCGGGGTGCTGGACGAACACTGTCCGCACCGCGGCGCCTCCCTGGCACTGGGCCGAAACGAGGACGGTGGCCTGCGTTGCCTTTACCACGGCTGGAAGCTGGACACGGCCGGCAATGTGCTGGAAATGGTGTCGGAACCGGCGTCCAGCGGCTTTGCCGACAAGATCCAGCACAAGTCCTATCCCGCCAAGGAATGGGGTGGCATGGTGTGGGCGTACTTCGGCCCCGCCGACGCGATGCCTGAGTTCGTGCCGCCACCGTGGGCTCCGACCGCCCAGACGCGCGTGTCCATCGCCAAGGTCTGGCTTCCCTGCAACTGGGCTCAGGTGCTTGAAGGTGCCATCGACTCGGCGCACAGCTCCAGCCTGCACTCCTCCGACATGGTGCCGGCCCGCGTAAATAGCGGGGAAGCCACCGAGAACAACTGGCTGCGCCCGTCGACCGATAAGGCGCCGCGCATGCAGATCCAGAACACGGGCTATGGCTTTCGCTACGCCGCGCTGCGCCGTCCCATCCAGAACGCGGCAGCCAACGAGTACGTGCGCTCCACGGTGTTCGTGGCACCTGGCACCGTGCTCATACCGCCCAATAACCTCTATAACGTCGCCAACGTGAACGTGCCGATGGATGACACCAACACCGCGTTCTACTTCATCGCCTGGGGCGCACCGGCGCACACGCCGGAGACCCAGACGTGGCGCCGGTTCCTGCGCCAGACGGTGGGCCTGGATCTGGACGAGCGCTATCGTCCCCTGCGCAACATCGAGAACAACTTCTGGCAGGATCGCCAGGCAATGAAGGCCGGTAACTTCACCGGCATTACCGGTTTTCCCAACCAGGACGTCGCCATGTGGCTCACCATGGGTCCCATCGCCGACCGCACCAAGGACAGGCTGGGTGCGAGCGACCTGGCCGTCGTGGCCTTCCGCCGTCAGATGATCGACGCTGTTCGGGAGTTCCAGCAAGGCAAGTCCGCGATTGGCACCGGCGCCGACGCCGTCCAGCCTTCGGTGTGTTCGTTCCAGGCCATCGTACCCAAGACCACCGACTGGCGTGCTTTCGAAGCACAGCCGGTATGGGGCCCGGAAGCCGGCCAGGTGAGGGATACCGCGTACGCCGTTGATAACCGCTGAACCAGGAGACTGCATTGAACAAGCTGCAACTATCCGTCGCCATGGGCGACTATGACCGAACCCGCCCGTTGCTCGACGGCAGCGTCCAGATCGATGGCGCCGCCCCCGTCTATATGACGCTCTCGCCCGAGGAGATGTTTTTTCGCGCATTTCGCAACGAGGAATTCGACGTCAGCGAACTGTCCTTCTCGAGCTACCTCGTAAAGACGGCCAAGGGCGAATGCCCCTATGTCGCGGTGCCCGTATTCCTTTCCCGCGCATTCCGTCATACATCGATCTATGTGCGCCGCGACCGTATCAAGCGGCCCGAGGATCTGCGGGGCTGCCGCATCGGCATTCCCGAGTATCAGCTCACCGCCATCGTGTGGGCGCGGGCGCTGTTGCAGGACGACTACGGTGTGCGGCCGGACGAGGTGACGTGGGTGCGCGGCGGCATTGACGAGCCCGGACGCCCCGAGAAGATCGCCCTGCAGCTGCCGCCTGGTGTGGTGCTCGAGAGTGCGCCGGAAGATCGCACCATCTCCGACATGCTCGACCGCGGTGAGATCGACGCGTTCATCGCGCCGCGGCCGCCTTCGGGAGCCGCGGCGCGCAATCCCGACGTTGGCTGGCTCTTCGCGGACCCGACGGCAGTGGCCAAGGACTATTACTCGCGTACAGGTGTATTCCCCATCATGCACGTTGTGGGTATCCGCAAAACGCTCGCTGAACAACACCCCTGGCTGCCTGGTGCCGTGTTCAAGGCTTTCAGCCAGTCCAAGGCCAAGGCTCTCGAGCACCTTTCCGATACGTCGGCCACGAAAGTGACGCTGCCTTTCGTAGAGGAACAACTCAAGGCCGCCCGGGATGTCATGGGCGAAGACTACTGGTCCTACGGCGTGCAGCCGAATCTGCGTACGCTCGAAACATTCCTGCGCCATCATCACGCGCAGGGTCTGTCTGACCGGCACCTCGACGTGGGTGAGATATTCCATCCGGCGGCCTACGAGACGTACAAGATCTAGCATAAGGACCGAGGCCGGCAAGCGGTAACCGACTCGGCCTCGACCGATCAAGAAGAAACCGCAGTAACGCAGGAGCTGTCGACCATTGGTAGGCGCTCCTGCCGTTGCGGTTAAAGAGATTATCTTCGGTCAAGTCCGACGTTTCTCACAATGTCGATAAATCTTTGCGCGACCGAATTCAAGCCACCGTCGTTACGTCGAAGCAGACCGATTGGCTCGTCAGTACCTGCAAAAGGCATTTTCAACGGCACAAGCAAACCTCGGGCAATGTCTTCCTTTGCTGCACAGGAAGGCACAAACCATACTGCATCGTTGTTCAGCGCCAATGCTCGACCCATTGACACGGACACGGTTTCGAACCGCACGACGCCAGGTCCCAAGCCAAATGCGGTAATCACACTTTCTGCGGATTGCCGGATAAGGGTGCCGAGCGGTGGCACGACGAGAGGAAACTCCGCGAGACGGCCAGGACTCAGATTCGCTTCAGAGCAAAGCGGGTGGCCTGTACGTGCTACGACCGCAAGAGGCTCCTTGTATAGGTGCTCGAAGCTCATTCCCATCATGGCTTCGGGTTCGGCAATGCGACCCACGGCAAAGTCGATGTCGGCCCGCTTGAGCTGATGCAGCAGTTCCCCATTCGTGCCTGTAACGATTCGCACAGAGGTTGTAGGCGCAATTTCACGAAGTTCTGCGATGGCCATGGGCAGCAATGTCGGCGCAACTGTCGGCAGTATGCCGACAGAGATCATGGCAGGTGTGCCGGCTTGGCTCTGTCGAAGCGCGGCCATCCCATCCCGCAGCGTAAGCAGGCTGCTATGAGCGTATGGCGCAAACAGGCTTCCTTCATAGGTTAGAGACGCACCGTTGCGACCTCGCTCAAAAAGGCGGAAGCCGACGATGGACTCAAGCTCGCTGAGCGTCTTGGATACAGCGGGCTGGGTCAGGGATAGCGCATCCGCGGCACGTTGAATACTTGCCGTTTGCGACACGGCCAGGAAGCACTGCAGGTGGCGCAGCTTGATACGGCCGGGTGCAAGAAGATCTTTCATGAATTTTTGTTATGGAACAAGGGCAAAAACTTCACTTTCCATAACTATACCTCTGGCTTAAGGTATATGTCTCATCATGCTAGTTCGAGGCAAGAATGCACCAGCGAAGCGATTTGATCCTCACGCCCCGGGACTGGGCGGGTCATCCACCATACAAGCACCCCGAGTACAAGTCCTCAATCCTGCGCAGCCCGAGTCGGCCCTTGATCCCGCTCAAGGAGTCGCTCAAGAACACACGTGTCCCGGTATACGGCGCAGAGGCTCTGGGCAAGCTTGATCATGACTTGACACGCAATGCAGTGAAGAACGGCGCTCCTCTTGGCGAGCGCATCATCGTCAGCGGCCGAGTGCTCGATGAGGATGGCAAGCCGGTGCGCAACACCCTGGTGGAAGTCTGGCAAGCCAATGCGGCGGGCCGATACACTCACAAGGCAGACCAGCACGATGCCCCCTTGGATCCCAATTTTCTTGGCGCAGGCCGCTGCCTGACGGATGACGAGGGCCGGTACCGGTTCCTGACGATAAAGCCCGGGGCTTACCCATGGGGCAACCATACCAATGCCTGGCGCCCCAATCACATCCACTTTTCGCTCTTTGGCGACTATTTCGGATCCCGGCTTGTCACGCAGATGTACTTCCCCGGCGATCCCCTGCTGGCGCATGACCCGATTTTCCAGGGCACGCCAGCTCACGCGCGGGATCTGCTTGTTTCCAGGTTTTCGCTTGACATTACTGAAGAGGGATTCGCCCTGGGCTATGAATTCGACATAGTGCTGCGCGGCCCGAAGCAAACGCCAATGGAGTAGGCATGACAAAACTCAAGCAAACCCCCTCTCAGACCGTAGGGCCGTACTTTGCGTATGGACTCTGTCCGCAACAGTATGGTTTCGATATGACCAGCCTGTTTACGCCGTCCGTGGCTACGCTCGACGCAGCCGGCGAGCACATCACCATCATCGGCAATGTCTATGATGGCGAGGGACAGCCCGTTGGCGACGCCATGGTGGAAACGCTGCAGGCGAATGCCCAGGGGCAATACATCGAATCGGTTGCGCAAGCAAAGGAAACTGGCTTCAGCGGCTTTGCGCGCGTCGGAACCGGTACCGACCCCGAGCAGCGATTCATTATCGAGACGATCAAGCCAGGGCGGATTGATGAGCAGAGTGCTCCCCACATCGACGCCATCATCATGATGCGCGGCATGCTGCTGCACTGCTACACCAGGATCTACTTCGAGGACGAGGCAGCGGCCAACGCGCTGGACCCAGTACTGAGCGCTGTTCCCGCAGAACGTCGCGATACGCTGCTTGCCAGACGCCTGCCAAATACGTCGAAGCCGATCTATCGTTTCGACGTCCGCCTGCAAGGCGCACAAGAAACCGTGTTCTTTGACGTCTGACTTCTGTATCGAAAACGTATTGGAAAGCCCCATGACAGCAGCGCCGCTGACAATACAGCGCTTGACGGACCTGATCCATGGCACTGCCCGGATGAACGCGATCTGGTCGGTCCAGCAAACGCTTCAAGCCATGCTGGATGTCGAGGCGGCGCTGGCAAGAAGCTGCGCCGCCCATGGCGTCATCCCGGCCAGGGCCGTCGCTCCCATTATGGCTGCCTGTCAGGCAGACCGCATCGACGTCCATGCAATACAGGCTGGAGCTGCGCTCGGGGGCAATGTTGCCATTCCCTTGGTCAAGCAGCTGACGGCACTCGTCAAGGCTGAGGACGAGGATGCATCGAAGTTCGTGCACTGGGGCGCCACAAGCCAGGACATCATCGATACTGGCACCGTGCTGCAGCTGCGCGCGGCGCTGGACCTGCTGCAGTCCGACCTGAAGCGGCTCTGCCAGGCGCTGGCCCGGCAGGCCCGGCAATATCGCAATACGCCCATGGTTGGGCGCACCTGGCTACAGCAGGCGCTACCCATCACGCTTGGCCTGAAGTTCGCCGAAAGCCTGGACGCGCTGATGAGGCATGATCAGCGCTTGGCAGAAGTGAGCGAGCGCATTTACGTGCTGCAGTTCGGCGGTGCCGCAGGCACCCTGGCAAGCCTGGGTCCGAAGGGACTGGATGTCGCTCGCACGCTGGCTGAAGAGCTTGGCCTCTCGATGCCTGACTTGCCTTGGCATACACAGCGCGACCGCATAGCCGAAGTGGCCGCGTGGCTGGGGATACTGATCGGGACACTGGGCAAAATGGCGCGTGACATTTCCCTGCAAATGCAGACCGAGGTCGCCGAACTGGCCGAGCCATCTGTGCCTGGCCAGGGTGGCTCCTCCACCATGCCTCACAAACGGAATCCAGTCAGATGCGCCGCCGTTCTCGCCGCGTCGGTACGTGCGCCTCAGCTCGTATCGACGGTCCTTGCCGCGATGGTGCAAGAGCACGAGCGAGCTCTGGGCGGCTGGCAAAGCGAATGGGAAGCCTTGCCAGAGCTGGCAAGGCTTGCTGCAGGCGCCCTCGACAACATGACGGAGGTTATCTCGGAAATCGAGGTCAATGAGGACAGGCTGCGGGAGAACCTTGGTCAAACGAACGGATTGATTCTTGGCGAAGCCGTGATGCTTGCCCTGGGCGACAAGATCGGCCGGATGGAGGCGCATGGCTTGCTCGAAGAGATTTCTCGCAAGGCAGTAAGCACAAAAAGCGCTCTGCTCGATATGCTGGTCTCGGACGAACGCATCACTCGCCATCTGTCTCCTGACGAGCTCAAGGCGTTACTCGAGCCAGCCAATTACATAGGACAGTCGGGAAGCTACGTTGACGCCGTGCTGGCAAGATGGGCGTCTTTTCACGGAACGCATTGAACGCCTGAAGACGGCGTCTTGGAGAAGCAACATGGATGAAAAACAGCGCTACGAGGAGGGTCTCTCAACCAGGCGTGAAGTGCTGGGAAATGCACACGTCGACAACTCCCTTGCCAGGCGTTCTGAACTGACCACGGAGTTTCAAGAGCTGATTACGCGTTATGCCTGGGGCACCATCTGGACACGGCCCGGCCTGGCGCGCAACACGCGCAGCATGATCACCATCGCCATGATGGTCGCGCTGAATCGCGAAGAAGAGCTTGCCTTGCACCTGCGCGCGGCGAAGAACTGCGGTGTATCGCAAGACGAGGTGAAAGAGGTGCTTTTGCAGGCTGCCATCTATTGCGGAGTACCAGCGGCCAACTCTGCCTTCAAGTTGGCCCAGACGATTTTCAGTGAAGACACCACCCAGAGCGGATCAAACGATAACTGACGGTTCCTGCCGCGTTCAAGGAATCATGGCGGCACGGTATTACAGCGAAGTGACAGTGTCGAGTCGACTTCGGCTCGACAGCCACTGTCCCCAGTAGCATAGGAACTCATGATGCAAGTGATTAAAGTCGGCAGCGATATCTTTGGGTATGAGTTGCAGGGCAAGAAAGAAGCGCAGACAGTCATATTCTCTAATTCACTCGGTACATCCCTATCTTTGTGGGAAGGACAGGCCATGAGTTTGAGAGACCATTGTCGAGTTCTTCGGTATGACACGCGCGGACATGGCCAATCAGCAAAAAACAAAGGCCCTTACTCGATTGAACAACTGGGCACTGACGTCATCGCATTAGCCGATACTCTGGGTATTGACCGCTTTTCATTTTGCGGCATTTCGATGGGAGGGCTGATAGGACAGTGGCTTGGCATACACGCTCCTGACCGTATCAAGAAACTCATTCTGTGCAATACAGCAGCTCGCCTGGGTACGGAAGACGCTTGGTTGGAGCGTGCCGCTCTAGTTCGTTCGCGCGGCATGGGACCGGTAGTTGCCGGAACCCCGGGCCGATGGTTTACCCCTGATTACACGTCATCTCACGCAGTAGAGGTACGCGCACGCATGGACGAACTCATGCAAACGGATCCGGAAGGCTATGCCTCATGCTGTGAGGCTATCGCCTACAGCGACTTTCGGACGCGTCTTGGCGAAGTCAAGGCCTCAACGCTAGTCGTGGCCGGGACGCATGATCCTGTGACCACCCCAGCCGATAGCGACTATATCGCACAGAGAATACCCGGTTCTATACGTATCGATCTGGACGCGTCACATCTATCCAACGTGGAAGCAAACGACGCTTTTAACGAGGCTATAACAAAATTTTTGGCGGTTTGATGAGAGACTGACTTCAATTGCTACAGGGGCGTAGCTCCAGTTGGATAACAGGGCCGCCTAGGTCTTTGAAATTTGAATGGCCGACTTCAGAGAATGAACTGACCCAAAAACGGCTCTGGTGCAAATTACGAGTGAACCGGCGCAAAGCGGCATATTCACCGAATGGGTTCATGCAGCCAAGACAGCTGCCCAGATTTCGGACGGAGTTTGCCCCTGAGTTGCCAGATCTCGTAAGTCGAACTGGCCTTTGCGAATGCGATGTATGAGCTCGACGCCTCGAATTGTCGTGGCAGCCGAAGCGAAGCTTTTCAGGCCTAGCATGACGCTCAGCCTGGACTTCACATTGCGATGATCCTGCTCGATTAGATTGTTTAGGTATTTTGACGAGCGAAGCTTCGTCAGCTCGGGAAGCCTTCCTTGCTGTTGAAGTTCGCGAACGGCCCTGTGCGAGGCTGCATAGCCGTCCAGTGTGATGGTTTCCGGCGACCGACCCTGAGAACGTACGGCCTTGCGAAAAAAGGCTTTTGCCGAGGCGACGTTGCGCCGCGGGCTGAGCCGGAAGTCGATGGTCTTGCCTGATGCATCCACAGCCCGGTAGAGATAAGCCCACCGGCCACGGATCCTGACGTAGGTCTCATCCACTCTCCAAGAAGTACCTGCCTGCGATGAAAATCGACTCCAGCGCTTGTCGAACTCCGGCGCGTAACGCTGGACCCAGCGCAGGATTGTCGTGTGAGCGATTGACAGGCCGCGCTCGGCCATCATCTCGACCAGGTCACGATACGACAGCTTGTAGCGCAGGTACCAGCGTACGCAGAGAATAATGATCTCTTGTTCGAAGTGTCGGCCCTTGAAAAGATCAGTTTTGCTTGGGGTCGTCTCAGAATTCGGAAAATAAAGCACGCTAAGGCGTAGTCACCCCGTGACTCCCCCGCGCCGATGCAGCGAGCTTCGTTCCGTCTTGCAGTGACGCAATCAGCGGGCAGGAAACGTTCCCTTTCCGCGCATGGCAGGCGCACACCAGTTCAGACAGCACGGCCTCCATGCGTGCCAAGTCGGCCATCTTCTCGCGCACATCCTTGAGCTTGTGCTCGGCCAGGCCGCTGGCTTCCTCGCAATGGGTGCCATCCTCCAGCCGCAGTAGCTCGGCGATTTCGTCCAGGCTAAAGCCCAGCCGCTGGGCCGATTTCACGAACCGCACTCGTGTTACATCCGCCTCGCCATAGCGGCGAATGCTGCCATAGGGCTTGTCTGGCTCCGGCAGCAGGCCCTTGCGCTGGTAGAACCGGATGGTCTCCACATTGACCCCGGCCGCCTTGGCAAAAACGCCAATGGTCAGATTCTCAAAATTAATTTGCATTCGCTTGACTCCGTACATAACTACGGAAGTAAGCTTAAGCTATCCAAACCAAATTTGAAAGGGCAAGCGTATGTCTGAACCTCAAAACGGGCGCGGGGCGCTCTTCACTGGCGGGCTAGCCGCCATCCTCGCCTCGGCTTGCTGTCTCGGGCCGCTGATTCTGATCGCACTGGGATTCAGCGGGGCCTGGATCGGTAACCTGACCGTGCTGGAACCGTACCGCCCGCTCTTCATCGGCGCGGCACTGGTGGCGCTGTTCTTCGCCTACCGGCGCATTTTCCGCCCCGCTCAAGCCTGCGCACCGGGCGAGGTCTGCGCCATCCCTCAGGTACGTACCTCCTACAAGCTGCTGTACTGGCTGGTGGCGGCCTTGGTGCTGGTCGCGCTCGGCTTCCCCTACATCCTTCCCTTGTTCTACTGATCAGGAGTTCACCATGAGAAAACTGCTCGCATCCTTAGCCCTCGCCAGCCTGGTCGCCACACCCGTCTGGGCGGCCACGCAGACCGTCACCCTGGCGGTGCCGGGCATGACCTGCGCCGCCTGCCCGATTACGGTGAAGACGGCGTTGACCAAGGTCGATGGCGTGACCAAGGCTGAGGTGAGTTTCGAGAACCGCGAGGCCATCGTCACCTTCGACGATACCAAGACCAATGCCCTGGCGCTGACTAAGGCGACCGAGGACGCTGGCTATCCGTCCAGCGTCAAGCAATAGGAGGGACTTCCGATGGCAAATCCTCTCAATCTGTTCACGCGGATCGGTGACAAAGCCGGCTCCGTCGGCGTGCTGATTTCTGCCATAGGCTGCGCCATGTGCTTTCCCGCCCTTGCTAGTCTGGGGGCCGCGTTCGGTCTGGGCTTTTTGAGCCAGTGGGAAGGCCTGTTCATCACCACGCTGCTGCCTCTGTTTGCTGGACTGGCTCTGCTCGTCAATGCCCTCGGCTGGCTCAATCATCGGCAGTGGCGACGGACTGCGCTCGGCCTGATCGGTCCTACCCTGGTACTGGCAGCGGTATTTTTTATGCGGGCTTATGGCTGGCGGAGCGGTTGGCTGCTCTATATCGGCCTGGCCCTCATGTTTGGGGTGTCGATATGGGATCTCGTGTCGCCCGCTCATCGCCGTTGTGGGCCGGATGCCTGTCCGACGCCGCCAAACCAGTGAACCTGACAAGAGACGATCTAATGAGTAACGAAATGACCGAACTGAAAATCATTGGTATGACCTGCGCCTCCTGTGTCGTGCATGTGAAAGAGGCCTTGGAGAAGATTCCGGGCGTGCATCGGGCGGATGTTTCCTACGCCAGCGGGAAGGCCGAACTGAAGGTCGACGAGGGCGCAAGCCGTGAGCAGATGCAGGCCGCTGTCGAGGCCCTGGGGTATCGAGCGGCGTTCGAAGACGCCATGGTACAAGCCCGTCCTGGCCTGCTCGATAAGGCACGGGGTTGGTTGAGCAGCACTGACGCCGGGAAAGAGGGCGACAAGCTCCACGTCGCGGTCATCGGCAGTGGTGGCGCCGCCATGGCGGCCGCGCTCAAGGCGGTGGAAGGCGGTGCCCGCGTCACCCTGATCGAGCGCGGCATCATCGGCGGCACCTGCGTCAACGTGGGCTGCGTGCCCTCCAAGATCATGATTCGTGCCGCGCATGTGGCCCATCTGCGCCGCGAGAGCCCGTTCGACGCCGGGCTTTCCGCCATG
>LNAQ01000145.1_pt1 | contig 13853 bp, 10 predicted proteins | sample 602591 | NCBI WGS metagenome assembly LNAQ01 (sample SAMN02440304, study PRJNA202911) | soil metagenome | biome: Subtropical and temperate rainforests or woodlands; isolation source: soil samples (1 kg each in a 20% v/v slurry with milli Q water) were... ... | reverse complement strand
CCTGCTCTTCAGGTGTTGCCATTGCTACACCAATGCTTACGGTAATTTTTCCAGCAACAGGATGCGGCGTAGCCTCTATGGTGTGGCGAATTTTTTCTGCTACGAGACGTGCCTCAAAAAGCTCGGTATTCGGCAGCAGCAGCAAGAACTCTTCACCGCCATAGCGCGCCGCGAAGTCGCTCTCACGCAGTGTGGCCTTCAGTATCTGTGCCAGTTGCCGCAGAACGCTATCGCCAACGTCATGTCCGTAGGTGTCATTCACATCTTTGAAGAAATCTATATCTAGTATCAACACTGCGTAATTATTCTGAGACCGCTTCATGCTGATAAATTCTGAATGCAGCCTTTCATTGGCAGATAAACGGTTGTGTAATCCTGTCAGGGCATCATGTCTGGACAGGTGCCGCAGGTCTTCGTTGGCTTTGGATAATTCAGCAGTGCGTGCTGCTATTTTTATTTCTAACTCAGCATTCATATCGATGATTTTCTGTTCCATCTTTTGGCGTTCAGTGATGTCAATGATGACACTATGCGCACAAACAAAATCACCTTCTTTATTATGCTGAATACGACCTGAGATAATCACCGTGATTGGCTGATGATCACGACGCACCAGCATGAATTCACCTTCGACAAAATTGTTATTTTTGAAGTTTTGATAGAACGCATTGAAGCCTTCATCTGTATCAGACCAGCTAGCTGTAAAACTCAGACCTATCATTTCCACCGGTGTAGTGAATCCAAGTATGTCAGCCATCTTTTGGTTAGCGTCTAACCAGCTGCCATTGATATCAAGCGCCTGATAACCGACAGTGAGGTTTGTAAACATGTTGCGAAATCTTTGTTCGCTTTCTTGTATTTGCTGCTCTGCCAGATGCAGGCCGGTTGAATTGATGCAAATTCCAGAAAACTCAATCAGATTGCCAAGTTTGTCATACACTGGCCCGCCATAGGAATCGATCCAGCGGATATGACCAGTTGGCAAGATCACTCTGTAAAAAGTGACAAACGACTTAAGATTGCGACCGGCATCTTTTATAAGCTCTTCTGCATCCTTGAGATCGTCCGGGTGCACAATTTTGCGCCAGCTTTCAAAACTGGGCGTGTCAGTTTCAGGCTTCAAGCCAAAGAGCTTGAATAATTGATCGGTCCACACCATTTTGCCGGTATCGGTATACCAGCGCCATGCACCGGCACTGACTGAGCGCTCGGCTAATGTCAGCAATTCATTTGTTGTGAGCAACTGTTTATCAACTTCTTCAAACTTATGATGCTCATTGTTGATCAGCTGGTTATGCCAATAATGGCCTTTCGTAAGTACATAACCCATCAGCCAGGAGAATGCCAGAAAGAATGCAATCGCTACAATATTTGCATGGGATATATTGAGTACCCAAAATGGCGGAAATGAAATGTAAAGCGCACAAAATGCAGAAAGCGCTGTCACCAGAAATCCCGGTTTGGTTCCGCAAAGGTAAAAGGATAGAAATGCAGCAGGATAGAAAGTGATGAAAGTCAGACCCGATTCATCAGGCCATACTGTCATCCGTAGTAGCAGTGCAATAAAGAAGATAATGATTGCAATAATGTAACGTACCCGAAGCGATAGTCTCGCATGCAGATCATTAAGATTAACTTGCACTCCCTGTAATGGTCTAATGAAATAGGACACCAATTAAGAGATAATCATCACTTAATGAGGTGTCAAATGAAGCAAACTAGAAATGTATTTACCACGGAATTCAAGCAGGAATGCGTTCGTTTAATTGTTGACCAAGGCTACGGCGTTGGGGAAGCATCCAAAGCCATGAATGTGGGCTTATCAACGTTGCAGCGCTGGCTCAGGCAATACAGAAACGAAATCCAAGGCGTCACGCCGCAATCACGGGCAATTACCCCGGAACAGCAGCGCATCCAGATGCTGGAAGCCGAGAATCGGCAACTCAAGCGCGATAACGATTTATTAAAAAAAGCGTCGGCCTTCTTCGCCATCGAAATGCAAGCGACAAAGAAATAGTCATCGCAGTCAAGTTGAAGAAGGCCGGTTTCAAAGTCACCGATATCTGCCGCAACCTCAAACTTCAGCGCAGTGGTTATTACCGACGCAGTGTGCAAAAGCCCATTGATGCAGAAGAAGTAATGCTGAAGGCTAAGGTGCAACAGATCCATCACGAGATGCATGCCACCTATGGCAGTCGCAGGATGTGTGCTGAACTGAATGCACAAGGTTATTTGCTTGGGCGCTATAAGGTACGTCGAGTGATGAAGAATTTGTCACTGAAAGCGAAACGACCCAAGCAACATCGTTATCCCTCTATTGGCCAGGTGAGTTCGATTGCACCCAACACCCTGAATCGTCAATTCAAGCCCGCACAGTCCAATAGCCATTGGACCGGTGACATCACCTACATCCGTACCAGTCAGGGCTGGCTATACTTGGCTATCGTGTTGGATCTATATTCCAGGCGTGTGGTGGGCTGGGCGTTTTCAGGTCAGCCTAATAGCGAACTAAGCACCCGTGCGTTGCAACTTGCTGTGCAGCATCGCAGGCCTGAGCAACCGCTGCTGTTTCACACCGATCAAGGCGTGCAGTATTCCAGTGACCAGTTTCAGCGTTCATTACGCACGCACGGCATTACAGCCAGCATGAGCCGCAGGGGTAACTGCCTGGATAACGCAGTCACAGAGCGTTTCTTTCGAAGTTTAAAAACAGAAAGGGTCAACACAAGACAATATAAAACCAGACAAGAGGCGATGGAAGACATTGCTGATTATATTGAGCCGTTCTACAATCGCATCAGGCGCCATTCAACTTTGGGCAATTTATCGCCGGCAGCCTATGAGGAAAAACATCAAAACCCCTCTTAACTGATGTCCTTATTCGTTTGACCATTACATGGCGCACCTCCCTCAAGCCGTCGTAGCGTTCAACATTAGCGAGAGGCTCTTCATTCAATGACAAACGCTGCGGCGTATCTGCTAATGGCGGCGGCGCAGGACTGATCATTCGTCTCAATATATTGAGGATGTTTGGTTTAGACGCTACCCCTAATGCCAATGATTCTTCTATGGCAGCCAGCACCAACGCTTCATCATAATGCAATACCAGCGACAGTACTTCGACCATCTCCCTGTCACCGCCAGTTCTTGTTAACAACTTAGTTTGCAGTTGTTTGAATGCGTCAGGCAATGCCGTAAATGGTGCGCCATTACGAAGTGCACCAGGTTTACGCTGCAATACGCTCAAGTAGTGCTGCCATTCGTAACAAGTCATGCTGCTGCGATGATCACGATTGATGATACGTTTGTGTTCTGCAATAACAGCCATTTCTGCGACCATGGTTAAGTGATCTGCATAGACACGTAAACTCACATGCCGATTAGCAAAAGAGGCCGGCACACTGTAACGATTACGTTCAAAGTTAACTAAACAAGTCGGTGTGACTCGCTTGGTGTATTCCACAAAGCCATCAAAGGATTGAGGCACTGGCATCAAGGTCGGTTGCTCCAATTGCCACGCAGCGGCAATGGTTTGTTGACGATCTTCTGGATGAGCTACTTGCTGCCATAAGGCCATACAGCGTGCAGTCAGCCAATCATTCAGCGCTTCCAAACTGGCAAATGGTGGCGCTTGATGCCACAGCCGATGTCGTGCATCCTGCACATTCTTCTCAACTTGGCCTTTCTCCCAACCAGAGGCTGGGTTGCAGAACTCAGCTTCAAACAGATAATGACTGGTCATGGCTTTAAATCTTGCATTGACGGTGCGTTGTTTGCCGCGACCAACCTTATCGACTGCGGTGCGCATGTTGTCGTAGATACCGCGCTTAGGAACGCCGCCTAAACATAGGAAGGCGTGATGATGTGCATCGAACAACATCTCATGGGTTTGTAGTGGATAAGCCCGCAAGTAAAAGGCGCGACTGTGTGCGAGTTTGAAATGTGCGATTTGCAGTTTGACACGTTCATTAGCAATGACTGCCCAGTCTTCACTCCAGTCGAACTGAAAGGCTTCACCAGGCGCGAATGTCAGCGGAATGAAAGCGCCACGACCGATGGTGCCGGACAGCTGCTGTTGCTGCAGTCGCCATTGCTTGGCGTAGGCGGTCACACGGTCATAAGAGCCAAGATAACCTAGCTTGACTAAGTCATGATAAAGCTGCTTTACGCTACGTCGTTCTTTGCGCCCACGATTGGATTCGGTTTTAAGCCACTGCTGCAGCTTGTCTAGATAGGGACTTAATTTACTGACACGTCCCTGACCCATATATTGAGGGGTAACGATGTCATTGCGCAGGTATTTCTTGATGGTGTTGCGAGATAAGCCAGTCCTTTTAGCAATCTCACGAATCGACATTTGATCACGCAAATGCCAGCGTCTGATTACACTTAATAGTTCCACGGTGATCACTCCCATTCTCCTGCTCATAGGTTGAACAGAATAGTATCGGTACGTGGGTCAATTTCTAGTGCAATTTATATCGCGAGGTGGGTCAATTCTGAGTGCAATTCAACATGCTGATCAATTTCGACATGGTAATCAAAGCCCGCACGTACTTTTAGGAACTCTCTAAATTGGTAAGGCTGGCTCACTAATGGTTTAAGTGCTGGCTTATCCAAACTATCGAATGCACTTTGGCGCGAACCAGGCAGTTTTTTGAAAGGACGGTTGTTGACGTCTAATAACAGCGATTTTATTGTTGCATTCAGCTCTGCCAGACTGGTAAATTTCTGTTTGCGAATCCGGAACAATATCCATCGCTCAACGATCAATACACCACCCTCGGCTTTGGATTTGTCCTTGGGTTTGTAAGCACGTGCCGGAAAGATCGCAGTACCGTAATGTGCTGCCATATCCAGATAAGTGGGATGAATGACTGGCTCGGTACGGCTCGCTTTGGTAACTGCGGATTTTAAATTATCGCAAACCACCATCACGGGCACGCCGCCGAAATGCTCAAACATACGCACATGCGAAGCAATCCAGTTCTCGCGACGCTGGTTCCAGACCGCTTCTGCATATATGTAATTTGATGCGCCTAATACACCGACAAATATCTGTGCGTGCTGTATTTCGCCAGTGCGCATATTGTGTATCGGTACGGTAGGGCCAGCGTAATCAACAAAGACCTTCTCCCCTGCAATGTGTACTTGGCGTAGCGAACGCTTCAGTGTTTTTTCAAACTCACGGTGCTGTGTGCAGAAATTGCTATAACACATGCCATCCGGATACTTTTTTTTGTATTCCAAATGTAAAAGTTCTAGGGTGGCACCTTTTACCTTAAGCCATTGATGAATCTCCAGCCATTCGGGTACTGGTTTCCTCTTTACTTTTGGTAAAAGAACTGGTGTAAATAAAAGCTGTTCTAATTCAGCATCATCCAAATCTTCTGGTAATGGCCAGCTAAGTCCTGCATTTTGCGCACGACATAAGTAGTCAGCTATGGCATTACGTGATATTTTCAAGACTTGCTGAATCTGGCGTTGGCTCATATTGGATACAAAAGTCAATCGCAATACGTCGCGTATCCTTCTCATGGGTAGTCTCCTGTTAGACATTAAATGGCTCAATAAATAACTTGGATAATTAATGTCATCAGGCCTTTCTGCATGAATGGCTGCATTGGCAAGTGATATGTAAAAAATATCTTTAATTGAATAACGCGCATAGTCTTATCTCCATGGAAAAATCTCTGCCTTTTGGCAGGGTTTAATCTTGTGTATTTGGTTGAATTACCTGACGAACAGGTATAAAGAGACCTCGACCTTGACAGTCGATTGAAGTGCATAGACAATACGGTTTCAAGGCTGCAATCTTGATGTATGTGCCGATGGCTTGGGTCTAACCCAAGCCTTTTGCGCTTCTAAGGCCCGGTTTGCAGGGGTTCCTTTAAGTCATTTTCAATTTCTCCAAATAAATGTTTGTTATTATTGGTTTGTGTTGATTGGCTTAGCCTGTTGCGCCATCCATAGATAAAACTCCGTTGTCAGAAACAAGCGGCTACGACCAACTTTGAAAGAAGGCGGCATTGGCAGACGCAAACTCAATCGGTTTCTTGCTGTGGCTTTAGAAATTTTCAAAACTTTACTTATTTCATCCAGGTTCATCGTTTCCATAGTTCACCTCTGAGTACAATCACAAACATCACGATGTATCATGATAGAAAGATTTGACACTTCAAAACTACCCCCTATTTTGGACACTTGACCTTATGCCGCTGTATATTGACGATACAGAGATTGAATTCAGATTTTGTGCGCCCGTTGCACAAGGGCTGAAAGCAATCAAGTCTGAAATGCAGGGTCGTGCTGTTACCCCCAGCCTTGCGTTGAGCCTAATGAAGAAATATTTCCAGCCATTGATTCCGGAATGTCATCAGGATGTATTGGGGAATCTGACCCAGGCTTCATGGGAAGACTTGGAATTTACATATGCTGAGATGGTTTTTAGAAGTGGCCTGCCTTCAGGCCAACTCACGGAAATTGCCGTTTGCATTAACCTGATTTGTCTTTTTTCGACGCACCCCCCGAGAACCTTCCCAGACCACGAGACGATAGAAATTACTTATTTCTTGCAAGTTTGCAGACAATTGAAACTGGGGATTGAGGACAATATTCGATTCTCAGACAACGGCAGATTTGATGTGTTACGAGCTTGCAAATACTGCTGGCGACAACCAGTGCCTGGACGACTGATATGTGCTACGCATACAGCTGGTGATAAGCATGTCAACATCAAATTAGGGGATCAAGAAGATTCTGATTCAAACTTACCCTTTACCGATTACAAAGAGAGCCGACGTCAAAAACAGGCTTTCGATACAACGCTAAATCAAATTTTGACAAAAGAACTGCTGGAATTTCACGACAGCAGTTTTACGGCACCGATTCTGATGCCTGATGAGAATATATGGCAATGGTTAAACATCAGAAGGCCCTTGCTCAGTGATCTACTGCTGACTCAGCATAAGGCGATACATGATGAGCAGATTGTTGATAGTTTGCTTTCGCTACTGCATAAACCAATCGGATTAACTGAAACGCAGTATCAGCCTTATCTTAGAGCAAATACGCTGATTAAAACTTATCCAATCCTGCTATGGCCTATGTTGTTGCGCGCAGAAGCATGGCTCACAGCAAGAAAAACATTGCGGGATAACTGGGGCGGAAAACGGACATCTGGTTTAGCGTAATAACGCTACACTCTAATCAAAACAGCTTTTGATGCTTTAAGGCTGGTGTGTGAAAGTGTGCCAGTTACTTAAAATCTACAAGCAGATTGCATTTGGTTATTGTTTAATTTTTTTGGGTGACAGCCACTTTTACTCTGAAAAATCAGTAATAAAGTATTATACTAAATTATGATATACTTTTTCTATAGTCTAATAAAATACTAAATTAAACATCAATAGTTAGGTTTCCGCAAATTGTAAAACTGTGCTTTGTAAGTTTTCCCAACTATACTGACTAGCACTCCAGTTGGCCAGCCAAAGACAAACAATCCAGACATGGCAATTTTGCCATTTAATGCAAAAAGCACGTAAAGTTGTCCAAAAAATGCAACTAGCATTGTATGACTATCCTCAAAAATTTGAGCTTGAAATAAAACCTTATATTACACTTCATAAAGTACTTACTAGCAGAAAAACTACTCTTTACCACTGTTTAATTGTATCAACTGAAAGAAACTGGTAAGACTCAAATCAACTTCAGATGCAAGGGTCTTTTCATCCAATTCCAGCATTAATTCAAATAACAATCCGGTAAGAACTGCTCTGAACGTCACTGCAAGGACGTACAGTTCCTCCTCATCAATACTTTTTGGTAACTCTCCATTTAATATGGCAGATTTCAAGACTTGCTCAAAATACGCCTTTAAATGTAATCTTATCGATGTCAAACGCAAGTGGACTGGGGATTGATTGTTGGTCAAAACAGAGGTGTGCAAAAGAATTTTTGCGACTCTTAATGCATGCGGCATTTTAATGGTTTCCAGAAAAGCCGCTTTGATTCTATTACATGAGTCTTCAAAAGACTGGCCTGGGCTGACATCCTCAATCGGGAATCGTACACTTTTCAATACTGCACACAAAATTTCATGCTTATCACGAAAGTGCCAATAAACAGCACCGCGTGTCATACCTGCTCTAAGGGCAATATCTTCAATTGTGCTGTTACATACGCCTTTTTCACAAAATACATTTTCTGCGGCTTCTACTATCTTCTGGCGTGTTTCTTCCGACATCTCGCTATTTTTACGACGGATACCCAATGATCTTGTGCTTGTATTCATTTGATTTCCTTTCTATCACACGATGGCTATAGCTAAGGAGACCTCGTAACAAATGCGAATGCATATAATGAGTAGTTAATTCCAGCCTCCGCCAAGCACTTTATAAAGTGCAACTCGATTTGCTGACTCAATCAGTCGAATTTCGATCAAATCAAGCTGAGACAGGTAAAGCGCACGCTGCGAATCCAGCAAACCGAGATAACTATCAATGCCGCTCTTATAGCGCGCTTCAGACAATGTGAAGCTGGCTTTAGTCGCCTCGACCAGTTTGCGCCGGGCGTCTAGTCGTTCTGCTAAAGTAGATTTTTCAGCAAAAGCATCCGCCACCTCACGAAAAGCCGTTTGAATAGCCTTTTCATACTGAGCCACATTAATTTCACGCTGTACTTTTGTAGCTTCCAGGTTAGCAGTTAGCCTGCCAGCCTCAAAAATTGGCAATTTAATCTGCGGTATAAAACTCCAGGTACCACCACCGCCACTGAACAAACCACCCAGAGAGTCACTGGCAATACCGGCACCGGCTGTTAACGTGATGCTAGGGAAGAACGCTGCACGCGCAGCTCCAATATTTGCATTAGCCGCACGTAAAGCACGTTCGGCTTGCAGAACATCCGGACGACGTGTCAGCACCTCTGAAGGCACCCCGGCTGGCACTTCTGTTATTGCGCTAACAGAATCGCTTAATATGGCAGGTAACAGATCAGCAGATACTGTTGTTCCGACTATCAATGCAAGCGCATTTGCGTCTTTTGCTTCTTGTGCTATATAGCGTGCCACATCGGCACGTGCACTTTCCATCAGAGTTTCCGCCTGACGGACATCCAGCGCTGAACCAACACCCACTTCAAAAGTACGGCGAATCAGCTCATAGGATTTCTGCCTGGTCTCAAAAGTGCTGAGAGCAAGCGCCAAGCGCTCCTTATCAGCAGCAAGTATAAGCCATACATTAGCGACTTCGGCAACGAGGCTGATCTGTGCACTTCTCTTTGCCTCTTCAGTACCTAAATACTGCTCTAACGCTTGTGCATTGAGGCTACGAATACGTCCAAAGAAATCCAGTTCATACGCAGAGAAACCAACCGTTGCACTGTATTGATGCGTTGTAGTTGCATCACCGCTAGAAGTCAGGTCACCCGGTAAACGCTGTGCGGTTTCTGTGCCGGTGATACCTATGCGCGGAAACATATCCGCACGCTGAACACGATAGAGTGCACGCGCTTTTTCTATATTAAGTGCAGCAACGCGTAAATCACGATTATTGTTCAATGCCAGGCCGATTACTTCGCGTAACTGGGCATCGGCAAAATAGTCCTGCCATGGAATGTCACTCAACTGAGTTGCAGATGATGCTGCCTTCGCGTCGGCATTTGGGAAAGTCTCCGGCACAGGTGCCTGCGGACGCAGGTATTCCGGTATCAGGCTACAGGCATTGGTTGTAGCAATAGCTACTGCCACAACCAATGTTTTCAATTTAATCATTCCTTATTCTCCTCGGCAGTCATTACCGCCGCATTAGAAGCTGCTATTTGCGGCTTATCTTTAAATATTCTCTTGATCACGACGTAGAACAGAGGAATAAAGAATATACCAAGCATAGTTGCAGCAACCGTACCGCCCAGCACACCGGTGCCAATGGCGTTCTGACTGCCGGAGCCAGCGCCGGTCGATATCGCAAGTGGCAACACACCAAAACCGAATGCAAGTGAGGTCATCAAAATAGGCCTCAGACGCATACGGACGGCATCCAGGGTCGCTGTTAACAGATCCTTACCGGCTTCCATTTCCGATTTTGCAAACTCTACGATCAAGATTGCATTCTTAGATGAAAGACCTATCGTTGCCAGCAAGCCAACCTGGAAGTAAATGTCATTGGACAACCCGCGCCCCGTTGCTGCCAGCAATGCACCAAGCACACCAAGCGGCACCACCAGCATCACAGCAAACGGAACTGACCAACTCTCATACAAAGCCGCCAGACAAAGAAACACAACCAGCAAAGACAGCGCATATAAGGCTGGCGCCTGTGAACCTGTTGCGCGCTCTTCATAGGAGGTGCCAGTCCATTCATATCCGATGCCTGGTGGCATTTTAGTCATAATCTCTTCTACTGCTGCCATAGCCTCCCCTGAAGACATTTTTGGCGCAGCCTGGCCAAGCAATTCAACAGCAGGCTGACCGTTATAACGTTCCAGACGCGGCGAACCGAAAGTCCAGTGCGCACTGGCAAAAGCAGAGAATGGCACCATCTCGCCCCTTGAGTTACGTACGTACCACTTGTTTAAATCTTCCGGCACCATGCGCGAATGCGCATCACCTTGCAGATAGACCTTTTTGACACGGCCGCGATCTAGAAAGTCGTTGATGTAACTACCACCCCAGGCAGTAGATAATGAATCATTAATATCAGCAACCGTTACGCCTAGAGCACCGGCCTTCGCATGGTCGATATCAAGTCGATATTCAGGCGTATCGTCCATCCCGTTCGGACGCACGCCCATCAGGCGCTTATCTTGCGATGCCATACCAAGAAACTGGTTACGTGCAGCAATCAAAGCCTCATGCCCCAAACCGGCACGGTCCTGCATCTGTACATCAAAACCATTAGAAGTTCCTAATTCAATCACTGCTGGCGGTACGAAGGCAAACACCATGGCCTCTCTAATTTGCGAGAAAGCCCCCATCGCTCTACCGGCTATAGACTTTACATCCATGCCAGGCTTACTGCGTTCTTCCCAGTCTTTCAAGTTTATGAAGCCAATCCCCATGTTCTGACCGCTACCGCCGAAGCTGAAACCTGCCACGGTAAATATGGCTTTCACAGTATCTTTTTCATCTACAAGAAAATGATGCTCAACTTTTTTAAGCACTTCAATGGTTCGTTCCTGTGTGGCACCGGCAGGCAGCATAATCTGATTAAAAAGAATACCTTGGTCTTCTTCCGGCAGAAATGATGTCGGCATGCGTACAAATAAAACACCTAATACAACGACAATAGCTATGTAAATAATCAGGAAGCGTGTACTGCGTTTTAATATACCGCTGACCGTAGCTTCGTAACGCTGCGTGTTGCGGTCGAACATACGATTAAACCAGGTAAAGAAGCGACCGAGAAATCCACTTTCACCGTGACCATGACCTTTTTGAACAGGTTTGAGCATCGTTGAGCACAACGCAGGCGTAAACACAATCGCAACCACTACCGACAGCGCCATTGCAGCTACAATCGTAATTGAAAACTGACGATAAATTACACCGGTTGATCCGCCAAAGAAAGCCATTGGTACAAAAACAGCAGAAAGTACCATGCCGATACCAATCAGCGCGCCGGTGATCTGATCCATAGATTTACGCGTAGCTTCTTTAGGTGATAAACCTTCTTCCGTCATCAACCGCTCAACGTTTTCAACCACCACGATCGCATCATCGACTAGCAAACCGATAGCCAGCACCAGGCCAAACATCGTCAAGGTATTGATTGAAAAACCAAAAGCAGCCATGATGCCAAAGGTACCTAACAGCACAACTGGAACAGCAATAGTCGGAATCAGTGTTGCGCGCAGATTCTGCAGAAACAGGTACATCACTAAAAACACCAGCACCATTGCTTCTACCAGCGTTTTTACAACCTCCTGAATAGAAAGTTTCACAAACGGCGTTGTGTCATAAGGCACGAGCACAGTCACGCCTGCCGGGAAATATGGCTTGAGCTGTTCTAATTTTGCACGCACGGCATCCGCTGTATCCAGTGCGTTTGCGCCCGGGGCCAGTTTAATACCGATACCGGCGGCAGGCTTGCCGTTCAGGCGTGCGATAGTACCGTAATTTTCAGCACCGATATCCACTCTGGCAACATCACCAAGACGCACTTCACCACCTTCTTTTGAACTGCGCAGAAGAATATTTCTGAATTGCTCGGCCGTCTGCAGGCGACTTTGCGCAGTGATAGTGGCGGAAAAACCCTGACCTGGCAGTGCCGGAGTTCCACCAAGCTGGCCTGCAGCTACCTGCGTATTCTGCGCGCGTATCGCAGCCTTGATATCAGCAGCAGTCAGTTTGAAATTATTCAGCTTGGACGGATCCATCCATACACGCATTGCATATTGCGAACCAAAAATCTGCACCTCACCGACACCGTTAACACGAGATAATTGATCCTGTACCGTTGCAACGATAAAATCAGACAGGTCATTCGCCTCCAAACTCCCATTCTCAGAAGCAAAGCCAATTACCATCAGAAAGTTACGTGCGGACTTTGCTACAGTGACCCCTTGTTGCTGCACTTCCTGCGGCAGAAGCGGCAATGATGACTGCAACTTATTCTGAACCTGCACCTGGGCAATATCAGGATCGGTACCTGCTTTAAAAGTCAACGTGACAGTCGCCCGACCAAACCCGTCACTGGATGAGTTCATATAAATCAAACCATCCAGCCCGGTCATTTTCTGCTCGATCACCTGCGTGACTGAGTCTTCAACTGTTTTCGCAGAAGCACCGGGATAGTTTGCATTGATAGCGACCTGTGGCGGTGCAATAGCAGGATATTGCGATATCGGTAAGCTCAGTATAGAAAGAGCACCGGCCAACATGATAACGATGGCAATAACCCATGCAAAAATAGGACGATCAATAAAAAAGCGTGCCATAGTCAGCTACCTCACTTAGCCACGGCAGCAGCCGCGTTTTCTTGTGCCACGGCAGGCTTGGCTTCTTGAGGATCAACCACTGCATCGGGTCTCGCTTTTTGTAATCCTTCTACAATCACACGCTCGCCTGCAGCCAGTCCTTCAGTCACCACCCATTTATCATTAATTGATTGCGCAGTCTTCACTATGCGTGGCTCAACCTTATTTTCGGCATTCACCACCATCACGGTCGCATTACCGCGTGGGTCACGGCCTATAGCAGCATGCGGTACCAGAATTGCATCGCTTTTTACACCCTGCGTCATGCGCGCGCGTACATACATACCAGGCAATAGCTGGCCTTTTGCATTTGGAAACACTGCACGCAATGTCACACTACCGGTACCTTGATCCACAGTGACTTCTGAAAATGCAAGTTTGCCTTCTTTCTCAAAGATACTGCCGTCTTCCAGCACCAGCTGTACAGAAACAGTGTTGCCGCCTGCACTCTTCAATTTTCCTTGTTCCAGATCACGCTGCATACGCATTAACTCAGCACTGGATTGCGTAACGTCAACATAGATTGGATTTAATTGCTGTACTGTTGCAAGCGCATCAACCTGATTAGCGGTCACTAATGCGCCGGGGGTGACGGTTGAACGACCAATACGGCCTGAAATAGGTGAAACCACTTTTGTATAAGCAAGGTCAATTCTGGCCTTATCCAAAGCGGCCTTTGCTGCAGCGACTTCAGCTTCTGCTTGCTTCAATGAAGCGTCAGCCTCATCATTAGCCTGTTTGCTTACCGCCTCGATTTTAACCAGCTCTGCATAACGCTGGGCTTTTAACTTTTCAGAACCGACACTAGCCAATGCTCTAGCAAGATTAGCCTTAGCACTGTCATAAGCAGCTTGGTAGACTGCAGCATCTTTGAGAAA
>LNAQ01000144.1_pt1 | contig 13878 bp, 16 predicted proteins | sample 602591 | NCBI WGS metagenome assembly LNAQ01 (sample SAMN02440304, study PRJNA202911) | soil metagenome | biome: Subtropical and temperate rainforests or woodlands; isolation source: soil samples (1 kg each in a 20% v/v slurry with milli Q water) were... ... | reverse complement strand
ATAGACGAGCGGCCCGTAGGTAATGCTGTTGGTCAATAATGATTGGGTACGCCGCAGATGGACGCGGATCCGGGCGAGCAGTTCAGGCATGTCAAAGGGCTTCAAAACATAATCATCAGCGCCCAGATCCAAGCCTTTGACGCGATCATCAACTGAATCCCGCGCAGTAACAATGAGTACGGGCAGGCTGGACTGACGTACGCGCAAACGGCGCAAAACCTCGAAGCCATCCATTTGCGGCAAGCCTAGATCAAGCAGGACAAGGTCATAAACCTGGTCTCCGAGCGCCAGATCGGCATTTTTTCCATTGCGCGCCCAATCCACGGCATAACCTGCCTGTTGCAGCACAAGCTGCGTGGCCTCACCAAGGATGTTGTCATCTTCTACAAGCAGGATACGCATAACGGGTATTTATTGGGTGCCGCTGATGGCGATAGCGAAATAAAGAATATCTATCTACCCGACTTCAGAAAAATAAAAACACAGAACAGCCAGCCAGACAGACAAGCCGATGATCCAAGCATAAACCGCTTAGCTTACAGTTTCCTTTCGCGGAGCTCCTCTGTTCTGCGTAAGGAGTTCGTAAGAAGCTCAAGGTTAATCTGCCCGCTCTGGTTAATAACAGGGCAGGAGTGAAACATGCTTTTCGTTATAGATTTTGACGGCACTTTATCTACCTGTGACACGGTAGATGCCATGCTGGAGCGCTTTGCCGACCCAGCATGGGAAGCGATTGAACAAGAATGGCTTGATGGTGAAATTACGGCCGTGCAGTGCATGCAAAAGCAATTGCGCATGGTCAAGGCCGACCGCGTTTCGCTGGAAAAGTTTTTCCGCGAAATCCAGCTGGATAAGAGCTTTCTGCGTTTTCATAAGCATGTCAGCCAGTTTGCCAAAGTAGCCATTGTCAGCGATGGTCTCGGCCATGCCATCAAGGTTGCCATGAAGCATGCTGCATTTCCTGACTTGCCGGTATATGCCAACAAACTGCATTTTGTGGTGGATGGTATCGATATTTCATGGCCACACAAGAATCCGCAGTGTACCGCGGGCAATGGCGTGTGCAAATGCGCGGTGGCGGATGAGCTTTCTGGCGGCAAGCAAAAAGTCGTTCTTGTCGGCGATGGCAAGTCAGATGCGTGCCTGGCTAAAACAGCCGACGTGGTGTTTGCCAAAGGCTCGCTGATTGCATTTTGCGAAGCCAATGCGATTCCGCATATCAAATTTACGACCTTTGATGAGGTGTTGTCAGAAGTAAAGACTTGGCCGCAGGAAAAGCGCCAAGCTGCGGTGGGTTTGGCTTCTTAGCCTCTCAATTTTCAACCCTATGATTGAAAAAAAATGAATCAGAAAATTCTTGAAATTCTTGAAAAAAACGACAAGTATTGTTCGCATGGCGACACCGTCAATTACGCTGATCCACCGAAAGTCTTTGAAGGTTGCGAAGGCAGTTTCCTGTTTGACGAAAACAATACCCCGTATCTGGATTGGCAGATGTGGTATTCGGCCGTTAATTTCGGCTACAAGAACAAGCGCTTGAGCGATGTATTGCACAAACAGATTGATACCCTGCCACAGCTGGCCAGCCAATACCTGCATAAGGAAAAAGTCGACCTGGCCGAGATTATCTGCAAGTACATGGAAGAAAAATATGGCGTAAAAGGCCGTGTGCACTTTAATGTCGGCGGCGCGCAGGCGGTGGAGGATTCGCTGAAAGTGGTACGCAACCACACCGGCAAGACGCACCAGTTCGCCTTCATGGGGGGTTACCACGGCCGCACGCTGGGCGCTTCTGCCATCACCTCCAGTTATCGCTACCGTCGTCGTTTCGGCAACTTTGCCGACCGCGCGCATTTCGTGCCTTATCCCTATTGCTTTCGCTGTCCGTATGACATGAAGGTGGAAACTTGCGACACCTATTGCCACAAGGAATTCGAAAAGCTGTTTGATACCGAGTATCAGTCGGTGTGGGATGAGAAGGCCAAGCAGTGTGAATTTGGCGCGTTCTATATCGAGCCGATGCAGGGCACGGGCGGTTACATCATCCCGCCAGACGGCTACATGAAGAAGCTGCAGGAAAGCCTTAAAAAACGCAATGTGCTGCTGGTCGCCGATGAAATCCAGATGGGCGTTTACCGCACGGGCAAGCTGTGGTCATGGGAGAACTTTGACATCATTCCGGATATCTTTGTATTCGGCAAAGCCATCACCAATGGGCTGAATCCGCTGTCAGGCATCTGGGCGCGCGAGGAGCTGATTTCACCGGAGAAATTTCCGCCGGGCTCGACGCACTCCACGTTTGCCTCTAACCCGCTCGGCACTTCTGTTGCGCTAGAAGTGCTGAAGATGACCCAGGGCGAGGAATTTGAGCCCCATGTGCGCGCCCGCGGCGCCTACTTTCTCAAGCGCCTGCATGAGCTGAAGTCGCGCTGGAAAGTGGTGGGTGATGTGAGCGGCCTGGGTCTCGCACTGCGTATCGAACTGTGCGAGAAAGACGGCTTTACCGCCAGCCGCGCATTGGCTGACCGTGTCTTCAATGAAGGACTGAAGGGTGATCTGCTGGTCAACGACAAGAAATATGGCCTGGTGCTGGACATCGGCGGCTACGAGAAGAACGTGATTACCCTGGCGCCTTCATTGTTGATTACAGAAGAAGAAATCGACCTCGGCATCCACTTGTTTGACATGCTGTTGCGGCGGTGTGGGGCTGAATAACTGGATGGCATAAGGAGACGCAATGGATCCGAGCATTGAAAATTGCCTGGGCAACACCGGCTACTATTTTGACCATACGAATGCCTACACCAGTGATGATGCAGTGTTGTTGATTCATGGCCTGACTGGCACGCCAGCCGAGATGAAGCCCATCGCCAAACGGCTGGAAAAACAGGGGTTCAGCGTCATGTGCCCGGCGCTGGCGGGACACTGCGGCAGCATCGCCAGCCTCAAAAAAACCCGCTGGCAGGACTGGTACAACGGTATCGCCATGGCGTTTGAGGCCTTGAAGGCCAGGCATCAACGTGTGTATGTGGCCGGATTATCCATGGGGGCGCTGATGGCACTGTTACTAGCCAAGGAGAAAGGCGAGCAGGTCAGCGGGCTATGTCTGCTGTCCACGACTTTTTTCTACGACGGCTGGAATATGCCGCACCTCCGCCGCAAGCTGCTGTTGCCGATTGTTCTCAATACGCCGCTCAAACACGTCATCTACTGGACCGAGAAATCGCCCTATGGCATCAAGTGCGAGCGTACCCGCGCGATGGTGCATGCGGTGCTGGAAAAGCGGGATGCGCAGGCAACGGAAAAAGTCGGCATATTCCGCACGTCAGCCTTGACGATACTTGAAAGCAACCGGCTGATCGAGGCCGCCAAAAAAGTGCTGCATCAAGTGCAGTCGCCCACGTTGATTGTGCATTCCACCGAAGACGATACCGCCAGCGTGAACAATGCGCACTATGTGGCTCAGCGAATCGCCTCGCGGGACGTGGAACAGTTTTTTGTCGATGACACCTATCACGTGCTGACTTTGGACAAACGCCGTGTTGATGTGGCCAACCGCATGGCTAAATTTTTCAAGCAATGCACGACTCACTACGCGTAAGGCTTGATGCAGAAAAATCCCTACAACCTGATTGAACCCGCAGCCTTAATCCAACATTTCTTGCGCCATCCGCCTGAAGGGTTTCCGGTTCTGAAGATCGGCGGCGTGCCCGCGTTTGAGACTCGCTTCAATCTGCTCACGATGGCGCCAGATGATCGCCGGAAGCTTGAGCGCTTGCCGTTCTATCGCTGGCAGCAGCAGCAGTGGCTAAAACCGAGAACCTGTTTTATCGGTGCGACAGTTTCCGAATATGGATTGCTGCCGGCATCAACCACGCCAGACCATTTCCTTGCCAGCATATTGGCGGCTGCGGCCGATTATCCATTTCTTATCGTCAAGGATTTGCCCACGCAATCTGTGCTGGTCGGCGAACCGGCGCGTGTCCATAGTCAGGCTTTCATGGATGCTGCACAAAGTTCTGGATTTTTCGTTATCGAGGGACAGGCCTTGGCGTATGTGCCGATTGACTTCACCTCGATTGAAGAGTTTCTCGCCCGCATGCCAAAGTCCCGGCGCAAGGACATCAAGCGCAAGACGCGGGAAAATCCGGCGTTGGTCATCGGCCAAATCCCCACGGGGGATGCGCAATTTGATGATGAAAATTTATTGGCGGAGTATTACGCACTGTATCGCCAGGTGTATGAGCAAAGCGAGACGCGCTTTGACTTGCTCTCCCCTGGGTTCTTCCGTGCGGTATTGCAGGATGAATCCTGCGGCGGCATGGTGTTCACGTATCGGGTGGAGGGCAAGCTCATCGGCTACAACCTGTGCTTTGTACATGGCGGCATGCTGCTGGATAAATACGTCGGCTTTGCCTATCCGGCTTCGCGCGAACACAATCTGTATTTCGTGAGCTGGATAAGCAACCTGCGCTATGCGCTGGAAAAAGGACTGCGCTATTACGTTGCCGGCTGGACAGATCCTGAAATCAAACGCCATCTGGGCGCCAGCTTCACCTTCACACGCCATGCGGTGTACATCCGTAACCCTGTGCTGCGCTGGGCGCTGCGCCCGTTCAAGCGGTTCTTTGAATCAGATAGCCAATGGCATGAAACCGCTCATTCTTGATTTTGATGGTTCGGTCAAGCCGCTGCCTGATGAATTGCGCATCGACTTTCGCGGGAGTCAGGAAAAAATCCGTTTCGGCTGCCGCCTTGAGGCGCTGGAGGTACTCGAAAAATTAAATCCAGACGATACGTTAACTTCTCAGCCCAGTATCACCTTCCTCGGCAGTGGCGATTTCCATCACCTCAGCCACTGGCTGATTAGCCGCTACGCCCGACTTAACCAGGCAATACAAGTCGTCGTTTTCGATAACCATCCGGACAACATGCGTTACCCATTCGGCATCCATTGCGGCTCCTGGGTATGGCATGCCAGCCGCCTTCCTTGCGTCTCGTGCGTGCATGTCGTTGGCATCACATCAAAGGATGTCGAGGCGGCGCATGGCTGGGAAAACCATTTGCGCAATCTCCGTTCAGGCAAGGTGCGTTACTGGTGCGTAGGGCGGGACTTGGGCTGGATGAGTCGCCTGGGCATTCACCACAGCCACTCCTTTGCCACGACAAGCGCCATGCTGGCAGCTTTTCAGGCACAACTCGCCGTATCGCCAGCGCCGACTTATTTAAGCATCGACAAGGATGTGCTATCCGTTGAGGACGCGCGCACCAACTGGGATCAGGGCGTGATGCGGCTGGCGGAAATGGAGGCGGCTATCCGTCAATTCAGGCAGCAAGTGATCGCTTGCGATGTCACTGGCGATATTTCTGTTTACCGCTACAAAAGTCGTTTCAAGCGTTTTCTGAGTGGCATCGACGGGCAAACTAGGATTGGCACAGCCGATCTGGAACGCTGGCAGTTGGCGCAACAGGCGATTAACCTGAAGCTGTTGCAATGCTTATCCGCTTAACTGGCTGGCGACTTCAATTTCCCGCGCAATCTGGTCAAACTTGTTGTCATCGAGCCACAAGCTGTTGCTGACCGTGAGCATGCGCGCTGCAAAATCGCGCGCATGGGGAACCGTATTGGAAACCTCGGCCTGGCCTACCCGACCAGATAAATAGGGATAGTCCGGCAAGGCGTGGATGTACAGACGGCTGACGCCCAGACCTGCGCCCCACAAGGTTTTTAATGCCGCATCGCGCGCCGCTTGACTGGACATCAGCACCATGAAGAATGGCCAGGTGCCGCGGGTGTATTTATCGTCCGGGGTATCCTGCATCACTTGAATGCCAGCAATGGCGGCGAGCCTTGCCAGGCGGGGCATGGCCTGCTGCTGCAAATCATCGAGAAATTCCGGCAGACGCTTCAAGGCATTGGCACCGACTGCCTTGCGCCAGCGGCCAACGCGGTGCAGTGGAATGTCGCCGGAAAAATCTTCCCCTGCAGCTTCTATCAAGGCATTTTTTTTCAATGCGCGACGCAAGGGCAAGCCGTAGGCTATTGGCAATCCCCACGGCTGATACAGCGCGGCATAGCCAAGAAGCTCAACACTGCGGCGCAGTTCCCACAAGGGTTTCGATGGCGCGATTTCCGCCGCCGTGGCTTGCAGCTTTTTTCGCAAGTGAGCGTCATGTGCGATCAACACGCCACCCTCATAAGTCGTCAAACCCTTGCCCACCGCCAGGCTGTAAAACCCTGCATCCCCGGCCATGCCAACGGCTTGCCCTTGCCAGGTGGCGCCCAGCCCCTGCGCTGCGTCCTCGATCACATAAGCCCCGCGACTGCGCGCGATTTCCAGTAGCGGCGTGAGGTTGGCCACCCGCCCGCCAAGATGCGAGGCAATAACCGCCAGCGTATTTTCATCGCACAAGGCCGCGAGCTGGTTGTGATCAAGATCGAAATTGTTCGGCTGCAAGTCACACAACACCGGCTGCAAGCCGCAATGCAAAACCGCCAGCGCGACCAAGGGGCAGGTGTAGGCTGGCAGGATGACCTTGCGGCGCGCGCTTTGCCGTTTTAATGTGGTCAGGGCGATAATTTGCGCGGCTGTGCCCGAACAGGTGATTTGCACCGCGGGTAAATGAATAAAATCAGCCATCCCCCTTTCCAGCGACGCGCCCGCAGGGAACAAGTCACGCCATGCCAGGGGCAGGCCCGCGGTTGGCGGTATTTCTTTCATTGGCGGGATTGCCTTCAATGCACGGTTTCCGCTTCGCTGACGCTAAAGCAAACAATGCCCGCCACGATGCACAGGCCACCCAAAACCTGCATGAATGACAAGTGCTCGCCAAAATACATGACCGAAATGGCCAGCACGGTAATCACCTCCAGATGCGAAGCGGCAAACGCCGGGCCAATCGGCGCGTGTTTGAGCAGCGTCATCCAGGTGACAAAAGCGCCGCAGTAACCGAGCACGGCACCGTAAATCCAGGGGCTGAAAAATATCTCGCGCAACCAGAGGGAGGTCATGGCGAATTCGCCCGCATGGGTGGAAGCAAGCTTGAAGCACACTTGGGTGAACGTATCGAACAGCATCAGCGCAGCGAAGCCAATGAAATAAAAAAGTTTTTTGTTCATGCGTGGGCTCACGGGCCGATTCATGCAATAAACCCGCCGGCCAGCGCAACGCCGATAGTGACCAGCCACATGCCGATGATGCGCAGGCGGTCCAGTCGTTCACCGAACAGCAGCTTGCCTGCCAGCATGACGATAACGATATTGATGGAGCCAACCAGCATGCCCATAGACAACGGCACGATGGATAGCAGCGCCAGCCAGACGATGAATTCCAGGCAGAAGCAGCTGATGCCTATCCATAGCGGGAATGACGAAAGCATCAATTTCCAGCGCTGCCATTCGGTTTCATGCTTGGCGATTGCAGCGGACTTGAACGCCAGATGCCCGGCGGTATCCAGAACAATATTGAGCAGCCAAAAGAGGATGGCGAGATGAGGCAAGACGAAAAAGAGTGCAGTAAAAGGTGGGGGCAACTTACCACAAAACCGCGTCGTTTCTTGGGGTAACCCAGGGCAAACGCATGAGTCTCATACAAGACCGAGGAGTTGAGCGCGATAGTTGTCTGAAGTAGCGGCGATGAGACGGCGCACCTTGAGACCGCCCTTGCGTTTTACCGGGGCGAGGCGAATAAGGTTCAAAGCGATATGACGAAGCACGGCGAAGTTGTGCGCTGCGTGCCCCGTGCGGGCTCGCATCTGGTCATCGCCAAAGACGACATCCATGCACCAGTGCAGACTGTTCTCCCCCCGCCAGTGCTGGCGGACCGCGTGATTCAAACGCGCGGCATCTGCCGGCAGACTGGCAATGTAGAGGCGATGCTCAAGCGTCGTCTTGCCCCTGATCGTGCGCTCCGAGGCGATAACGGCAAACGACTTGATGTCCGGCCAGCGCTCTGGCGCATGCAGACAGTTGATCTGGTCGAAGGCGTAACAGCGGTCATGCATGAAATCCATCGACCAACATTGATTGATGGCCTCCGGCACCGCCAACGGCTCCGGCTTCTCCCGAACAATTCGCTTTCTCGGCTTGATCCGCAGGTTCAGTTCGCGTTCGCGGTAAATGCGATAGACGCGTTTGTGATTCCATCGGTGGCCCTTCACGTGACGGAGATACAAAAAGCACAGCCCGAGCACAGCCCGAATCCCCAGTTACGCTGGTTGTGGGTCAGGCGAGTCAGGAGATCGGCGAATTCGACATTCTCTGCTGGCTGCTTTGCCTGGTGGCGGTAGCAGGTCTGGCTGATACCAAACGCCAGACAGTCCAGCCGGATGCTGACGCCTTTCTCTACGGTGCGTTGCGCCATCTCGCGTCGGCAAGATGGCTTCACCACTTTTTTTGTAGCGCCTCCTGGACGATCTCGGCCTTGAGGCGTTCTTCGGCATACATTTTCTTGAGCCGCCGATTCTCGTCTTCAAGTTCCTTGAGGCGGGCCATCAGGGAGGCATCCATGCCGCCGAATTTGCTGCGCCATTTGTAAAACGTGGCGGAACTGAGGCCGTGTTCCCGGCAGAGTTCCGGGACCGGGCTACCGCCTTCTGCTTGCTTGAGTATGGAGATGATCTGGCTGTCTGAAAAGCGTGACGTCTTTATGTAAAACTTCCTCGGGCTGCTGTGGAGAAAATTCTACTTTTAACTGCCGCTAATTTCCGGGGGGATTACCCTGCCTTCTTTCCTGAATTCGACTTGACTCATAATCGGACAGTATTGAATATTCATCCCGATATCAGACAGTAATTTGGCTGTTTGCATAGGTTGAATTGACCGACAAGGAAAAAAGAACAAAAAGATAGCAATGAAATGCGTGGGTAATCATTAAGTTGGAGTTGTCTTTTATCGTGGCTAGTTTTTTTTAATGGTGGGTTCTTCTAGTCATTTTTTTCTTAGATGTACGCATGAATACTCTTTATTAACAGGAAAAATGAGAGTGGCATGACAAGTTCTAGGTTCTAGACAGTAATACGCTGATTATCGGGTAAGTATATGAATGTTCGTGCTGGCATGGTAGTTGCGGTTATTGAAAAAGAAAGCGTAGTACATAGCATTTTAGTTTTATTACGCGAGGGTGTAAGAAGGTCAATTTTCATTTTTATTATTATTATTTTGGGAGGCTGGAAATGCTTCAAGTTATGAGAAAGCGTGAGATTGCAGCGCCGGCTGAGGCCGTATGGGCAACTGTGAGGGACTTTCCCGGTATTGGCCCATTGGTTCCACCGTTTGAAAATATTGGGACAACGGATGGAATAACGAAGGCACGATATCAGAAGTGTGTGCTGGGAAGCGGGGTTTCAGCGATGCCGCAACCAAACAAAAAATATAAGAAATAACGGAGAGAGCGAGGGTAGATCTGCACGGTACTTGCACAGCTAAATGATCTATTCAGGCTTAAAACTAAAAGGAGTGAGAAATGACGAATCGTAAATCAGAAGACCGGCGTAATTTTATCAAAGGGGCTACTGCGGCCGTTGCAGCTGGGATGACACCGTTCGGTATAGCCGAAGTGGAGGCAAAAAGTGCCCAGTCTTGGGACATGGAGGCAGATGTGGTGGTGGTTGGCAGTGGTGCAGCGGCCAGTTCGGCGGCACTTTTTTCCAGCAAGCACGGCGCCTCGGTGATTATGCTGGAGAAGCTGCCGATATTTGGTGGAACAACAGCGAAGTCTGACGGGGTGTTCTGGATTCCAAATAATCCATTGCTAAAGCAGCGCCAAGTGGCTGATCCACGCGATGATGCCATTCGCTACATGATTCGTTTGTCCTATCCCCATCTTTACAACCCGAAGGACCCGCGATACGGTGCCGGGGAGAATGAATACAACCTGATTGCTGCGTTTTACGACAATGCCTCCGAGACGATCAAGGAACTGGGGGAAATGGGCGCACTAAAACTTTCCCCGTGGTTGTCATGGGATGGTGACTATTTTCCCGATTACTACGCCCTGTTTGCCGAGAACAAAGTGCCACGGGGGCGTGGTCTGGTTGCGGATGTCACCGGGTTTCCCGAACGGGCATACCATCCGGGCGGTGGTGGCAATGGTGCGGAGCTGATCCGTCAGTTTCGTGCGGCATTTGATCGTCTCAAGATCAAATCCTTTAGCAGTCATGCCGTGCAGCGGTTGATCAAGAACGGCAAGGGTGAAGTGATTGGTGTTGACGTGACCGATACCGCGAACCAAAAGCCGCTTCGGATTCGTGCCCGGAAAGGGGTAATTTTTGGCTCGGGCGGCTTTACGCACAATCTTTCCCATTGCAATAATTTTTTACGTGGTCCCATTTTTGGCGGTTGCGCGGGCACGGGCAGCACAGGTGATTTTGTCAATATTGGTGAGGCAGCGGGTACGGCATTGGGCAACATGAACCATGCCTGGTGGGCACAGACGCCAGTCGAGTTGGCGCTCAAGAATCGCAGCACACCTGCTGGCGTCTGGATTACCCCCGGGGACAGCGCCATTCAGGTTGATCGTTATGGTAGGCGAGTTTTGAACGAGAAAATGCAGTACAACGAGCGTACCCAGGTGCATTTCGAATGGGACCCGGTGCGGGGTGAATACAAAAACCTGGTGTTGTTCTTGATCTATGATCAGCGCACGGCTGATCTTTATGCTGGGAATATGGTGATTCCAGGTAAGGGTACGTTGCCAGACCATGTGATTAAAGGCGCCACGCTGGCTGAGTTGGCAGGCAAATTGGAGCAACGCCTTGAGTCGCTGTCCGGCAAGCTGGGCGGATTCAACCTGGATGCTTCTTTTGGTTCGAATCTGACTGAAACGGTCAAGCGCTTCAATGGATTTGCCGAGTCAGGCAAGGATGCTGATTTTCATCGGGGCGAGACCCCGGTGGAGTCTGCGTTCCATTTTTACGGTATCCCACAGGTACCCAATCCATTCCCGAATATGACGATGCATCCGATTGCTGGCGAAGGGCCGTATTACGCGGTACTGCTTGGGGCGGGAACGCTGGATACGAAGGGTGGGCCACGTATCAATGACAAGGCGCAGGTTCTGGATCCCTGGGGCAAGCCGATCGTGGGGCTGTATGCGGCAGGCAACTGCACCGCCCATCCGGCAGGGCAAGCTTACTGGGGAGGGGGTGGCACGATTGGGCCGGGGCTGACATTTGGGCGTCTGGCTGCCGTGAATGTGGCTAAAGAACCAGTCAAGAGTGCTTGATAATTATTGGGGGCAGACGTGATTCGTTCTCAGTAGGCAGAATGTCTTTTTCAGGCTGACTGTGATGTGATGAGTTTGCCAAGGTAGGTATATCCAGCGGGGCGGACTTATTTCCGCTCCTCTTTTGGGTTAGACGGAGTTGATGTTGTGAACATGAAATTGTTTGGTGATGTTGGTGAATGTTATGCGATGAGATTTACCTTAACAGGGCTAATTTTGGCAGTGGGGTTCATGGGTTTTGCAGGAGCAAAAGAGACGAAGGATGCTACAACGGCACAGAAGAAAAACAAGGAGATCGTCAGCTACAAAAAAATGATTCAACCTATCTTTAACGCACATTGTGTCTACTGCCACATAAGTGGTGCCATGCAAGGGGGATTGACGCTGGAACCGGGGTTATCGCCGCGTAGTCTGATTTCAGTCAAGAGTACTGAAAGCTCCCTTATGCTGATTGCACCGGGCAAGCCAGAAGACAGTTATTTAGTTCATAAATTGGAAGGAACCCACCTTGAGGTGGGTGGTTCTGGAGTGAGTATGCCGTTCTCAGCCGTGAAGCTGAAAGAACAGGATTTGGCGTTGATTCGTCGCTGGATTGTTAGTGGCGCGCCTAGTAACTGAGGTCGAGTTGTCTGACGGACATGAGTATCGAGGTAGTTGCGAAATGCTAAAAGTTCGCCGAATTATCTCTGTGCAAAAAAGGCAGAAAGCGGTTTGGGTTTCGGCCGCCGGAGCGGCACAATGGCGGTCTCAACTCGCGCATACGAAACCCACGATGGATGCTATCTTGAAAAGTCGGCTGACGCAATTTTGGTTTCACGTTCAGGAAGGGTTGCTTCCGTTTTTGGCCGAGATTGACATGGAACTGACCCCTGCACTCAAGCAGGTAGCGACGATGCTGGATATGAGTGAGATCAAGCGCTTCGTGCCGTCGTCGGGATTACCGCCCCGGCTGGTCGGGTTGTAGCCGACTTCCGCGCCGTCCTGATGGCCGTACAGCAGCTTGACGGTGGCATCGCAGTCGAGTATCCAGCCCGTCGTCAAGGCCTCCCGGCTACGCTCGGCCAGCGCCGTGTCCATCCAGAATCGACAGGAGCCACGTGCCCAGTACGTCGCAAACCGTCGGGGCGTTCGGGCTGGTGTAGTCCATCGGACAGCCTGCCGCCCAACGATCGAAGAGCCCCGACACCTCCAGGAACTCGGCAAAGAAGGCCAGTTGCCCCAAGGTGGTGGCACTCCCCTTCGTCCCAGCGCACCTGGAAGCGGCCACCCGGGGTCGCAACGTTCAACTCGGCAGCCGGTTTCACCAGATCCGACAGTGCCCCTTGGATAGCACTCACCAGTGCTTTTTTTGCTCAATTTCCGCCTCACCCATTGGGTGATCCTCCTTGGTTTCGCCAAACCCTTGGCAGGCTTCAGTTTGCCGCATTTTCGCGGTGGTCAACTGAGGAAAATAGGTTGAAAAATTATTTGCAAGCAAAGTTCAAAAAAGTCTTTACAAGGATAGAAGGTGCCCCTATAATCTCGTTCCTCTGCTGATTGCGGAGTTGCCGAAAAGCCTGACGAACAGCGGGTTAAGAAAGTAAGCGAAGATCTTTAACAACCAAACAACCGATAGGTGTAGGTGCTTGCCGAGCTGGTGGTGGTGACAAGCGGCCAGTTTAAATCGAAGGACTGGTGGCCCATGGTTTCCGCGAGGGGATTGTGTGTTCTGTGTTTCTGCTGTAGAGCGGGGCGCGGGATTTGTGACTGCTTTAAGCTAAAAGTAACAAGCAAGTACTTACACGAAGAAACAAGGAATCAGATGTAGATTTGATTTTCGAAGATTCGTTTGATGCGACAAATGTAAGACAACAAGCAAGATTAAACTGAAGAGTTTGATCCTGGCTCAGATTGAACGCTGGCGGAATGCTTTACACATGCAAGTCGAACGGCAGCACGGGAGCTTGCTTCTGGTGGCGAGTGGCGAACGGGTGAGTAATGTATCGGAACGTACCCAGTCGTGGGGGATAACTCTCCGAAAGGAGAGCTAATACCGCATACGTCCTGAGGGGGAAAGCGGGGGACCTAAGGGTAACTGAGGGCCTCGCGCGATTGGAGCGGCCGATATCGGATTAGCTAGTTGGTGGGGTAAAGGCTCACCAAGGCGACGATCCGTAGCGGGTCTGAGAGGACGACCCGCCACACTGGAACTGAGACACGGTCCAGACTCCTACGGGAGGCAGCAGTGGGGAATTTTGGACAATGGGGGCAACCCTGATCCAGCCATTCCGCGTGAGTGAAGAAGGCCTTCGGGTTGTAAAGCTCTTTCAGCAGGAGCGAAACGGTCGTTTTTAATACAGACGGCTAATGACGGTACCTGCAGAAGAAGCACCGGCTAACTACGTGCCAGCAGCCGCGGTAATACGTAGGGTGCGAGCGTTAATCGGAATTACTGGGCGTAAAGCGTGCGCAGGCGGTTTTGTAAGTCAGATGTGAAATCCCCGAGCTCAACTTGGGAACTGCGTTTGAAACTACAAGACTAGAATATGTCAGAGGGGGGTAGAATTCCACGTGTAGCAGTGAAATGCGTAGAGATGTGGAGGAATACCAATGGCGAAGGCAGCCCCCTGGGTTAACACTGACGCTCATGCACGAAAGCGTGGGGAGCAAACAG
>LNAQ01000138.1_pt1 | contig 14041 bp, 6 predicted proteins | sample 602591 | NCBI WGS metagenome assembly LNAQ01 (sample SAMN02440304, study PRJNA202911) | soil metagenome | biome: Subtropical and temperate rainforests or woodlands; isolation source: soil samples (1 kg each in a 20% v/v slurry with milli Q water) were... ... | reverse complement strand
ATCGTAGTGCTTCTTGAACTCCATCAGCCCAGCCACCAGCGAACCCCATTTGCCCTTGGTCACCCCCAGGCTGAACAGCAGCAGGATTGAGTAGGGTTCGGTTTTCTCGACCACGATGCCGCGACTGGAAAGGAAGGACGACACCAGCGGAGCCGGGATGCCGCTGTCCTCCATCTGCCCTTCAAGGGTTTGCCCTGGCGTGAGCACGGTGACCTTGATCGGGTCGAGCATGCAGTAATCGCTGCCCAGGTCGCCGAAACCGTGCCAGGTTGCCGTAGGCCTGAGCACCCAGGCGTCGCCGTGGTGCAACACCTGCGGGTCGACGTCAGCAAACGGCACGCCGTCGATCTGGTCCGGTTGCCACACGCCGAACCACCAGTCCTTGGCGTTGCGTTGCTGTATTTCGTTGTTCAGACGCGCCATGGCTTGGCGAAAGGCAATGGCTTCGTCAATGGATTCATCGGTCAGGTAACCACCGGCATCGTTCATCATTTTCGCCGAGACATCGGTCGACGCGATGATGCTGTATTGCGGTGATGTCGAGGTGTGCATCATGAAGGCTTCGTTGAACAGCGCCGGCTTGACCGGCACCTTGCCCGAGCGGATATGGATCATCGAGGCCTGGGACAGCGCCGCCAACAACTTGTGGGTGGAGTGGGTGACGGTCACCGTGGCGTCGTCGGCATGCCGTTCGCCGCGATGCATGCCATAGCGCCCCTCGTACAAGGGATTGAAACGGGCATAGGCATACCACGCTTCGTCATAGTGAATGCGGTCGACGCTCTGGCTCAGTTCGCGGGTGGTGGTCTGCACGTTGTAGCAGAGACCGTCGTAGGTCGAGTTGGTCAGTACCGCCAACACCGGCCTGGCAGTCTTGTCGGTTGCCAGTGGGCTGTCAGCGAGTTTCTGTGCAACGGCCGCAGGCGTCAGCTCGCTAAGCGGCACCGGTCCGATCAAGCCACGCGCATTGCGCCGTGGCCGCAAGTACAGCGGCACCGCGCCGGACATGTTCAAGGCATAGTTCAACGACTTGTGACAGTTGCGATCGACCAGAACAGGGTCACCATCGGTCACTGCCGAATGCAGGACAATCTCGTTGCTCGCGGAGCTGCCGCCCACGGAAAAGAAGGTGAAGTCAGCGCCAAACACCCGTGCCGCATATTTTTCCGCTTCATTAATCGGGCCGGAATGGTCATTGAGCGAGCCCAGTTCGCCGACCGAAACACTCAGGTCCGAGCGAAGCATCTGCTCACCGTAGAAGTCGAGAAAAGTACGGCCCACCGCAGTTTTCATGAAGGCGGTACCACCGGTGTGCCCCGGGGTATGCCAGGAATATTCATGGGTGCCGGCGAAGTTCACCAGTGCGCCGAAAAACGGCGGGAGAATACTGTCGAGGTAACGCCGGGCGGCGGCTTCGACGCGTCCAGCGATGAACTCCGGACTGTCTTCGGGCAGCCAGATAAAGCCGTCGATGTTCTCCACGAAAGCCAGCGGCACCTGGCTCTGATGTGCCTGGCTCATGCCGAGCATGATCGGCAACTGTGCCGTGCGGCGACGGATCAGCTGAATCAACTTCAGCGCCTGGTCCTGATTGTTTTCGCAAAGGCCCCAGCCAATGATCGCGCAGCAGTAGGCGGAGTTGGCACTGACGGCGATGTCTGCCTCCTCCAGCGACCCGACCAGTTCCACCTCCATCTCATGCTCACGCAAGACGGCAGCAATCGCCTGAGCACTGCGCAGAATGATGCTGTCGTCATGTTCCTGGATGTTGGCCACGATCAGCACCGGGAAGCGCTGTGCCAAATCGACTGGCAAGCGGGTAAGCGAGTGACTCATGCGTATCTCCTTGAGCAATGTTGAAAATGCAACATCAGACCTTGAGCACGTACCCATAGGCGCGGGTACGACCGCCGTCCTGTTTCAGGTACACGCCCTGCAACTCCGGTGTGAAGCCAGGCAAGCGGTTAATGCCCTCCTCCAGTGCCAGGAAGTACTTGAGCACCGCGCCGCCCCATATTTCCCCGGGCACCACGCAGAGCACGCCGGGTGGATAAGGAAGCGCACCTTCGGCCGCAATGCGGCCATCGGCGTCAGCCAGGGGCACAAGCTCGACATTGCCGCGGATGTACTCGATTTGCGCCTGCTGTGGATTCATGGCCTTTTTCGGGAAGTGTTCCTTGCGGAACATTTCCTTCTGCAACTGCTGCACGTTGTGGTGGCGATAGAGGTCGTGCATTTCCTGGCAGAGTTGGCGAATGGTGTAGTTGCGATAACGCTCCTCGTGCTGGCTGTAGATAGCTGGCAGCACCTGGCTCATGGGCGCGTCGTCATGTACGAAGCGTTCGAAACGCGCGATCTGTGCCGCCAGATGGCTCATCTTTGCCCAGTCTTCGGCCGGCGTGAGCAGGAACAGGATGGAGTTGAGGTCACACTTTTCCGGAACGATGCCGTTCTGGCGCAAGAAGTTGGCCAGGATGCCGGCATGAATACCGAAATCGGTATAGCTGCCATCCACTGGATCGATGCCCGGCGTGGTGAACAGCAACTTGCACGGGTCGATGAAGTACTGCTTCTCGGCATAGCCCGGGAAGGCATGCCAACGATCCTTCGGATGGAACTCAAAGAAACGGACGTCGCTGGCGATGGCGTCGGTCGGATGGTCCTGCCAGGGGCGCCCGTCGATTGAATCCGGCACGAAGGGGCGGACCAGGGTGCAGGCTTCCAGGATCAGCTTGCGGGCATTGATGCCGAACTTCACGCAGTCGTCCCACAGGCGCAAGCCGCTACGGCCTGCGTGAATACGCGCATTCACATCCAGCGAGGCGAACAAGGGGTAAAACGGGCTGGTGGATGCCTGGGCCATGAAAGCGTTGTTCAGCCGTGCGTGATTGCAATAACGCGGCTGGCCCTTGATGTGTCGGTCCTTCTTGTGAATTTGCGAAGCCTGGGAAAAACCGGCCTGCTGTTTATGCACCGATTGCGTGACGAAGATCCCGGGGTCGTTCTCGTCCAGATCGAGCAACATGGGCGAGCAGTCCTTCATCATCGGGATGAACTGTTCGTAACCGACCCACGCCGAATCGAACAGGATGTAGTCGCACAGTTTGCCGATGCGCTCGACCACCTGCCGGGCGTTGTAGATCGTACCGTCATAGGTACCCAGTTGAATGATCGCCAGGCGAAAGGGTCGTGGAAGTTGAGCTTTGTCCGGTGCGACTTCGGTAATCAATTGGCGCAGGTAGTCTTCTTCGAAACAATGGGCGTCAATGCCGCCGATAAAACCGTAGGGATTGCGCGCGGTTTCCAGGTAGACCGGTGTGGCGCCGGCCTGCAGCAGCGCGCCCTGGTGATTGGATTTGTGATTGTTGCGGTCGAACAGCACCAGATCGCCCGGGGTCAACAGGGCGTTGGTCACCACCTTGTTCGACGCCGAGGTGCCGTTGAGCACGAAGTACGTCTTGTCGGCGTTGAACACTTTCGCGGCGTGTTTTTGCGCCAGCAGCGCCGGGCCTTCGTGGATCAGCAGATCACCGAGTTTGACGTCGGCGTTGCACATGTCGGCGCGAAACAGGGTCTCGCCAAAGAAGTCGAAGAACTGCCGGCCCGCCGGGTGTTTGCGAAAGAACTGGCCGCCCTGGTGGCCCGGGCAGGCAAAGGTCGCGTTGGCCGATTCGGTGTAGTGCTTGAGTGCGTCGAAGAACGGTGGCAGCAGGGTTTCTTCGTAGGCTTTGGCTGCGGTCTCCAGTTGATTGCCGTAGTACTCGGCATTGTTGCTGGACGAATCGAAGACGCCATTGACCTGCAAAATGACATCCTGCAGCTGTTTATAGACCTCCAGGGAGCGATTGCTGCGTCCCTGGGATGCCACGAGGAAGATCGGGATATCGAAGCCTGTTCGCTTGATGGAGTCCAGCGCCCCTGCTGCCAAATCATCTACCGAAAGAACGGCGACCGCGACATCGGTAAGGTCGGTCTGGTCGAACGGGACGATTTCACGGGTCGTACGAAAGCAATTTCGAACTGCATCGCTGGCAGCGATTTTCAAAGCGTTCATAACCAGAATCTCTCGGTCTGTTTGACGTTGAAGTTCCTGGGACGACCATCTTTAAATGGCATCAGGTCCCGGAGTCAGGAGCGATTGCCCTATTGGGTATAGTTCATTTTTATATTCTGTTGCTCGTTAGCTAGTTTTTTTTGAGGGGGTATGTGAGGCATGGCGCAGTAACCGGACCATTTCTGCTAACAGGCCTTTCGGTGTTTGTCCGGGGTTATCGGGAGCTCTATTTCGAGAGTGTTAATCGATAACAGAGCATCGTGATATCGACTCTGTACTACATACTTTCGGACACCGAAGCTTCTCTTTTTCAACGCGGCATAAAGGTCACGTATAAAAAACGCTACTCATTAAGTGGCTTTTCTTTAAGAAATCTGGAGCGGGAAACGAGACTCGCAACTGGCGTCCGTCCCGTTGAATTCCAAGGGGTTCTTTCTTGCCTAGGCAGACTCAATTCTGGATTTCAACCCATCAAGAGCGCCAACTGGCGCGAAGCGTCGCGCGTGCTCCTTTAAACTCACCCGCTGCCCGGCAGCCCCTAAGGAACGGTTGGTAATCACAAGGAGGGGTCAACCACGGAGAAAAAGGCAAAAAGGCGCCGGCAAGCCGCAAGATGTGGAGCGCCGTATCGTGGCCACTACGTATTCACACAGTGCGACAAGGGACGGGCGACGATTGCTTCATCGCCCTCCTCCAGTCCATTCGATGGGCCGTTAGATCCCGCTGCTCGACCGCCTCAACGGTTACGTTGAACCAACTCGGCCGTTCGCCTCCCTGGGCGAGTGCCGCCGGCCGCCGATCACTTAAGGCCCTTACTCGGTCAAACCAACGATGTGCTCAGGTGCAGGCTCGGCATCGCTGATCGGCGCGTTGAGCAACAGGTAATACGCCAGGGCCGAACACAGCGCCACCACCGCACTGATCATGAACGCGGTATTGAACGACCCCGAGTACTGGATGCTGAAGCCGGTGACAATCGGCGCGACGGAACCGGCGATGTAGCCGCCGAAGTTCTGGATGGAACCGAACGAGGCCACCCGACGGCTGTCGACGATGGTGTTGACGATCATCCAGGCCGTGGCACTGGCCATGTTGATGCTGAACAGCGCCAGGCAGAGCAGGATGATGCAACCGGTAAGGCCGGTGACAAACGACAGCGGCACGGTAAACAGTGCAGCCAGTACCAGGCCAGTGATCACGCCGAACTTGCGGCTGGCCAGGATGCTCATGCCACGGCGCACCAGCCTGTCGCAGAAGCGCCCGGCGACGATAGTACCCACCGCGCCGAAGCCATAGGCCAGCGACACCAACCACGCGGTCTTGTACAGGTTCATGCCATGCTCGCGCTCAAAGTAGCCCGGCAGCCAGGTCAGGTGCAGCCAGAGCATGTAGATCACGCCCATGAAGCCCAGGACGGCACCCCAGGTGCTGCGGTGTTTGAACAGGTCGAGCCAGCCGGCGAAGTAAGAGACCTTCGGTGCGGTGGCCGCTTGCACTTGAGGCTTCTTCTCGGTCGGCAACGGTTTGCCTTCAGCCGCGAGCTCGGCCAGGTACTGCGCCTTGCTTTTGTAGAAGGTCAGCCAGCACACGGCCAAGACGATACCGATTGCGCCAGTGATGATGAACATCCCGCGCCAGCCAAAGTTGACCATGAAAAGCGTCAGCAAGGGCGGCGCCAGGCATGGGCCCAGGCAGGTCGACGACCAGACGATCCCGGTCGGCGTACCACGCTCGTTGGCATCGAACCATTCGGACAGGGCCTTGGCCGCCGAAGGGAACATCGGTGCCTCGCCAATCCCCAACAGCACGCGCAGGCCCATGAAACCGGCGAAGCTGTTGACCATGCCAAACGTCGATTGAGCCACCGACCAGGCCAACAACGATGCGCCAAGAGCGATCTTGCTGCCCAGGCGGTCGATGATCATGCCCATCGGCAACTGCGCAAAAGCGTAGGCGATGGAGAAGGCCGACAACAGAATGCCCATCTGCGAGGGGCTGATCATCATGTCCTTCTGGATCGAGGTATTGGCGATCGACAGCGCACTACGGTCCAGGTAGTTGACGATGCCAATCAACAACAGGAAAACAACGGTGATGCTTTGATACTTCTTCAGTGTGTTCATCTGATGGCCTTTATTATTTTTATTGCAGCGGTTTCAATGCCCGGTGATCCTTCAAGCGGTGACACACTCATCCTTGGGGTATGACGAAAAGAATCAGGGCTGACGCGCCGTCACAGCCGCCTCAAGCAGGCCACGTCGACTCAGGCTCTCGATCAGTGAGCGCAGGCCGAAATTCCACTGCGGCGCCTGGTCGCTGGTGGTCACGCGGTTGCTCAGGGTGCCCAGTTGCGCGTTGCTGATGGCCACCATATCGCCCAGCTTGTGGGTGAAACCGTTGCCCGGCTGGTCGCGGTCCTGCTTGGGGGCGAACAGGGTACCGAGAAACAGCACCAGGCCATCGGGATATTGGTGGTTTTCGTTAAGGGTCTGCTGGACCAGGTCGAGCGGGTCGCGGCTGATCTGGCGCATCGAACTGTGGCCTTCAAGGATGAATCCGTCCTGGCCTTCGACGCGCAAATCCACTTGCGCGTTACGCACGTCATCCATGTTGAAAGTCTCGTCGAACAGACGCAGCAAAGGTCCCAGGGAGGTGGATGCGTTGTTGTCCTTGGCCTTGCCCAGTAGCAAGGCGCTGCGCCCTTCGAAGTCGCGCAGGTTGACGTCGTTGCCGAGCATTGCGCCACGCACGATACCGTTGCTCGACACCGCCAGCACCACTTCCGGCTCCGGGTTGTTCCAGCTCGACTTGGGGTGAATCCCGATGTCGGCACCGTGACCGACCGCCGACATCGGCTGGGCCTTGGTGAAGACTTCGGCGTCCGGACCGATGCCCACTTCCAGATACTGGGACCACAGGCCCTGCTCCACCAGGACCTTACGCAAGGCTTCGGCCTGGGCCGAGCCAGGGACGATTTGCGAAAGGTCAGCGCCAATGCGGCTGGCCAGCGCGTCGCGGATCGCGTCGGCCTTGGCCGGATCACCCTTGGCCTGTTCTTCGACCACACGTTCCAACAGGCTGGCGGCGAAGGTCACGCCAGCGGCCTTGACCGCTTGCAGGTCGATCGGCGCCAGCAGCCACGGCAAGTTTTCGTCGCGCAAGGCCGCGTCGCTGTTTTTCAGCAGGTCGTCCAGGCTGATCAACGGCTGCTCCAATGGCAAGCGGCGCAGGTACTGCACGGGGTCATCGAGTTCAAGCAGGGCCGAAACGGTAGCCACCCGGACGCTGATGTCATAGACCTGGCCGTCCTTGAGCAGTACAACGGCAGGCCCTGCCGTGGCGCCAGGAATCCATACGCGACTGATCCAGGTGCCTTGACCGAGGTCTTTAGCCAGCATATTCAAACCCGACAATGTCGTTACAGCGATTGTTTGGGACATGGACAACACCCTTTGCAAAAAGAACGAATCAGTGGGAATGACGTGGATCGCCGCTGCGCGCAATGACTCGCAGGTGCAAGGTCGCAGGCTCTAGGCAACCGCCAGTGGAGAGCTGGCCGACCTGTTGTCGATAGAGTTCCTGCCATGGGGTTTGCGAAGCGAGGATGGATGGTTTAAACGCCGCCTGGCGACGTGCCATTTCGCTTTCATCCACCAGCAGATCGACTCGACGAGCATTGAGATCGACGCGAAGACGATCGTTGGTCTCCAGTAACCCTATTCCGCCGCCGACGGCAGCTTCAGGGGACATGTTGAGAATCGACGGACTTGCCGAGGTACCGCTTTGGCGCCCATCACCCAGGCAAGGAAGGGAATCGATGCCACGTTTGATCAGTGCTGCGGGTGGTGCCATGTTGACCACTTCGGCGCTGCCCGGATAACCCACGGTACCGCAGCCGCGAATGACCAGAATGCAGCGCTCGTCGATGTCCAGTGCGGGGTCATTGATTCGGGCCTGATAATCCTCAGGGCCTTCGAAAACGATGGCCCTGGCCTCGAAACTGTTTTCCGCGCCAGGTTCTGACAGGTAGGTTTTGCGGAACGCTTCGCCCACCACTGACATCTTCATGATGGCGCTGTCGAAGAAATTACCGCTTAACACGATGAACCCGGCTCGCTGAATCAAGGGGTCTTCATACGTGTGGATCACATCGGTATCGCTGGCCGCCGCAGTGCCAACTATCTCGCCAATGGTCTTGCCTGAGACCGTGTTGCAGTCTTCGTGCAGTCGTCCGGCTTTCTGCAGTTCGTGCATGACTGCCGGTACACCGCCCGCGCGGTGAAATCCTTCGCCAAGGTATTTGCCAGCTGGCATGCAGTTAACCAGCAGCGGAACGTCTTCACCGATACGTTGCCAGTCTTCCAAACTTAAATCGATACCGGTGTGTCGCGCGATTGCGATGAGGTGTGGCGGGCAATTGGTGGAGGCACCCAAAGCTGATGCCACGGCAATGGCATTCTCAAAGGCTTCGCGGGTCATGATCTGGGATGGGCGAATATCCTGACGAACCATGTCGACGATGCGCTTGCCAGTGGCATAGGCCATCTGACCGCGTTCACGATAGGCTGCCGGAATGCTCGCGCAGCCGGGCAGGGACATGCCCAACGCTTCGGCAAGAGCGTTCATCGACAATGCGGTGCCCATGGTGTTGCAGTGACCAATGGAAGGAGAGGCTGCAGTGGTCATTTCCATGAACCCTTCGTAATCGATCTCACCGCTGGCGAGCAAGTTGCGCGCATGCCACAGCACCGTGCCGGAGCCAATCAACTTGCCCTTGTGGTGTCCATCCAGCATCGGCCCCCCAGACAGTACGATGGCCGGAATATCAACTGTCGCCGCCGCCATGAGGCAAGCCGGTGTGGTCTTGTCGCAGCCTGTTGTCAGCACCACACCATCAAGCGGGTATCCGTGAAGAATTTCGACCAGCCCCAGGTAAGCTAGGTTGCGATCCAGCGCGGCAGTGGGACGCCGGGTCTGTTCGGCCATAGGATGCACGGGGAACTCCATGGGAATGCCACCCGCATCGCGAATACCCGCTTTGGTGCGCTGCGAGAGTTCGAGGTGATGACGGTTGCACGGTGCGAGATCGCTACCGGTTTGGGCGATGCCGATGATGGGACGACCCGATTGCAGCTCCTCGCGTGTCATGCCGTAGTTCATGAAGCGTTCGACGTAAAGCGCGGTCATGTCTGCATGACTTGGATCGTCAAACCATTGTTGACTTCGCAGGGGCAGAGGAGTGTTTTCAGGCATGGGTTTTATCTCTTGTTAGAGGCATATCGACGGAAAGTGAACTACCGCAGGTGGCGACAAGAATGGGGATTGCTCAGCATCCGTCGGCGTTCGAATGGCCTGATGTTACCGGTAACATTTTATTTGTAAAGACCCAATGTCGATGTTTGAACGGGCTCGGGTCACCCCTGCAAGGAGCAGAGGTCGGCCTGTCAACGCCCATGTATAATCAGCGACCATCAGTGTTTTCGGCGTTGATTTTTATAAACCGCCCGGTCATTTTCAGGAAAACAGGACGTTCATGAGTTACGAGGATTCAGGCAAAATCACCACGCCGCCGCGAATGGCCGACGTCGCCAAATTGGCCGGTGTTTCAAAGATGACGGTTTCCCGGGTCTTGGCCGGTCGGGATGTGTCAGAGCGAACGCAAAAGCTTGTTCTCGCGGCGATTGAAAGCCTGGGATACCTGCCTGATGCCTCTGCCGGAACCCTGTCGACCGGACGTTCGGAATTTATCGTGGCTTTGGTGCCGTCATTGGCGAGCTCGAACTTTGCCGATACCGTGCGCGGCCTGAATGATGCTGTCAGTGAACATGGCCTATGCCTGCTGTTGGGTGACACGGACTACCACTTGGAGCAGGAGGCGTTGCTGGTACGCACGCTGCTGCGTCATCGGCCGGTAGGGGTGATGTTGACGGGCAGCGCACATTTGGACGAAACCCGTAAGCTACTGCGCCAAGCGCAAGTTCCCGTTGTTGAGACTTGGGATATTCCAACCGATCCTATTGAACAATCAGTTGGATTTTGTAACGTGTCGGCCGCTGCCGCGTTGTACGAGCACTTGCATCAGCAAGGCTATCGGCGAATCGGCTACATCGGGGGGGCGTCAGTTCTCGACCACCGCGGCCAGCAACGGCAGCAGGGATATCTTCAGGCCGTCGCAGCGTTGGGGGCAGGGGAGCCAAGGGTAATGGAATATGGCGAGTCACCCATCACAATGAGTCATGGCGGAGAGTCCGTGAAGCGACTGCTGAAAAAATGGCCGGATACGGAAGCAGTGATGTGCGTGAGTGACCTGTCGGCGTTCGGGGCAATCATGGAGTGCCATCGACAGGGTCGACGTGTCCCTGAGGACATTGCTATCGCAGGCTTCGGAGACTTCGAAGTGTCACGGTATTGCACTCCGACCATTACCACCGTCGCGGTGGATCCGTATGGCATTGGCTGGCGCGCGGGCCAATTGCTTGTCGCCAGCGCCGCTGCGCAGCGCCTTGGACTACCACGTCCGCGGGAACGTGACGTCGTCGAATTCAAAATCCTGGCGCGTGAAAGCACCTAAAAATTATTAATCGAGCCTGCTTGCTTTGCTCTGAAACTAATTGCTAAATTAAAAATGTTACCGGTAACACGCCAGCTTGCAGTTTCCTTTTATCCGTAGGATTGCCCTAGGTCAGTCCGAGGAGCTCAAGGTCGCAAGCCAAAACAAAAACAATCGGCATGACAACATGCCTTGAGGTCAACACATGGAATCAGTATCTCAGCGTCCTCTCGCAGGAGAGGGCTCGGCGGAGCTTACCTCTGAGGATCGTACCTACCGAAAGGTCATCTTGCGTATTCTGCCGATCCTGCTGTTTTGCTACATGGCGGCGTACCTGGATCGGGTCAATATCGGCTTTGCCAAGCTGGATATGCTCAACGATCTGCAATTCAGCAATACCGTCTACGCGCTCGGTGCAAGCATCTTCTTCTGGGGCTATTTCCTCTTCGAAGTGCCTAGCAACCTGTTCCTTCATCGCTTTGGCGCGCGCCTCTGGATCGCTCGAATCATGATTACTTGGAGCATTGTCTCCATGGCTGTGGCGTTTACCGTGCCGCTAGCCCGGTTCTTCCACATCGAATCGGAAACCATGTTCTACGTGCTGCGATTCCTGCTGGGGATATGCGAAGCCGGCTTTTTCCCAGGCGTGATTCTCTACCTCAACTACTGGTTTCCCACCCATCGGCAGAGCCGAGTAATGGCGGGCTTTCTGATGGCCATGCCGATCAGCCTGACCTTGGGCGGGATTCTGTCCGGCTGGTTGATGGGTGCGATGCAGGGAGTGCATGCCATGGCTGGCTGGCAGTGGATGTTGATCATTGAGGGTATTCCGTCGTTGATCATGGCGGTGGTAGTGGTGACCTTGCTGGTCGATAAAATCGACAACGCCAAATGGCTGACCGCTGCAGAAAAAAACATGCTCAAAAATAACCTCGACCGGGATAACACGAAAAAGGCGTCGAGCCTTCGAGATGTGATCTTCAATGGGCGAGTGTGGTTGTTGGTACTGATACTGCTGACCTTCAACACCGGTTTTTACGGTCTGGCGTTCTGGATGCCCACTATCATCAAGGCCACGGGCGTTTCCAATACGCTGCACATTGGTTTGCTGACGGCGATTCCCTACGCGACCGCCATTGTGGCCATGACACTCAACGCCTGGCATTCCAACAAAACCGGCGAGCGCCGACTGCATGCGGCTATACCAGCATTCATTGGTGGGATCGGGTTGATTTGCAGCGCGATCTTTGCCCATAACCTGCCGGTGTCGATTTTCTTCCTCAGCGTGTCCGCCTCAGGTTTGCTGAGCCTGATGCCGATTTTCTGGACACTGCCAGGCACGGTATTGTCCGGTGTGGCGGCAGCGGCGGGTATTGGCATGATCAACGCAATTGGCAATCTCTCGGGATTTACCGGTTCCATGATTACTGCCATGGCAGAGACATTGACAGGAGACATGAATAACGGCACCTATGTCCTCGGCGGTTGCTTGTTCGTTAGCTGCGTGCTGATTCTGCTGATCCCGAAGTCGATGCTCTCCACAGAAAAAGCGTGACTTATCCGGCTAATAGCCGGATATGCCTCATCCTGCCGACGACCTTGGGTCGCCGGCAGGATGGGAAATCTCTTGGGCTGTAGCGCGTACGAATATAAATTTTCTGGGACGCCGCGCTTCTGCTGTTCGTTTTACTCAGCTCATTTTTTTCTGGTGTTCAGGAGTGTGCGGTACCTGATGAGAGATACCAGTCAGCATAGGGTGTATTGGCGACCTGGCATCTATTGAAGGATTGAACGCGCTTGTCTCATTCATGCTGGACCGACTCAGCTCACCCCGGGGTGATTGAACCCGCCTGCTCTTGATACCCTTTGCGCAGTTTCTCCGCGATCAGCTTTTCCGCTTCACGCAAAGCGCGTTCGGGACTGTCGAGGGACTTGATCAGGGTCTGGCCCTTGGTGCCGATACGGCCGAAATTCACCACCACCTCAGCCTCGGTGACGCCGATACGCCAGAACTTGTTGGAATTGCCTTCACCAAAGGTGAACTCGCGCATCAAGGGTGTCGCTTCAGTGGTGACTGGCGGCTGGGCTTGGATCTCGCTGGTTTCCTCTGGCTGTTCCGGTTCTGGAAGTGCAGCGGCTTCCTCGCCCCTTAGTAACGCTTCGATGCGATTGAGCACCTCTTCTTGGTCGCGCAGCCAGTCATTACTGAGCACGTCGATGATCTTCCAACCGAAGCTGCGCAGTACCGTCGGGCGGAAAATGTAGCGCTCACGTACGTCAGCGGCGGCCGCCGTATTACCGTCCAGCAGTACGCCGAGGCTGAAGTGTTCACCACTGGCGTCACTGATCGCGAGGTCGCAGCGGAACTGCGAACGTCCGACATATTCCTGAACCGAATGCCCGCGTTTGCGCAACGCGGCAGCGAGGGCGCCGCGCAGGTGGTCCTTGGGCAGGCTGACGGCAAAGGACTGCTTGGCGCCTGGATTGAGGTTGGCGAGGATACCCTGGGAGCGCGACGCATCCCCGCTGGCACTGGCCTGGGCGAACTGCAGGAATGCACGCAGTGCGGCGGCACCATCGTTGTGGGTATTGGTGATGGCTTCGGACTCAATGCTGGAGACAATCGCCATGCGCTTGCGGGCGCGACTGAAGATCACATTAAGGCGTTTTTCCCCACCACGCTGGTTGATCGGGCCGAAGTTCATCAGCATCTTGCCGTTCGGTCCTGGCGCGTAGCAGATGCTCAGGATGATCACATCACGCTCATCCCCCTGGACGTTCTCCAGGTTCTTGACGAACAGGCCATTGAATTGCCCAGCATCTTCACGCACATACTCGCGCTCAAGTCGTGTGGCAAAGGCCGAGTCGCCGCTGGCCAAGTCTTCCAGGGCCTGCTCGATGGCGCCTTGTTGGGCCTCGGAAAAGGCCACGACACCCAGGCTCAGACCAGTCTCCCGTTGCAGCAGCTCCCGTACCAGGTTGGCGATATACCGCGCTTCGGCCAGGTTGCTGCGGCTGAGGTAGACACCGTCGCTCATCTTCAAGAAGCTGATCGGGCTGTCGAGCAGCGTGTCGGCGCCCCGGATGACTGCCTGGGCGTCCATGGAGTCCAGTGCGGTTTGGGCCGGGGCAGGGCGCTCGATACGACGGTCGGGAATGGTGATCAGCCGCCCTTCGTAGAACGCCGCGTTGGAAAAACTGATCAAGGCTTCGTGGCGACTGCGGTAGTGCCAGGCCAGGAGGGTTGCCGGCAAGTTTCGCGCGGCTTGGCTCAGCAGGCTGTCGGCATCAAGGTTGATTGCGATCTGTTCGCCATCCTCCATGGCAATCAGTTCGTTATCGTCCTGGTCGCCGGCACTGGAGAAGAAGTTGGTCGGTGGCAATTGCATCTCATCACCGACCACAATCACCTGCTGCGCACGGCTCAGTGCAGGCAC
>LNAQ01000133.1_pt1 | contig 14117 bp, 14 predicted proteins | sample 602591 | NCBI WGS metagenome assembly LNAQ01 (sample SAMN02440304, study PRJNA202911) | soil metagenome | biome: Subtropical and temperate rainforests or woodlands; isolation source: soil samples (1 kg each in a 20% v/v slurry with milli Q water) were... ... | reverse complement strand
TCTCGAGCTCGACGCGCTCGGCGCTCAGCGGATCGCCCCAGCGGAAGCCCGCCAACGGCGTGCGACCGGCCAGCAGCTCGCCGATCGGCCAGGCCAGGCCCGACGCCTGCCAGCGCCCGACGTTCAGCTCCTCCGCGGCGCCCTTCGATTTCAGGTTCAAAAGCGTGACGCGCCGGGCGAGCAGGCCCACACTCACCTCGTCGACCCTGGCTGTTCCGCCGCGCTCGATCTCGCTCTTGATGCTTGCCGCGGCGTGCCGCTCGATCACCGGCACGGCCGCCGCCGCGGCGCCGGCGAGAACGACAACGGCCACTAACGCAATGACGCTTTTTCTCACGGTTCGGCGTCCGGCTGCTTGGACGGTTGGGCGGCGTCGAAGGCGGGATGCTGCATGCAGGCGGCATGGATGCGCTGGATGGTCGGATAGCGCGCCATGTCGACCTTGAAGCGCGCGGCATTGAAGACCTGCGGCGCCAGGCAGAGATCGGCGAAGGTCGGCGTGTCGCCGTGGCTGAAGGCGCCGGTCTTGCGGTCCCTGGCGATGGTGGCCTCGTAGGCCTCGAAGCCGGTCTCGATCCAGTGGCGCGACCAGGCGAAGGCGCTCTCCTCGGTCTGCCCGAACTTCTCGCGCAGGTAGCCCATGACCCGCAGGTTCTGGATAGAATGGATGTCGGCGCACACGATCAGCGACAGGGCTCGCACGCGGGCGCGGCCGACGGCATCCTTGGGCAGCAGCGGCGGCTCGGGATGCGTCTCCTCGAGATATTCCAGGATGGCCAGCGACTGGGTCAGCACCTCGCCCGAATCGAGCACCAGGGCCGGCACCAGCTTCTGCGGATTGAGCGCGACATAGTCGGGCGCCGCCTGCTCGCCCTTGCGCAGATGGCGTGAGGCATGCTCGACCTTGAGGCCCTTGTAGTTGAGCGCAATGCGCACGCGAAACGCCGCCGACGAGCGAAAATAACCGATGAGCTTCATGACCGCCTCCGCGGTCACCTTAGCACGGGTTACCCTGCCGGCGTGTAGCGCGCTACCTTCTGGTCGATGGCGCCGAAGATCGACTGGCCGGCGCGATCGAACATTTCTATGCGGATGCGATCGCCGAACGCCATGAACGGCGTCACAGGCTTGCCATTATCGATGGTCTCGCGCACGCGCCGCTCGGCGATGCAGGAGCAGCCGACGCCGGCGTCGCGATTGGCGACGGTGCCCGAACCGACGATCGTGCCGGCCTCGAGATGACGCGTTTTCGCGGCATGGGCGATCAGCTGGCCGAAATCGAAGGTGAGATCGGTGGCGGCGTTGGGATGGCCGAACTCCTTGCCGTTGAAGGTCGAGATCAGCGGCAGGTTGAGCTTGCCGCCATCCCAGGCGTCGCCAAGCTCGTCGGGCGTGACGGCGACGGGCGCGAAGGCCGTGGCCGGCTTGCCGTGGAAGAAGCCGAACCCCTTGGCCAGCTCGGTGACGATGACGTTGCGCAGCGACACGTCGTTCAGGATGGTGACAAGCCTGATGTGCCGACGCGCCGCCTCGGGCGACACGCCCATCGGCACGTCGCCGACGATCACGCCGATCTCGCCTTCGAAATCGATGCCATGGGCTTCGTCGACGGCCTCGATGTCGTCATTGGGGCCGATGAAGGAATCGGAGCCGCCCTGGTACATCAGCGGGTCGGTCCAGAACGACGGCGGCATCTCCACGCCGCGCGCCTTGCGCACCAGCTCGACATGCACGACGTAGGCCGAGCCGTCGGCCCACTGATAGGCGCGCGGCAGCGGCGCCGCGAGCGCCTTGGTGTCGAGATCGAAGGCGCCGGAGACCTTGCCGTCGGCGAGCTGCTGGGCGAGCGCGCGGAGCTTGGGCTCGGTTGCCGCCCAGTCGTCGAGCGCCTTCTGCAAGGTCGGCGCGATGCTGCTCGCCCGCACGGCCTTTTTGACGGCCCGGTCGACCACGATCAGCGTGCCGTCACGGCCGCCTTCTTTGAGTGAGGCCAGTTTCATCGCTTTCTCCCTCTTCCGTCATCCCGACCGGAGCCGAGCGAAGCGAGGCGGAGCGGAGGGACCTGTTTTGTCGATGCAACGACAAAAAGGTCCCTCGACTACGCCGCCCTTCGGGCGGCTACGCTCGGGATGACGGTGGTGGTGTTGCCCTACTCCGCCGCCTGCTTGACCTCGGCCGGCCGCCACGACTTCACGTAGCCTTCGAACTCCACGCCGGCCGGCATGGCGGCGATGTCGATGGCGTCGCGGGTGTCGATCATGACGGCGACCTCATCGGTCTCGGTCTTGCCGCCCTTGGTCGCGGCATTGAACGCCTTGGGATGCGGGCCGTGGGTGAAGCCCGACGGGTGCACCGTCATCATGCCGGGATGGATGTTGTCGCGGCTGAAGAAGCTGCCCTTGTGATAAAAGATGATCTCGTCGAAATCGTCGTTGTTGTGGAAGAACGGCAGGCGCAGCGCCTCCGGATCGCTCTCCAGCGGCCGCGGCACGAAGGTGCAGACCACGAACCGGCCGGCCACGAACGTCGTGTGCGCCGACGGCGGCAGATGGGCGCGATGGCTCATCAGCGGACGCAGGTCGCGCCAGTTGATGCGCACGACGCTCAAGTCGCCGTGCCAGCCGATCACGTCCAGCGGATTGAACGGGAAGGTGACGGTCGAAAGCTGGCCGCGCCGCTTGACCGAGACTTTCCAGGTGCGCTCGTCCTGCTGCGCCTTGAAGGCGTCATCGATCCTGGGCGTGTCGAGGATCGCCGGATCGAAGATCGCATGCCGGCCGACCAGCCCCTTCTCCGGCAGGGTGAAATGGTCGTTGGTCGCCTCGATCATCAACGACACGGTGGGCTTGGCAGGCGACAGCCGCCACATCGTGCCGCGCGGGATCACGATGTAGTCGCCGTCGCGGTAGTCGAGGTGGCCGTAGTCGCAGAACAGCTCGCCCTCGCCCTCGTGGATGAACAGGAGCTCATCGCCATCGCTGTTGCGCGCCAGCTCGGTCATCGGCTGCTCGACCTTCCAGATGCGCATCTGCAGATGGCTATTGCTCATCACCGGCTGCGCGGCCCACGGGTTGGCCTTGCCGGCGACCAGCTTGTTGAGGTCGAAGGCGCGCGGCCGGATGGCGCCGTCGAACTCGATCCAGTCGGTCGGCTTGTGCGTGTGGTGGAACTGAGCCGAGGGGCCGAAGAAGCCCTCCTTGCTGATCTCCCGCTCGTAGGTGCCTTCGGGCAGGCGGACATGGGCCTGGCGCGAGGCGGTGCCCTCGACCTGACGCAACGGAATCCAGTTCTTGGCCATGGTTTCCTCCTTATGCCTTCAGCACGCCGCGGCGGATCTGGTCGAGCTCGATGGACTCGAACAGGGCGCGGAAATTGCCTTCGCCGAAGCCCTCGTTGCCGCGGCGCTGGATGATCTCGAAGAAGATCGGACCGATCACGGTCTGGGTGAAGATCTGCAGCAGGAGCCCGCCGCCCTTGGTCGGCGCACCGTCGATCAGGATGCGGTCGGCAGCGAGCCGCTCCAGGTCCTCGCCGTGGCCCGGCAGGCGGGCATCGATCTGCTCGTAGTAGGTGTCGGGCACGGTCTGGAACGGCACGCCCCTGAGCTTGAGCGCCTCGACGGTCTCGTAGATGCCGTCGGTGCCGAGGGCGATGTGCTGGATGCCCTCGCCGTGATAGGCCGAGAGATATTCCTGGATCTGCGACTTGTCGTCGGTGCTCTCGTTGATCGGGATGCGGATCTTGCCGCACGGGCTGGTCATCGCCTTGGACTTCAGCCCGGTGAGCTTGCCCTCGATGTCGAAGTAGCGGATCTCGCGGAAATTGAAGAGCCGCTCGTAGAACTCCGACCACTCGTCCATGCGGCCGCGATGCACATTGTGCGTCAGGTGATCGATGTAGGTGAGCCCGACGCCTTTGGGCTGACGCTCGACGCCCGGCAGGTATTCGAAGTCGACGTCGTAGATCGTGCCGCGCTCGCCGTAGCGGTCGACCAGGTAGATCAGCGAATCGCCGATGCCCTTGATGGCCGGGATGTTGAGCTCCATCGGCCCGACCTTGCCCTCGACGCCCCAGGCGCCCAGCGACTGGGCACGCTTGTAGGCGAAGGCCGAGTTCTTCACCCGGAAGGCGATGGCGCAGATCGAGGGGCCGTGCACGCGGGCGAAGCCCTGGGCGAAGCTGTCCCGCTCGGCGTTGACGATGAAGTTCACGTCGCCCTGGCGATAGAGCGAGACGTCCTTGGAGCGGTGCTTGGCGACCTTCACGAAGCCCATGCTCTCGAACAGCGCGCCCAGCGCCGCCGGATCGGGGGCCGCGTACTCGACGAACTCGAAGCCGTCGGTCCCCATCGGATTGTCCCAAGGCGTGAACTGCATGCTCGCTCCCGTTGCGCTGTCGATGGCGGTAACCGAGGAAATGTTGAATGCCTATGACACTTGCCATGGTGGTTACATTTTTACCTTGGCGGATGCGGCTTTTGCTTATGCGTCGAGCACCCGCAACAATGCCGCCGTCGGCTTAAACTGTCATATTGATTTCATGCGTCCAGCGAAAAAGGGCGATCACTTGTACGCACATTCGGAAGTGACCTACGTCGGCCGCACCACTGGCACCACCTTGGTGAAGGTCGTTGATCAAAACAACCGCCAGATCGCGGAACTGCATGGCCGTTATTTCAACGTCGGACAGGCCGTTCTGGATGACGAGGCAAGCTTCGGAGACACGAGTGCCTGATCAAGCAAACAAGCAGCGCGAATTGACTTTTCTTGCGCAGACTGCGGATGTCCAGCCGGATTGCGGCACCCTGGTGGAATTGGCTGGACGAGCGCCGATCGCCGTCTTTCGCCTGGGCGACGAGTTCTTTGCAACGGACGATACTTGTACGCATGGTGCAGCGTCGCTTTGTGACGGCGAGATTTTCGACGGCCAGGTTGAATGTCCTTTTCACGGCGGCACGTTTGATATCCGCACCGGCGCCGCAACCACATTTCCCTGTACCAAGCCACTGGCTGTCTATCCAGTCGTGGTGGAAAACGGCCGAATCTATGCACGCCTGGACAGCGAAGATGGAAGCTGAGAGATCGAGCAGGCGTCCATGACATCACACGGGTGAGGCCGAAAATTTTTGAGGCAACCCTGACGATTTGAAGGTCGGCGGTGCGGTGGGTCAACCGAGAGACTGGTGGCCCACGGACAGGAACGTGCCGCTGAAGCCTCAGACTGGCGATGGCCGTCGGTCAGGGTGTCGGCGTGGAGCTGAATCACAGTCGTGCCCGCGGGACGGGTTCCTGGACATGCTGAACCGGCCGTGGCCAGCCGTGTTGCGCTGGTCGATCCGTCCTGTCCGGAGCGCAGCACGCCCATCGATTAGCCTGGAGCGCATTCAGCCGATCAATCTGGCCGACTTCCCCTGCTCAGGTTGGCCGAAGCAGGTACGCGGTCGTGCATGACCGCGTGGCCGCCTCGGATTGGATAACGCCGAACCGCGATCGGCCCCCGTCCGGGGGCCTGATCAGGAGCGGCGGTGCGGTGGAAATGGTGCGTCTCACCGATATGGGGATCACATTGAAGCGATGTGTGCTAGCATGAACGAGTCACATTCACGGGCAGTGGAGGGTTGCATGCCGGCGCCGAGCCAAGCCGTTCCCGCAACTTACCAGATTCATATCGTGGACAACGATGCGGTCTATCGTTGCTCGGCCGATGAAACGCTTTTGCAAGGCATGGCGCGTCTGGGTAGGAAGGGCATTCCGGCGGGCTGCCTGAATGGCGGCTGCGGCGTGTGCAAGGTCGCGATCCGCAGCGGCAAGGTAAACAAGACCGGCCCGATGAGCCGCGTTCACGTCAACGAGCAGGAAGAGGCGCAGGGAATCGTGCTAGCTTGCCGGGTCGCGCCAGCCAGCGCCATCGAAGTCGAAGTGGTTGGAAAATTGAAGAAAGCGATCACACGCAGCCCCTGGGGGGCGATCGTGACATGAGCAAATTGCACCCGCCGATTTCAGCTGCGCTGGGCGGGCCGGGGTTTGGGTCGTAACTCGCGTAACCAATAGAGCCTGAGGAGATAGAAAATGGGTGTGATGAGAATAGGTCATGTTGCCCTCCGCGTGATGGACATGGAGGCGGCGCTCAAACATTATGAAAATGTCGTGGGCATGAAGGTCACGCACAAGGATGACCAAGGCAATGTCTATCTGAAGTGCTGGGACGAGTGGGACAAGTACTCGGTGATCCTGAGCCTTGCCGACCACGCCGGCATGAACCATGTTGCCTACAAGGTCGAAAGCGACCAGGACCTGGATGTCTTTAGGACCGCCATCGAAGCCAAAGGCGTCAAGACCGAGTTTCTGAAGGAGAATTCGCTGCCTTTCGTCGGCCGTATGCTGAAGTTCAACCTGCCGAGCGGACACGACATGCGCTTGTATGCGCAGAAAGAATGTGTCGATACCGATGTCGGCTCCACCAATCCTGATCCCTGGCCGGACGATTTGCGCGGCGCCGGCTCGCATTGGCTCGACCATGTGTTGCTGATGTGCGAATTGAACCCGGAAAAAGGCATCAACAAGGTCGAGGAGAACACCAGATTCTTCAAGGAAGCGCTCGGGTTTTTTCAGACCGAACAAATCCTGGTCGGCCCAGGCGGATCGATCCAGCTGTCCTCATTCCTGTCGTGCTCCAGCAAGCCACATGACATCGCCTTCGTCGGTGGCGATCGTCCAGGCCTGCATCACGTGTCGTTCTTCCTCGATTCGTGGCACGACATCCTCAAGGCGGCCGATGTGCTTGCCAAGCACCGGGTTCATATCGATGTGCCACCGACTCGTCACGGATTGACCCGGGGCGAGACGCTGTACTTCTTTGACCCCTCCGGCAACCGCAACGAGACCTTCGCAGGCCTGGGCTATCAGGCGCAAAGAGACAAGCCTGTCGTGACCTGGACCGAGGACCAGGCGTCGCGCGGCCTCCTGTATCACACCGGAGTGCCGCATGAATCCTTCATGAACGCATACACCTGATTTGGAGCTCCCGGATCAGGGCGATGTTCAGCAATTTACTTATTCAAGGAAAGTAACGTGAGTCTGTGGCTTGATTTTCTCGGCGTCGAGGTTCGCTACGTGCAGACCCCCAGCTTCGGCCGCATCCGCATCGCCGAGGCGGGCAAAGGGAACAAGGACGTCATCCTGTTCCAACACGGGATGAACGGCCATCTGGAGGCGTACGCCAAAAACGTCATGCCCCTGTCGGATCGCTTTCATGTCATTGCATTCGACTACGTGGGGCATGGCCTGTCGGACAAGAAGAACGACGACTACAGCCCGGCGATCTTCGCCGACCAGGTTGCCGAGTTGATGGATGCCCTCGAGATCGAAGCAGCGCACCTGTCAGGCGAGTCGCTCGGTGGCTGGGTGTCCGGTCTCTTCGCGGCGAAGCATCCCCATCGGGTGCGGCGGCTGATGCTGAACACCGCGGCCGGAATTCCCGTGGTTTCGGAAAAGGGTAAGCAGGATCTCATGACTTTCAAGGGGCTCAACAAGCGCAATGTGGACTCCGCGCCGACGCGGGAATCCGTGACGGCCCGCATGCAATGGCTCATGCATCCGAGCAACCACCACTTGCTGCAGGAAGAGCTTATCGACCTGCGTTTGCGTATCTACTTGGCACCAGAGACGCGGCGCGTCGCTCCCCAGATCAACGCGATCATGCAGCGCCACGACGATTTTCTTATTCCGCTCGAGCAGCTTCAATGCGAGACACTCTTCCTGTGGACCCGGGACAACCCGATCCACGACCTGGAGGCCGCGCAGTCGGCTGCCGCGCGCGTTCCCAGGAGCAGCATTCATATCATGGAGGGAAATGCCGCGCACTGGCCTCAGTACGAGGCTCCTGATGAGTTCAATGCGGTAGCTAGCCGTTTCTTTGCCGGCGAAGGCGCGGGGGCAGCATGAACACATTGTCCAGCACCACGGTTCCCGATCGGTCCGGCGCCGTGGCCCAGGCCGCGCTCGCACTGCGCGAGGCGCGCGCTCACCGTGAGGCTATTGGCCGCATCTCCGAGAGCCATGGCATCGAAGGCCTGGAGGCGGCCTATGCCGTGGCCGAGATCAACACGCGAGCGCAACTGGAGGCCGGCCGGCGTATCGTCGGCAAGAAGGTGGGCCTCACGTCCAAGGCCGTGCAGCAGCAACTCGGCGTGGACCGGCCTGACTTCGGTGTGCTGTTCGACGACATGGAGTTCCTGAACGGGCAAGACGTTCCGATGAGCCGGCTGATCCAGCCCAAGGTCGAGGCTGAGGTCGCCTTCGTCATGGGGCGCGACCTCGGCGATACCATGCCCAGCTGGGCCGAGTTTCTCTCCTGCCTTGCATATGCGTTGCCTGCGATCGAGATCGTGGACAGCGCCATCACCGACTGGAAGATCACCCTGGTAGACACGGTGGCCGACAACGCGTCCTCCGCGCTGTTCGTGCTGGGCGATCAGCCGCTGGCGGTCGGCGCGCTCTCCCTGGGAGAGCTGGGCATGCAGATGAGCCTGAACGGTGCACTCCTCTCCATCGGCACGGGTGCCGCGTGTCTCGGCCATCCGCTGCGCGCGGCGTACTGGCTGGCCCGCACCATGACCGAAAGAGGGCAGGGACTGCGTGCCGGCGAAGTGATTCTGTCCGGCGCGTTGGGCCCCATGGTGCCCGTGGTTTCTGGCGATCTCGTTCATGCGCGCATCGGCGCGCTCGGCAGCGTGAGCTGCCGCATGGTCTGAGGGGCAAGCGATGAGTCGTCAACTGCGTGCGGCCATCATTGGCAGCGGCAACATCGGCACCGACCTCATGATCAAGGCCTTGCGACATGGACGACATGTCGAGGTCGTGGCAATGGTGGGCATCGACGCGGCGTCCGATGGCCTGGCCAGGGCGAAACGGCTGGGTGTGACCACGATCCACGAGGGAGTGGAAGGCCTGGCGCGGCTCCCTGTGTTTGAAACGCTCGATGTCGTCTTCGATGCCACGTCTGCCGGCGCCCACGTCCACAACGATGCGTTCCTGCGTCGCCTGCGGCCCGGCCTGCGCATGATCGACCTGACGCCGGCCGCCATTGGTCCGTACTGCATCCCGGTGGTCAACGGGGACGATCATCTGGACGCGCCCAACCTCAACATGGTCACCTGCGGCGGCCAGGCCACCATCCCCATGATTGCGGCGGTGGCACGAGTTGCCAAGGTTCACTATGGCGAGATCGTCGCGAGCATTGCAAGCAAGAGCGCGGGACCGGGCACGCGTGCAAACATCGATGAGTTCACAGAGACGACATCGAGAGCCATCGAAGTCGTCGGCGGCGCGGCCAAGGGAAAGGCCATCATCGTGTTGAACCCGGCCGAGCCGCCGCTGATCATGCGCGACACGGTCTACACGCTGAGCGACTTCGCAGATGAGAGCGCGATCGTGGAATCGGTCGAACGCATGGCGGCGGCGGTACGTGACTATGTGCCCGGCTATCGCCTGAAGCAAGCGGTGCAGTTCGATCGTATCGAGGTCTCCAATCCACTCAATGTCCCGGGCATTGGCACGCGCATGTCGGGTCTGAAAACCTCGATCTTTCTGGAGGTGGAAGGGGCTGCGCATTATCTGCCGGCCTATGCCGGAAACCTCGACATCATGACCAGTGCTGCGCTGGCCACGGCAGAACGCCTGGCTCGGCGAACGCTCGGCAACGCAGTGGTGGCTTGAGGACGCAGTCAATGAAGAAGATCTACATCTCGGACGTCACGCTGCGCGATGGCAGCCATGCGATCCGACATCAGTACAGCATTGCGCAGGCAAGACAGATCGCGCGCGCGCTCGACGACGCGAAGGTCGATTCGATCGAAGTCGCTCATGGCGACGGTCTGCAGGGCGGCAGCTTCAACTACGGCTTCGGAGCCCATAGCGATGTGGAGTGGATCGAGGCAGTCGCCAGCGAAGTGCGCCACGCCAAGGTGGCCACGCTGCTGCTGCCGGGAATCGGCACCGTTCATGATCTGAAGCAAGCCTATGCGGCCGGCGCGCGCATCGTGCGCGTGGCCACGCATTGCACGGAGGCCGACGTATCGAAACAGCACATTGAGGCTGCGCGCAACCTGGGCATGGAGGCGGTTGGCTTCTTGATGATGAGCCACATGCAGACACCGCAGGGTCTAGCTCAGCAAGCCAAGCTCATGGAGAGCTACGGCGCGACCTGCTGCTATGTCGTTGATTCGGGCGGCGCGCTGAGCATGAACGAGGTGCGCGACCGGTTCCGCGCATTCAAGGACGTCCTGCTTCCCGAGACACAAACCGGCATGCACGCGCACCACAACCTGAGCCTGGGGGTGGCCAACAGCATCGTCGCGGTCGAGGAGGGTTGCGACCGGATCGACGCCAGCTTGGCGGGCATGGGCGCCGGAGCCGGCAATGCTCCGCTTGAAGTCTTCATCGCAGCCGCCACGCGCCTCGGCTGGGAACACGGCTGCGATCTGTACAAACTGATGGATGCGGCGGACGACATCGTTCGCCCGCTGCAGGACCGACCGGTGCGCGTGGACCGTGAAACGCTGGCGCTCGGCTATGCGGGCGTCTACTCGAGCTTCCTGCGGCACAGCGAGGCCGCCGCGAACAAGTACGGGCTGAAGACGGTGGACATCCTTGTCGAGCTCGGCCGCCGGCGCATGGTCGGCGGGCAGGAGGACATGATCGTCGACGTAGCGCTCGATCTTCTGAATCGAACGGCCTCATCGCCGTCAGCAGGTTGAGGAGATGCCGGTGAACCGAGATGGCTATCAGCGCTTCATCGCAGCGCGTGACTTCCTGCAGTCGCATCGCACCGACTATGACACTGCCGTGCGCGAGTTTCGGTGGCCCCAACTGGATGAGTTCAACTGGGCGCTGGATTACTTCGATGAGATAGCACGCGGCAACGACAGTCCTGCGCTGTGGATCGTCGGTGAAAGCGGCGCCGAGGAGAAATGGTCCTACGCCCAGTTGTCCGAACGTTCCTCGCGCGTGGCCAACTGGCTGGTCAGCCTGGGCGTATGCCGCGGCGATCGCATCTTGCTCATGCTGGGCAATGAGCGCCCGTTGTGGGAGGCGATGCTTGCCGCCATGAAACTCGGCGCGGTGGTGATCCCGGCCTCCACGCTGCTGTCGCACGAGGACTTGATCGATCGCTTCGAGCGAGGCAACGTGCGCCATGTCATCGCTGGTGCCGACCACCTGGCCAAGTTCGCGAACTTGCCGGGCGACTACACCCGCATCGCGGTCGGCGCGCGCCCGCATGGCTGGCATGCCTTCGACGGCGCGTATGAGGCGTCTGCGCATTTCGAACCCTTGGGCAAGACGCTCGCGAGCGACCCGCTACTTCTGTATTTCACATCGGGTACCACGTCCAAGCCCAAGCTGGTGTTGCACAGCCACCAGAGCTATCCGGTCGGCCATCTGTCCACCATGTACTGGCTGGGTCTGCGCAAGGACGACGTGCACCTGAACATTTCGTCGCCCGGCTGGGCCAAGCATGCATGGAGCTGCTTCTTCGCGCCGTGGAATGCAGGTTGCTGCATCTTCATCTACAACAGCGTGCGCTTTTCGGCCAAAGCCCTGCTCGATGTCCTGCAGGACCGAGGTGTCACCACGCTGTGCGCGCCACCCACGGTCTACCGCATGCTGATGCAGGAGGACCTCAAGCAATGGAAGGTAAGCCTGCGCGAACTCATCGGTGCCGGCGAACCGCTCAATCCCGAAGTCATCGCCCGCTTCCAGGGGGCCTGGGGGTTGACGCTGCGCGACGGCTTCGGCCAGAGCGAAACCACCTGCCAGATCGGCAACTCGCCGGGCCAGATTGTCAAACCCGGCAGCATGGGACGCCCCTTGCCGGGCTACCGCATCGCGCTCGTCGACTCCGACGAAGAGCCGGCGGAAGAAGGCGAGATCTGCCTCGAACTCGGCGCCGGGCCGGATGCGCCGCTCGGCCTGATGCTCGGCTATTCGGATGACGCGGCCAAGACGGCGGAGGTCATGCGCAAGGGCCGCTACCACACCGGTGACGTCGCCAAGCGCGATCCCGAAGGCTATATCACTTATGTGGGCCGGGCGGACGATGTATTCAAGGCGTCGGACTACCGCATCAGTCCGTTCGAGCTCGAGTCTGTGCTGATCGAGCATGACGCCGTCGCGGAGGCGGCAGTGATCCCCAGTCCCGATCCACTGCGCCTCTCGGTGCCGAAGGCCATCGTGACGCTGACCACAGGACAGACGGCCTCCGAGGCGCTCGCGCGCGACATTCTGGCCTTCTGTCGCGACAGACTTGCACCGTACAAGCGCATCCGGCGCATCGAATTTGCCGAACTGCCCAAGACGCTCTCCGGAAAGATCCGCCGGTCGGAGTTGCGCGCGCTCGAAGCGGAGCGCCGCGCCAAGGGCGAACGCCATGCCTTCGAGTTCTCAGAAGACGACCTGTAGGCCGCAACCCGACCCCACCGTTGAAATTAGACATGACACATACGACACCGCCTGCATTTGCTCGCCCCCGCGTCGGAGTGGTGATCGGCGATCCCAGCGGCATTGGCCCGGAGGTGGTTGCCAAGGCCTGGACGTCTGGCCGGCTGCACGAGGAATGCAGGCCCGTACTCCTCGGCAGCGCGATTGCCATGGAGCAGGTGCTGCCGCTGCTCCCGTCGGGCGTTTCTGTTCGCATCATCGACGCGCCCGACCAGGGCTCGGACAGCGCCCGCGTGCTCGACATCATCGACTCCGGCGCCCTGGATCCGAGGGACATCATCGTCGGCGTCGACACCATCGCGTGCGGCAAAGCGTCGGCCGACTGGCTTGACGAAGCGGACCGCCTCGCCCGGGCTGGCGCGCTCGACGCGACGGTCATGGGACCGATCAGTGCCGTCGCCATGCAGATGGCCGGCGTTGCGGACCGCGTCATCAACGAGCCAGGCCAGAAGTACCTGCTCCTGGCTTCCGGCGCACTGCGGATTGCGCATCTGACGGATCACGTGCCGCTCGGTGCGGTCTCGACGCTCATCACCCGCGATTTGATCGAGCAGACGCTACGCAAGCTCGACGCCGCATTGCGCTCTTGGGGTATCAAGCGCCCGAGGATTGCGGTCGCGGGCTTCAATCCGCATGCCAAGGGCACGGAAGAGGAAGAGCAGATCGTGCCGGGCATAGAACGAGCCCGTGCCGCCGGAATCCTGGTTGCCGGACCAGTGAGTCCTGACACGGTCTTCAGGCAATGCATCGAGGGCCAGCACGACATCGTGCTGGCGATGTACCACGATCAGGGACACATCGCGATCAAGACCTGGGGCTTCTCGGGGAACATCGCCATCGTCCTCGGGCCGCCCTATCCGCATGTCACGGTCGCGCACGGGACGGCCTACGACATTGTCGGAAAAGGTGTCGCAGATCACACGATGGTGCTCAACGCCATCCTTACCGCGGGATCGCTGGCGGCCGGCCGATCGTTCCCGACCTTCGGTGCCGGATGACCTCCGCGAAACCGATACGAACAAACAGGAGACGAGATGACAGAAACCAAGTCCATACCCGACCTCATCGATCAGTCGCCGCTGAGCGCGCTGCAATGGAGGATTTTCATCCTCTGCTTTTTAGTCACGCTTTGTGACGGCTTCGATACGCAGTCCATGGCCTTCACCGGACCAGCGATCCTGCAGGCGTTCAACCTGAAGGCCGCCGCGCTCGCGCCAATTTTGACGGCGGGCATCATCGGCATGGTGCTGGGCGCCATGGCGTTCGGCCTCCTGGCCGATAAATTTGGAAGACGTCCCACACTCGGTGGGGCCGTGGCCGTCTTTTCGATAGCGTCTCTGGCAACGGCCTGGGCGACGAGCACCGATCAGATACTGGCGCTGCGTTTCGTCGCCGGCTTGGGCATGGGCGGCGCGACGCCGATCGTCCTTGCGCTCACGGCGGAGTACTGCCCGGCCAAGAGCCGGGGCGCCACGATGACCAGTGTCATTCTGGGATTGCCGGCCGGGGCCATCCTGGGCGGCCTGCTCGCGTCCAGGATCCTTCCGCACACGGGGTGGCAGGGCGCTTGCTCGATGGCGCGCGGGCGGTGAATCAGGCAGCGGATACGTTGAGCAAGGG
>LNAQ01000128.1_pt1 | contig 14211 bp, 15 predicted proteins | sample 602591 | NCBI WGS metagenome assembly LNAQ01 (sample SAMN02440304, study PRJNA202911) | soil metagenome | biome: Subtropical and temperate rainforests or woodlands; isolation source: soil samples (1 kg each in a 20% v/v slurry with milli Q water) were... ... | reverse complement strand
CGTTCCTGATCCCGTCGCTCGATCTGCAGTACGGCGATCACTGGCGGGTGCGCTTCGAGGCCGACCTGTTCTTCCCGACCCATGTCGAGAAGACCAACCTGGGCATGACGGACACCAAGACCCGCACGCTCGGCACCCTGCACAACCGCGATCAGTTCGTGGCGCGCATTACCTACCAGTTCTGAGGAGACGGTCCCATGAGCCAACCCCATATGCCTGCTGTGTCCGATCTGTCCGACTATGCCTGGCCAGATGACGTGGTCCAGGTTCCCTATTGGGTCTATTCGGACCCGGCCGTCTTCGCGCTGGAGCAGGAGCGCATCTTCCGCGGCCCGACCTGGAGTTTCGTGGCGCTGGAAGCGGAGATTCCCAAGCCCTTCGACTGGAAGGCGACCTTTATTGGCGAAACGCCGGTGGTCGTCACGCGCGACGGCGAGGGCGAAATCCACGCCTGGGTCAACCGCTGTGCGCATCGTGGGGCGCTGGTGTGCCGTGAACTGCGCGGCAACAGCCAGACCCACACCTGCGTCTATCACCAGTGGGCCTACGACGCCTCGGGCGCGCTGATCGGCGTGCCGTTCCGTCGCGGCATCGGCGGCAAGGGCGGCTACCCGGCCGACTTCGACATGGCCGAGCACGGCACCCGCCAGTTGCGCGTGGCGCGCTACAAGGGTCTGGTGTTCGCCACCTTCAGCGACGAAACACCGCCACTGGAAACCTACTTCGGCCCGGACATGCTGCACTGGGTCGACCGCGTGCTGGTGGGGCCGATCGAGTTCCTGGGCACCTCCCGCCAGTACATCCATTCCAACTGGAAGCTGTACACCGAGAACACCAAGGACCCGTACCACGCCTCGCTGCTGCACCTGTTCCACGCCACCTTTGGTGTGTACCGCTCATCGATGGGCGGCGGCTGCACCATCGGCGGCGAACACCGCATGCACAGCATCCTGCGCGCCTGGAAGATCGAGAACGAGGACATCGGCGAGTACAAGACCGGCAAGATCCGCAGCTACGACCAGGGCGTGACCCTGGCCGACCCGACGCTGCTGGACGTGCACCCGGAACTCGAGCCGGTGTTCACCAACCACATCCAGTCGCTGTTCCCCAGCATGGTGTTGCAGCAGATCCACAACACCCTGGCGGTGCGTCAGATCGTGCCCAAGAGCGTCGATGCCTTCGAGCTGGTGTTCCATTTCTTCGGCTACGCGAACGACACCCCCGAGCTGCGCGCCATGCGCCTGAAGCAGGCCAACCTGGTCGGTCCGGCCGGCTACATCTCCATGGAGGACGGCGAGGCCACGCAGCTGGTGCAGCAGGGCATCGTCGGCGCCGCCGACCAGCACGCCTACGACGCCCTCGGCGGACGCGGCATGGACAACACCGAGAGCCTGGTCGATGAGGCACTGATCCGCGCCTTCTGGCGCGGCTATCGCGGCCTCATGGGCTTCTGATCCCTCCCCCCCAAGCACGCCACAACGGCATTCACATTCAAGGATGAACAGCCAATGAACACACCTGCAGGCCCCCTGGTCGACCCCCTGGTCCTGGAACGCATCCGCGGCTGGCGCGGCTATGCCGAGGCTAAGCTCGGCTTTCGCAACCACTGGTACCCGACCCTCAACAGCAGCGAGGTGACCGAAGGCAAGCCGGTACCGTTCGAGCTGGCCGGCGAGAAGCTGCTGATCAACCGCATCGACGGCCGCCTGTACTGCATCAAGGACCAGTGCCTGCACCGCGGCGTGCCGCTGTCGCGCAAGGTCGAGTGCTACAGCAAGGACACCATCAGCTGCTGGTACCACGGCTGGACCTACCAGTGGGCCGACGGAAAGCTGTGCGACATCCTCACCGACCCGTCGAGCAAGCTCATCGGCACCCGCTCGCTGAAGACCTACCCGGCGCAGGAGTTCAAGGGTCTGGTGTTCGTGTTTCTGGGCGACATCGAGCCGCCGCCGCTGGCACGCGACCTGCCGCCCGGCTTCGACGAGGCGGACCGGCGTGTGCAGCCATTTCGCCGCGTGGTAAACGCCAACTGGCGCATCGGCGCCGAGAACGGCTTCGATACCACGCACATCTTCATCCACAAGGACTCGCGCCTGATCCGCGGCAACCAGACCATGTTGCCGCTGGGTTTCGCGCCCAATCCGAACAGCAAGGAGCCGCTGTTCGAGACTCGCCACACCGAGGGCGGCAACATCGGCGTGTTCGACCTGCTGGCCGAGCGCGGCGTGCCGCACTTCGAGGGCAGCGTGCACGGCGAGGTGGTGCGCCGCGCCATCCACGGCGGTGACAAGCACATTGCCGGCCAGATTTCGCTGTGGATGCCCGGCGTTCTCAAGGTCGACCCGTTCCCGGACCCGGCGATGATCCACTTCGAGTGGTACGTGCCGCGCGACGCCGACAGCCACTGGTACATCCACTGCGCCACCAAGGTGGTGGAGGGGCCGAATGCCGACGCCGAGTTCGCTGCCGAGTACGAGGCGTTGTGGAAGGACCTGTACGCGCACGGCTTCAACGACGACGACATCTGGGCCCGCGAAGCCACGCAGCCGTTCTACCAGGACGACTGGGGCTGGCTGAAGGAGCAGCTGTTCGAGGCCGACGCCTGCATCATGGCCTGGCGCAAGCTGGCCAGCGAGCACAACCGCGGCATCCAGACCCCGGGCCGCTGAAACGCCGCCGTTACCCGCACCAGAGGGTCAGCATGAACGCACCACACACAGCCACCCCGATGGACAAGAGCAGCCCGGCCTACCTGGCCGGACTGTTCGACCGGCGCCCGGACGACGGCGTCTACCGTGTCAACCGCTCCGTCTACACCGACCCGGAGCTGTTCGAGCTGGAGTTGGCGAACATCTTCGAGGGCTCGTGGCTGTTCCTGTGCCACGAGAGCCAGCTGCCGCGGCCGTACGACTTCTTCACCACCCAGATGGGCCGCCGGCCGGTGCTGATCCAGCGCAATGGCGCCGGCGAGCTGCGCGGTTTCATCAACGCCTGTCCGCACCGCGGCGCACGCCTGTGTCGCACCGAACGTGGCAACCGCAAGCACCACGCCTGCACCTACCACGGCTGGACCTTCGACAGCGACGGTCGGGCCATCTGGGTGCAGCGCGCCGAACAGGGCTACCCGGATACGTTCACGCCCGACAGCGTGCACCTGAACTCCATCGCCCGCCTGGAGAGCTATCGCGGCTTCGTTTTTGGCAGCCTCGGTGCGGACGTGCCGTCACTGGCCGAGTACCTGGGCGGCGCCACAGCCTTCATCGACATGCTGGTCGACCAGTGCCCGGACGGCATCACCGTGCTGCCCGGCGCCTCCACCTGCGTCTACCACGGCAACTGGAAGCTGATGCTCGAGAACGGTGGCGGCGACGGCCTGCACCCGGACTACGCGCACAAGTCCCTGCTCGGCGTGGCACGGCGCAAGGACCAGCGCGCGGCCGCCGTGCGCACCCTGCAGATCGACAACATGCACCAGAAGCAGGGTGGCCAGTGGACCTTCGGTCACGGCCACACTGGCATCTGGTTCAGCTTCCCGAACCCGCAGGACCGGCCCATCCACCGCCAGCGCGAACGCCTCGAGGCCGACTTCGGCCCGGCCCGCGCCGAGTGGATGACCAGCATGTTCCGCAACCTGTCGGTCTACCCCAACCTGCACATGCTCGATCAGATGGCCACGCTGATCCGCACCTTCCGTCCGGTGGCCGTGGACCGCACCGAGATCACCTTCCACTGCCTGGCGCCGGTCACCGAAAGCGCCGACGAACGCAGCCGGCGCCTGCGGCAGTTCGAGGAATTCTTCATGGCCAGCGGCATGGGCACGCCGGACGACAACGAGGAGTTCGAGCAGTGCCACCAGGGCGCGCTGGGTTCGCAACCGCAAGACAGCTTCATCGCCTTTGGCCTGCACAACCGTACGGATGCCGAAGAAGCCGGCATGGCCATCCCCGCTGAGCCGGTGGTTTTCAATAAAGCCATCACCTCGCTCGCCGGGCCGAATGACGATTTCGCCCTGCCCGAAGGTTCCGTTGCGGGCGACTGGGAAGTGGAGCTGGCCATCATCATGGGGCGCACGGCGCAGCGCGTCAGCCAAAGTGATGCGCTAGCGCACGTGGCCGGTTATTGCCTGGCGAACGATGTCTCGGAGCGCGACTGGCAAGCCAAGCGTAACGGGCAGTGGGTGAAGGGCAAAAGCTTTGACGGCTTTGGCCCGATTGGCCCGTGGCTGGTCACAAGCGATGAAATTCCCGACCCGCAAAGCATTCCGCTGGAATTGGCCATCAACGGCCAGCGCAGGCAGCATAGCTCAACGGCCGACATGATCTTCCCCGTCGCGCACATCGTGTCTTATCTCAGCCAGTTCATGACGCTCTTGCCGGGCGACGTGATCATCACCGGCACGCCTGAAGGGGTGGGCCTCGGCATGAAGCCGCCGCAACATTTGAAACGCGGCGATGTCATCACGCTCTCGGGCGGCATTTTGGGCGCGCAACAGCAGCGCGTGCGCTAACCTCTCTTACTTTTATGGCACTCAAATCCACCATATTCAAACTCGATCTGCAAATCGCTGACCTTGACCGCAACTACTATGGCAACCACACGCTCACCATCGCGCGACACCCGTCGGAGACGGACGAGCGCATGATGATGCGCGTGGTCGCCTTCATTTTGCATGCCGATGAAGCGCTGGCGTTTGGCAAGGGCTTATCAACTGAAGACGAACCGGATTTATTGCGCAAGGACTTAACCGGCAGCATTACTGAATGGATAGACGTTGGCCTGCCGGACGAAAAGCGCATCCGCCGCGCTTGCGGGCGGGCGGATCACGTCGCCGTTATCGCCTACGGCGCCCGCGCAACGGAGATTTGGTGGCAACAAAACCGTGCCGCATTCGAGCGCCAGGAAAAACTCACCGTGTATCAAATCAGCCCGGAAGACGCAACTGCATTGACTGCCCTAACGGCACGCACTATGCAACTGCAATGCACGCTGCAAGAAGGCGAGCTATGGCTCATCATGGGCGAGCACAACCTGCGCATCACGCCCGTAACATTAACCAGCGCACGCGAAAAAAACTAAGCGGCACCTTGCCGCCCCATTCACCGCACACAAATTCCATGACCACAGCCAGCCAAACCAACAGCCCGGAAAACGCCACCGCCAGCACTTCATTCAGCCAACTGCCGCTCTCCCCCGCCATGCTGGCGAACCTGCAACAGCTGGGCTATGCGCAGATGACGCCGATCCAGGCCGCCAGCCTGCCGCTCTCGCTGGCCGGGCACGACCTGATTGCGCAAGCCAAAACCGGCAGCGGCAAGACCGCCGCCTTTGCCCTGCCATTGCTCACCAAGCTCAACCCGCGCAGCCTCGCCGTACAAGCCCTGGTGCTATGCCCAACGCGCGAACTGGCCGAGCAAGTCACGCAAGAAATCCGCCGCCTGGCGCGCAGCGAGAGCAACATCAAAGTGCTTACCCTGTGCGGCGGCAGCACCCTGCGCCCGCAAATGTCCAGCCTGGAACACGGCGCGCATATCGTGGTCGGCACGCCGGGGCGCATCATGGATCACCTGCAACGGAGGAGCCTCGACCTTGCCCAGCTCACCACGCTGGTGCTGGACGAAGCCGATCGCATGCTCGACATGGGCTTTTTTGACGACATCGCGTTTGTCGCCAAAGCCTGCCCCAAAGAGCGGCAAACCTTGCTGTTTTCCGCCACGTATCCCGAAAGCATCGCCGGGTTGAGCCGGCAGTTCTTGCGCCAGCCGCAGCAAATCACGCTGGCTGAACAACACGCGGAGAGCAAAATCCGCCAGCGCTTTTATGAAGTAGCAGAAGAAGACAAGCTCGCCGCTGTCGGCCAATTGCTCAACCACTATCGCCCGGTCAGCACGATTGCCTTTTGCAACACGCGTGAGCAGTGCCGCGCCCTGGTGCAAGCGCTGACCGGGCAAGGCTTTGCCGCGCTGGCCTTGCATGGCGAACTGGAACAACGCGAACGCGACCAGGTGCTCATTCAATTCGCCAACCGCAGCTGCTCGGTTTTGGTCGCCACGGACGTCGCCGCGCGCGGGCTGGACATCGCGCAACTCGAAGCCGTGATCAACGTGGATGTCACCCCCGACCCGGAAGTGCACATCCACCGCATCGGCCGCACCGGCCGGGTGGATGAGGCCGGCTGGGCATTTACGCTGGCCACCGGCAACCAGATGGGGCGCGTGGCCGAGATTGAAAAAATGCAGGGCGTGGAATTTGCCTGGCATCATTTGGATGAGCTACACCCCGCCGGCGGCAAGCCCTTGCAGCCACCGATGGTGACCTTGCTCATCCTCGGCGGCCGCAAGGAAAAAATCCGCCCCGGCGACGTGCTCGGCGCGCTCACGGGGGAGGCCGGCTTTAACAAGGACGACATCGGCAAAATCAACGTCACCGAATCCACCACCTATGTCGCCGTAGCCCGCCACCTCGGCCGCGACGCACAGAAAAAACTCACCGCCGGAGGCATCAAGGGCAAGCGCGTGAAGGTGCATTTGCTGTAAGCCGATCAGGACGCAGACTTTGCGCCGACCAGCCCTTTTTATCGCCGTATCGCCAGCGCCGACTTTCCATATGACGCTCACAACACTGTCCTTCCTGCTGCGAAATCAAAATAGGGTGTGACCTTATTTATTACGAGGGACGCAAAAACTTATGTGATATTGACCCTTTATCGCTCGATAATAAAATTAATTCGAGCCTGGTCCCTTTGATTTACTTTCCGGCCGTGTGTTTGTTTGAGGCGGTGCGTCAGCGTCAATAAGGGCGTGTAGCAGCCATTGTCGCCGTTTTACCATCCGCTACGGCGAGGATCCGCAGCGGCGAGGAGAGCGTTTCTTGCTCGACCGCCCTGCTGCGCAGGGGCTTCATCAGCGCCGACTTTTCGCAATCAACTTGAACATGATTTTTTGGAAGCTTCGCAGATCATGCGCGCTGTACCTACCGTAGAGGTCACCGGCGTTTAGCGGTAAAAATGCGTTACCTATGTCACCGGACTATTCTGTTACCTATGTTCCTGACCGCTCAGACAAACGGGATTGAAACCACCAACGACGAAGCTCACCCGACGAAAACCGCATCGCGGTTTTTGGTCGGGTGGAGCGCCTAGTTAGCTGATCATTTGTGATCATGCCCACTTTGACTTTCAGCTTCCCCAAAATGGTGGTCGGCATTTGCTTTTATCGTAGCGTGCAAGCCTTCCGCATAATGTGTGAAGATGACATAGGCTTTGACAAATTCACGACCAGCCGCCACGGAGTCATCGGCGTGCTTCTGGGTTTCCTTAGTGTGCTGAAAACGCTCGCGAATGCCATCGGCCATAGCTTCCTTCAATACATCAACGAGCTTGTCCACCGACCCTGTTTCCAAAGCCTTGTCGGCTAAGGCGACGGCTGGGTCCACAGCTTCACCCGGTTTTAAACCGGTATAGGGAGCTCCTTCACCAGCACGATGAATGCGAACCAGAGTTTCGAAAAAGTACATATCAGCTAATTCTTTGGCCTCGGCACCCTTGGCACGAACTGCAAGGGTCTTCTTAAAAGCGGCTCGAACCTCTTTTTCATCATCGGCCTGCACCCATTTAAGCAGTGGTGTTACATCGCCTTTTTCAAGCGCTACCCTTGCTGTTTGCACCACTGGGCCATCGAGCGTGTCGCAATGTGCGAAGGCGTTTTCACTCAATACTGTGCATAAAAGAACGACTCCAGAAAATACCACCATGATACGATTAAAATAGTTTCTCATAGCCATTGCTAGTCTCCTGTGTTTAATCAGCTAAAAGCAGACACCCGAAAATCGGCCAGGAAAAGCACCGCTGCGGTGTATAAAGTTGGGTTACTCTCGTAGCTCATTGAAATATATAAGTCAAATATTTTAGTGACGCCCTGAAATCTCGCGAAAATACACCACAGTCAAACCATGACCCCACCGCCCAAATTACTCGACCAAGTGCGCGGCAAGCTGCGGGTGAAACCTTACAGTATTTGGATGCGGTGCGCTTATGTCGCTTGCGAGAAATCAAAGGGGCCAGGCTCGAATTATTTTCAGCATTAGGCATCATATTTCCAACTCTCCTTGTCTCGCCTTCCGTGTCATCACCGTTTTGTCCTGCGCAGACGGCCTGCCGCGCGGTTTGGCTTCCCGCCGCTGCCCGGTCATGGCCTCAATCTTGGCATAGAAACGTGAATTGCCCAAGGGCTGATGCTGGTTCAGCGCCAAACGGATATCGTCTATCGCCTGGCTATCCAACGCCGCCCGGAACAGGTCACGATAGGCCGCCTGCCTTGCGTCGTCCGTGCGCTGCATCGCCAGATAAAGGGCATGCGGAAGAATTAATTCGAGCCTAGCCCCTTTTGATCTTATCGGTTCATTGGCAATCGGCAGGGATTGTACCGAACGACAGCTTCCCAGCAATGCCACATCGCAGCCGTGATGCTGATAAAGTATAGAATTAACATTGATCTGTTGCATATTCCCATGCAAAGCGATAGGAGCGAAAAGTCAGCGATGCCGAGACGGCGCAAGGGGAGCCTCTTGGGGCACGAGGGGCTATTACCATCAATCGGAACATAACTTATCACCCAACGGAGATTAAATATCATGGCTAGTGAAAACCCGGTGCACATGCTGATTCACGAACACAAATACATTTTGAAGGTGGTGAATTCGACCGCCGTCCTTGATGCATGTCTTGAAAAAGGCGAACCGATTGATGTTGAAATGGTCAGGAAAATCGTGCATTTCATGCGCGAGTTTGCGGATAAATGCCACCATGGCAAGGAAGAACAGTTGCTCTTCCCCGCCATGGAAAAAAAGGGCGTGCCGGAAACCGGATGTCCGTTAGGCGGATTGATGGCCGAACACAAGAAGGGCAGGAGCCTGGTCGCCGCGCTCGATGAAGCGGCTGGCATTTATGCCACCGGTAGCGCTGAGGGCGCAAGCAAAATCCGTGAAGCGATGCACGGTATCCGTGAGCTTTATCCAAATCATATTTGGAAGGAAGACGAGATGGTTTTTCCGATGGCGGAGAAACTGTTCACCGCAGAAGAACTGGAACAGATGAAAGCTGATTTTGATCAGGTCGAACTTGAATTAGGCCAGCACCATGATGCCTACATCGCATTTGCAAACGAGATGGAAGGCCTGCTGCAAAAGGCGTAAACGTACAACCCAGCTACGTGTCAGGCAGCGTTGCTGTATGTTTTCAGTTGTAGAAGTTCAGACTTGATCAGGCCATTTTATTCAGAAGTGCCAAGATCGGCATGGATGCGCCCATTTTCGACGGTAATCGGGTAAGTCTTTACTGGGGTAACGCAGGGAAGTCCAGTGGCCGCTCCGGTACGGATATCAAAAGTGCCAAGATGTAGCGGGCATTCCACTTGTCCGTCGAAAACCATGCCTTCGGAGAGCGAATAGTTGGAGTGGGTGCATGTGTCATCAATGGCAAAAAAATCGTTGCCCAATCGAAACACCCCAATAGGCAGGTGCCCTGGGATATCGACCTTAAAACCATTCCCGGTTTTGACGTCGGCGACATTTGCCAGAAAGGTCTGATTCTTTTTTTCAAGCATTGTGTAGTACTCCAAATTTAACTCCTTCTTTCTGGAAGGATGGGTTTGTCAAAGAAAGCGACTATGCATTTCAGTCAATGGTTTCTTGGTGCAGTGCCGCTCTGACTAATGGGGGGGCGTAGCAAAGAAAGGCCGCAACGCAATCGTTGGCATGACTAACGTTTCCGGCCGAATGAAACTGGACATATCGTATATGCTATAAACAGCTGCATAGCTCAATCGTCGCGAAGGTCATGACGATTTATTTTGCCAGTAGTTCTCGAACGCAAGTTGCCCAGGTACGGCGCGACGAGTGGTGTGGAAACCACGCGCCATAAGTTGCCCGCGCAATTCACGAGCCATTTCCGGATTGCCGCACACCATGACTCGCGAACGTTGCGGATTAAGTTTTACTCCCGCAGCCTGCTCCAGTTGGCCGTCTTCTAGCAGTTGAGGAATGCGCGCCGCCAGGGCGCCAGGCCATGACTCTCTAGTGACTACAGGCACATATTGCATTTTCGCCGACAATGCGGCCAGCTGCTCATGAGGAATCGCCGCGATCTCATCGCGATAGGCAAGCTCATTTGCATAACGAACGCTGTGGACGAGAACAAGATTTTCATAGACCTGCCATGTAGCCGGGTCACGCAGAATAGACAAGAACGGGCCAAGGCCGGTGCCGCTGGCGAGGAGCCAGAGGTCTTTTCCCGGCGCGAGCTGGTCAATGGTCATGAAGCCATAACTCGCCTTGTCCACACGCATCGTGTCGCCCGGACGGATATTCGCCAAAAGCCTGGAAAAGGCACCGCTGGGAACGAGCACGGCGAAGAACTCGAGATGTGAATCATGGATGCCGGACACCACCGAGAACGGTCGCCAGACCACACCATCGTTTGCGTTACCTAGGCCGAGTCGCGCATAGTGTCCCGGCGTGAAGCGAAAGTCAGATGCCCGGCTGGTGCGAAAGGACAGCAAGCTAGGTGTCCAGTAATGCAGCGCCAGAATAGCTTCGTCCGTGAAACGCTCGGTGGCAGGTGTGGACTCCGTAGCAAGCACGCTGGATTTTCTTAAAGTATTGGCCATGGGGCTTGTGTGACCAGTGCACGTCGCGCCACCTTCGTTCTCCCAGCGTTCGGTCGCGAGCGAAGATATCTTTTTGTCCGGAATAGAAGATGGGTCGAATGGTGTATCCGCCATTAGAGTGACTCCTTAATCATCATCAACCTGATTTTCTCGATCGCACGGGAGGGAGCCAGACCCTTGGGGCACACCTCGATACAGTTCATGATCGTACGGCAGCGGAACAATCGGTAGGGGTCGTTCAAATCATCCAGTCGTTCCTGCGTAGCTTGATCCCGACTGTCAATAATGAAGCGATACGCCTGCAAAAGACCGGCCGGGCCGACGAACTTGTCTGGATTCCACCACGACGAAGGACATTGGCTGGTGCAGCATCCACACAGAATGCACTCGTATAAACCATTCAGCTTCTCGCGGTCTTCTGGCGATTGCGGGCGTTCCCTTTCTGGTACGGGCTCATTGTTGATCAGATAAGGTTTGATTGAGTGATACTGTTTAAAGAACTGCGTCATATCAACCACCAGGTCGCGAATGACCGGGAAGCTCGGCAAAGGGCGCAACTTGATGGGCTGCTTTAGCGTCCGCACCGACGTGATACATGCCAGCCCGTTGCGGCCATTGATATTCATTGCGTCAGAGCCGCACACGCCTTCGCGGCAAGATCTTCTGAAGGTGAGTGTATCGTCCTGAGCCTTGAGGCGCACAATGACATCTAACAACATCTGGTCGCTTGCCTCCAGTTCGATCTCATAATCCTGCATATACGGCTTCTCATCCCGTTCTGGATTGAAGCGGAAAATAGACAGTTTCATTGCGGTCTCCTGACGCGCATCCTGCATCGAGTGTGCGCTTTAGCTATGCTTCATCAATAAAATTCGTATGACCCATGCCATCATTGCCATCAGACCGATGCCCAGCAACGTCAGCGCGGAAACGCGCAAGGCAAGCGGGTGAATATAGTCCATCAGTACATCCCGGACGCCCACCCAGACATGCAACAGTAGTGCGGCAAAAAAGATAGCAGTAGCGATACTGACACCGGATCTCATCATCCAACCATGCCAAGCCTGATAGGAATCTGGTGGTTCGACAATGAAATGAGTCAGAAAAAAAATGATGCACAAGAGCATGTAAATCGCGCTGATTCGCTGCAACAGCCATGCGCGCAACCCTGTGACCGTCCTTCTCACAGTAATACTCCAGTTGCGATCAGCGCCACGACCACGCTGCCGAGATTCACGATCCAGGCGCTACGGCGTGCAGCAGGCAACTGCGAACCGACGTCGACGTCACTCAGTAGATGACGAACTCCAGCCAATAAATGATGCGTCAGTGCCCAAATCAGAATGATCGCTGTTATCTTGAAAGAGAATTGGTTGAACCAGGCAATCACTTGTGCATAGCCTTGCGGATTTTGCAGCGACAAATTGAGCACGTAAACACTGAAAGGAATACTGAACGCAAGCAAAATGCCTGTGACCCGATGAGTAATGGACGTTAGCGCGCCCACCGGCATCTGGATATGCAGCAGGTTAAAAAATACCGGCCTTCGTTTTTTTGATTCTGCCATGACACCAATACACGCATTTATGAAAGCATTGAAGTAGCAGCAGCATGTCTGGATTTTCTAGTTCGGAGCTTTTGAAAATCCACCTAACACTGTGTTTGAAATCGCCTTGAGATTGCTATTACGTTAACGACTTCTGTAAGACGATGGTTACGAGCACAGAAGCATCCTCCTTTGCTCGCAGCATATGCGGTACTTTGCCTGCCAAGTACATGAAGTCGCCGGTACCCATAGTCTTGCAACTGCCATGGGCAGTGACATCAATCGCACCCTCAAGGCAGTGTATCGTAATCGGACCGGCGACAGCGTGTTCGGGCAGCTCCTTGCCTGCGGGCAGAACGAGTCGCATGACCCTGAGCTGCTCGTCGTGCAAGAGCGTGGTTGACTGAGTGTCGTTGAGCGGCGCACCCAATGGTCGAAGATTGACGATCTCTCCGGATGACGCATGATGAGTAGACATAATGACTCCTGTAAAAACTTGCATCGAAAGGGCGGTTTCAATACCCAAGTGCAAAAAGTGAAGCGTGATGATGCCTGAAGTCAAAAGCGTCTGCACAGAACAATTCGGCGGGGCATTTAAAGCCGAGGGATTTTCGCGGACGCGTATTCAACTGCCATGCAACGGAGTCGGGTAATAGCGGGTAATAGGGTCAGACACGATTTACAGGACTAAAGGGGACTAAAGGGGCCAGGCTCGAATTGTTTTCAGCATTAGGCATCATATTTCCAACTCTCCTTGTCCCGCCTTCCGTGTCATCACCGTTTTGTCCTGCGCAGACGGCCTGCCGCGCGGTTTGGCTTCCCGCCGCTGTCCAGTCATGGCCTCAATCTTGGCATAAAAACGTGAATTGCCCAAGGGCTGATTCTGGTTCAGCGCCAAACGGATATCGTCTATCGCTTGGCTATCCAACGCTGCCCGGAACAGGTCACGATAGGCTGCCTGCCTTGCTTCGTCCGTGCGCGCCATCGCCAGATACAGGGCATGTGGCGTAAGGTGAATAATTCGAGCCTGGCCCCTTTGATTAGGATTCCGGGGTTTTGCCGGTTTGTGGTTCGTTCATTGGCTTGCCCCCTTGTCTGGCCTCTTACCCGTGGGCCGGTGCCGCCCACCGACGCGCCGGCGCAGACGCCGGATACCGCGTCGCAGCGAACGCCGGATCGTTGCGGCCCGCGCGGGTCGCTCGCCACGGCGAGCCGGGAATTCACGCCCCACGGCCGCCTCGAAGACCTGGAAGCGTTTGAGATAGGCCTCGATCTCCTGGCGTCGCATGCGCCACGCGCCGATCCGGCCGTACTCGCCTACCAGTTCAGTGAACAGCGCCCGCATGCGCCGCGCCCCCCGGTCTTGCAGCACCTCGTCGGCCCGTTCGGTGGCGATGCGCGCCAGCGCCAGGCTGCGCTCCAGCAGGCGCTGGATGTCCTGGGCGCCGTCAAGCTCGCCCAGACGCTCGATCTCGCGCAGGGGCCGTTTGGCCTGGGCCGCCAGCAGGCGCCGCAGGTCTGTCGCCAGGGCATCGGCTAGGCTGTGCTGCACGCGGCTGAAATGCACCGGATCGTCGCCCAGGGCGCCAGACCCACGGCCGCACAGGTCCTCAAAATAAAGCTGTTGGTCGCCGAAATAGCCGGTCAGCTGTTTGGTCGCGGCCGCTTCGAGAGGTTCTTGCGGCGCCTCGCGCAGCGCCCGCGCCACCGAGCGCAGCGGCTGCCCGAGCGAGAGCGGAAAACGCGAGAAGCGATAGGCCGCGTTGGCACCCGGTATCTGCCGGTAGGCCACCAGTTCCATGTACAAGGACGCGTCGTCCTCGCAGGCCTGCCGGGCTTCCTCGAAAATGTCCAGCGGCATGACCGGCAACCACCGCCGTCCCAGCGGCGGCGAGCGCTCATAGCCCCCCGCATGCAGGATGCGCACCACCACGTCGGCGCAATTGAACTCGCTGCGATCCCACAGCAGGCGGCCTTGCCCAAACTCATCTTCGATCCGGT
>LNAQ01000127.1_pt1 | contig 14223 bp, 14 predicted proteins | sample 602591 | NCBI WGS metagenome assembly LNAQ01 (sample SAMN02440304, study PRJNA202911) | soil metagenome | biome: Subtropical and temperate rainforests or woodlands; isolation source: soil samples (1 kg each in a 20% v/v slurry with milli Q water) were... ... | reverse complement strand
GCGGCCGTCGAGGGCGACCGCCCGGCCTGGCTTGGCCTGCTCATCGGCGCCGGCTGCATCGGGGTGGCGATCGCGGCCGGACGCTGGCTGCTCAACCCCTTCTTCCAGATCCTGGCCCGAACCGGCGCGCGGGAGATCATGACCGCCGCGGCGCTGCTGGTCGTCCTGGGCGCGGCGCTCTTCATGCAGTGGGGCGGACTCTCCATGGCCATGGGGGCCTTTCTGGCCGGGGTGATGCTGTCGGAGTCGGTCTTCCGCCATCAGCTCGAGGCCGACATCGAGCCGTTCCGCGGCATCCTGCTGGGCCTCTTCTTCCTCAGCGTCGGCATGTCGCTGGACCTCTCGGTGGTCCTGGCCGAATGGCGCCTGGTCCTGGCCGGCGTACTGGCCTTCATGACGCTCAAGGCGCTCGGCATCTATGCTGTCGCACGGCTGTTCCGGGCTGGCAGTCGCGAGGCCGTTCAGCGCGCGGCCCTCTTCGCCCAGGGCGGGGAGTTCGCCTTCGTGCTCTATGGCGCGGCCGCCGCCGCCGGTGTGCTGGACGCCCGCGACAGCGCCGCGCTCACCGCCGTGGTGATCCTGTCCATGGCCCTGACGCCCCTTGTGGTCATCCTGCTGGACCGGCTGATGCCGCCGCCGAAGGTGTCGATGGACGGCGTCGAGGTCGCGGCCAATCTGCGGGGCCGGGTGCTGATGATCGGCTTCGGCCGTTTCGCCCAGGTGGTCAGCCAACCGCTGCTGGCTCGCGGCATGGAGGTCTCGCTGATCGAGAACGACGTGGACATGATCCGCGCCGCCGGGACCTTCGGCTTCAAGGTCTATTACGGCGACGGCTCGCGGCTGGACGTGCTGCGGGCCTCCGGCGCGGCCAACGCCGAAGCCATTCTCGTCTGTGTCGACAAGCCGGAGGTCGCCGACCGCATCGTCGAAATGGTCAGGGACGAGTTTCCCCTGGCCAAGATCTTCGCCCGCGCCTTCGACCGCGGCCACAGCCTGCGGCTGGTGAAGGCCGGGGTGGATTATCAGATCCGCGAGACCTTCGAATCGGCCCTGACCTTCGGGAAGAACGTCCTCATCGACCTGGGCGTCGACGAGGTCGAGGCCGCCGACATCGTCCGCGACGTCCGCCGCCGCGACGCCGAGCGGTTCGAACTGCAGCTCGCCGGCGGCATCGAGCAGGGGCGGTGGCTGATGCGGGGGAACATGGCCACGCCGACACCGGAGCCGTTCTCAGTTCCGCGACACGGCGGGCAGGCGCTCAACGAGGAGGCCGCCGACGCCTTGGGCGAGGAGCCGAAGGAGCCTGTGAATTAGAGTTTCATCAGTTGATGAACTTTTTCGTCCGACCCGGTTCTCAAGCGGCCGCTAGCAGCTTAAAGGGGCTCACATGGCTGGAAAGACGCGTAACGACGCCGCCGAGGCCCTCGCCGGGCTCCTGTTCGACGGCATGACCATCATGGCCGGGGGCTTCGGGCTCTGCGGCATTCCCGAAAACCTGATCGCCGCCATCCGCGAGTCCGGGGTGAAGAACCTGACGGTCGTCTCGAACAATTGCGGCGTCGACGGCTTCGGCCTCGGCCTCCTGCTGGAGGCGGGCCAGATCCGGAAGATGATCTCGTCCTATGTGGGCGAGAACAAGCTGTTCGAGCAGCTTTACCTCTCCGGCGCGCTGGAGCTGGAATTCAATCCGCAGGGCACCCTGGCCGAGCGCATCCGCGCTGGCGGGGCGGGCATTCCGGCCTTCTTCACCAAGACCGGGGTCGGCACCCTGGTCGCCGAGGGCAAGGAAGTGCGCGAGTTCGACGGCGAGCTCTATGTCATGGAGCGGGGCCTCACCGCGGACCTGGCCATCGTGAAGGCCCATGTCGGCGACGCCGAGGGCAACCTCGTCTATCGAAAGACCGCCCGGAACTTCAATCCGATGATGGCCACGGCCGGCAAGGTCACGATCGCCGAGGTCGAGGAACTGGTCGAGATCGGCTCCATCGACAAGGACCACATCCACACCCCGGGCATCTATGTCGACCGGATCGTCAAGGGCGCGGTCTACGAGAAGCGCATCGAGCGCGTGACCACCCGTCCGAAAGAAACGCAAACGGGCGAAGAGAAGGCGAGCGCTTAAGATGGCCTGGACCCGTGATGAAATGGCCGCCCGGGCCGCGGCAGAGCTGCACGACGGCTTCTATGTGAACCTCGGCATCGGCATCCCGACCCTGGTCGCCAACTACATCCCTGAAGGCATGGAGGTCATGCTGCAATCGGAAAACGGCCTGCTCGGCATGGGCGCGTTTCCGACCGACGCCGAAGTCGACGCTGACATGATCAACGCCGGCAAGCAAACCGTGACCGCTCGCATCGGCGCGTCGATTTTCTCGTCCGCCGAATCGTTCGCGATGATCCGCGGCGGCCACATCGACCTGACCGTGTTGGGCGCGTTTGAAGTGGACGTCGAAGGCAACATCGCCTCCTGGATGATCCCCGGCAAACTGGTCAAGGGCATGGGCGGCGCGATGGACCTGGTGGCCGGTGCGGACAACATCATTGTCACCATGACCCACGCCTCCAAAGACGGCGAGTCGAAATTGCTCGCCCGTTGCAGCCTGCCGCTTACCGGCGCCGGCTGTATTAAACGGGTGCTCACCGATTTGGCTTACCTGGAAATTGCCGATGGCGCTTTTATCCTCAAAGAGCGCGCGCCGGGCGTGAGCGTGGAGGAAATCCAGGCTAAAACCGCTGGCAAGTTGGTAGTGCCCGAGCATGTGCCGGAAATGCAATTCGCGGTCTGACCAGGAGCGTTGCCATGCAAGACGTCGTAATTGTTGCCGCCACCCGTACCGCCGTCGGCAGTTTCCAAGGCTCGTTGGCAGGGATTTCTGCTGTGGACCTCGGCGCTGCGGTGATCCGCGCGCTGCTGGAGCAGACCGGGCTGGATGGCGCCGAAGTGGACGAGGTGATCCTCGGCCAAGTGCTGACTGCCGGCGCCGGGCAAAACCCCGCACGCCAAGCGGCGATCAAAGCCGGCCTGCCGGTTGCCGTTCCGGCGTTAACACTGAACAAAGTCTGCGGCTCCGGCCTGAAAGCGCTGCACTTGGGCGCTCAGGCGATTCGCTGTGGCGATGCTGAGGTGATCATCGCCGGTGGCCAGGAAAGCATGAGCCTGGCGCCGTATGTAATGCCTGGTGCCCGCACTGGCCTGCGTATGAGCCACGGGCAAGTGCTCGACAGCATGATTACCGACGGCCTATGGGATGCCTTTAACGACTACCACATGGGCATCACGGCGGAAAATCTGGTGGAGAAATACGGCATCAGCCGCGAAGAGCAGGACGCTTTCGCTGCCGCCTCGCAACAGAAAGCGGTAGCCGCGATTGAAGCCGGGCGGTTTAACGACGAGATCACCCCGATTCTGATCCCCCAGCGCAAAGGCGAGCCGATCGCCTTCGCCATCGACGAACAACCGCGCGCCGGCACCACCGCCGAATCGTTGGCCAAACTCAAACCTGCCTTTAAAAAAGACGGCAGCGTTACTGCGGGCAATGCCTCCAGCCTCAACGATGGCGCCGCTGCCGTGCTGCTGATGAGCGCGGACAAAGCGGCGGCCCTGGGCTTGCCGGTGCTGGCGAAAATTGCCGCCTGCGCGAACGCGGGTGTTGATCCGGCAATCATGGGTATTGCCCCGGTATCAGCTACAAAACGCTGTCTGGAAAAAGCCGGCTGGACCCTCGACCAGTTGGATCTGATCGAAGCCAATGAAGCCTTTGCTGCGCAGGCATTGTCGGTGGGTAAAGAGCTGGGCTGGGACGCCAGCAAGGTCAACGTCAACGGCGGCGCCATCGCCATCGGCCACCCCATCGGCGCCTCAGGCTGCCGGGTATTGGTGACCTTGCTGCATGAAATGATCAAGCGCGATGCCAAAAAAGGTTTAGCGACCCTGTGCATTGGTGGTGGTCAAGGTGTGGCGCTGGCTTTGGAACGCGCGTGATCCGCAGGGTGTGCTATGCGCACCAATGCGCAGGCGCCGATATCACTTGGTGCGCGCAGCACACCCTACAACCCACGCGGCAGGCGCGCTAAGATCTCGCGCCTCAACCCGATACGGTAAACCGCAGCGTGAGCACGCAGATCATCACCAAAGAAGGTAACGAAGCGCTTAAGCAAGAGCTCGATTACCTCTGGCGGGTCAAACGCCCCGACACCACGCAAAAGGTCACCTGGGCCGCGTCCCTGGGCGATCGCAGCGAAAACGCCGACTACCAGTACAACAAAAAACTGCTGCGCGAAATCGACCGCCGCGTGCGCTATTTGCGTAAGCGTCTGGAAGATATGCGCGTGGTGGAATACGGCCCGGAACAGGAAGGCCGGGTGTTTTTTGGCGCCTGGGTGGAAATCGAAAACGAAGAGGGCGACCAGAAACGTTTTCGCATCGTCGGCTATGACGAAATTCATGGCCGCAATGACTACATCTCTATCGACTCGCCAATGGCGCGGGCACTGCTGAAAAAGGAAGTGGGCGACGAATTTATGGTCGTCACCCCGGAAGGGGAAAAGTGGTGGTGGGTGAACGTGATCGAGTATGTGAAGCCCGAATAAAGGCCCCTCGCCTAGCCGGCCGCCCCCAAGCCTTTCCCGCAAGCGAGAGAGGGGGCCAGACCGAGTAGTTGCGGCGAGCGGCGATCAGTTCCCCTCTCCGGCTTGCGGGAGAGGGCTAGGGGTGAGGGCCTGCCGTTACTCGGTCAGCCCTCACGCAGCACCGTCAGCGGGCTGGCATTCAAGGCGCGGCGCGTTCCGATCACCCCAGCCGTGCCCACCAACAACGCACCAATCACCGGCAACACCAGCAACCACGAATGCGGCGTCCAGGCCATATCGAAGGCAAAGCGGTAGAGCAGAAAGCTCACCAACTCGCTTCCCAACGCCGCCAACAAACCACTGGCCGCACCCAGCACACCAAACTCAGCCAAGCGCGCCCGCTGCAGCACTTTGCGTTCCGCGCCCAGGGCACGCAGCAAAGCGCCTTGGCGAATGCGTTCGTCGAGGGTCGCTTGCAGCCCGGCGAACAGCACGGTCAGGCCAGCAGCCAGCACGAACAACAGCACGTACTCCACTGCCAACGTTACCTGGGCAAGGATGCTGCGCAGTTGGGCCAGAATCGCCTCAATCTGCAGCAACGTTACTGCCGGGAAAGCGCGTGACAGCTCCACCAGTTGCCGCTCTTGCTGCGGCGGCAGGTAGAAACTGGTCAGGTAGGTGACGGGCAGGTCCTGCAAAGTGCCGGGTTCGAAAACCATATAGAAGTTCGGCTGGAAGGTGTCCCAGTCGACCTCGCGCAAGCTGGTGACCTGAGCGTCGCGGTTAAGGCCGCCGACGCTAAAACTCAGGCGGTCACCGAGTTTCACCTTAAGGCTTTCCGCCAGTTTGCTTTCGATGGAAACGCCCGGCAGTTCGGGGTTTTTCTCGCTGCCCCACCAACTGCCGGCAATCAGTTTGTTGCTCACTGGCAGGTCGGCAGACCACGTCAGGCTAAGGTCACGGCGTACGGCGCGGTCGCCAGTGGAGTCTTTACTCACCACCTCTTTTACCGCTTGGCCGTTGATGGCGATCAGACGGCCTGGCACCACGGGGTAGAGCGGTGCCGGGTGCGGGGAAATTTTTGCCAGTTGCGCAGCGAAACCGTCTTTGTCAGCCGGCAGCACGTTTAGGGCGAAGTAGTTGGGCGCCTCTTTGGGCAACTGTTGCTGCCAGTTATCCAGCAGCTCGCCACGCAGTAGGGCGATCAGCGCCATGGACAGCAGAATCAAGCCAAAGGCCAGCGATTGCCCGGCGGCAGCCAGCGGATGGCGCAGCAATTGGCCGAGGCCCAAGCGCATGGGCAGCGGCGCACCGGCGAGCATGCGCCGCAAACCTTGCAGACCCAACACCAGCGCGCCACCCAGAATCAACGCCGCCACCAAGCCGCCACCCAGCAGGGCGAGGGTCAGGGCAAGGTCCAGACTCAAGCGCCACATAATCAGCGTAAGTACGCCCAGCGCGGCGCCATACACCAGCCACGAACTCGGCGGCACCGGCATCAAGTCTCGGCGCAGAACGCGTAATGGTGGCACCCGACCCAGCGCTGCCAAGGGTGGCAAGGCAAAACCTGCCAGTGCCACCAAGCCTGTGGCCATGCCCGCCAGCGCCGGCATTACCCCGCCGCTAGGCACGGTCGCCGGTAGCAAGCCGCCAAGCAAATGGAACAGACCCACTTGCCCAAGCCAGCCGAGCAGGGCGCCGATACCACTGGCGAGCAAGCCAAGCATGGCCAATTGCAGCGTGAATACAGTCAGCGCTTCGCGGCGCGACAGGCCCAGGCAACGCAGCAGGGCGCTGGCGTCGAAACGCTTGGCGGCAAAGCGCGCGGCGCATAACGCCACGGCCACACCGGCAAGCAATACCGCCGCCAGGCTCGACAGATTCAGATAACGCTCGGCGCGGCCCAACGCTCCACCCACTTGGCGATTGGCATCGCGCGCGCCTTCGATTTTCTGGTTGGCTGCCAGCATTGGCTTGAGGGCCTGGCGGTAGCTTTCCAGGTTTTCCGCGCTGCCGGTCCATAGCTCGGCATACCGTACGCGGCTGCCGGGCTGGACGATGCCGGTAGCCGGCAGGTCGTCGAGGTTCATCAGCAGGCGCGGGGTCAAGCTGTAGAAGTCGCCGGCGCGGTCGGGCTCATAAGTGAGTACGCGGCTCAGGCGCAAGGTTTTGGCGCCGACATCGACGCTATCGCCCACCTTCACATTCAGTGCCACCAGCAGCCGCGCCTCGACCCAGGCTTCACCCGCTGGCGGGCTGCCACCGGTGGTTTCTTCGCCATAGGGTGCAGATGCGCTTTTCAGCTGGCCGCGCAATGGGTAGCTGCTGCTGACCGCTTTGACGCTGGCCAATTGAATGCCTTCGTCGGCCGCGATGACGCTGGAGAATTCGACGATCTGCGCATGCTTGAGCTGGCGTTGATTGCCGGCATCCAACTGCGCTTGGGTAGCGGGTGAGCTGCCGGTGAGCAGCATGTCGGCGCCGAGAAATTCGGTGGCGCGCAGCATCATTGCCGCGTTCAAACGTGCACTGAAAAAGCCGATGGCAGTGCTGGCGGCGACGGCGATTACCAGGGCGAAAAACAGCACGCGCAATTCACCGGCGCGGGTGTCGCGGCGCAGCTGGCGCGCGGCCAGGTTAAGCAGGCGAGTAAAGGGTAGGCGCGTCATCACGCCTCCGCGGTCTGCACGATATGCCCGGCTTCCAGGCGAATCCGCCGGTGGCAACGTTGGGCGAGGCGTTCGTCGTGGGTCACCAGTACCAAGGTGGTGCCGCGCTCCTGATTGAGCTCGAAGAGCAGGTCGCTGATGTGCTCGCCGGTGTGGGTGTCGAGGTTGCCGGTGGGCTCATCGGCAAACAGCACCGCAGGTTCAGCGGCAAAAGCACGGGCGATGGCTACCCGTTGCTGCTCGCCGCCAGAGAGCTGGCGTGGGGTGTGGGTCAGGCGTTTGCCCAGGCCTACACGTTCCAGCAATGTGCGCGCACGTTCGCGGGCATCGCGGTGGCCTTCGAGCTCCAGCGGCAGCATCACGTTTTCCAACGCGTTCAGGCTGTCGAGCAATTGGAACGACTGGAAAACAAAACCCACATGCTCGGCACGAATGCGCGCACGCTGGTCTTCGTCCAGGGTGCTCAGCGCTTTGCCGGCAAGCGTTATTTCGCCGCTGCTGGGCAGGTCGAGGCCGGCGAGCAGGCCTAAAAGCGTGGATTTGCCTGAACCTGAGGTGCCGACGATGGCAAGGCTATCGCCGCGCAGCAGGTCGAGGGAGAGGTCGTGCAGGATGGTCAAATCGCCTTCCGCGCTAGGAACCACTTTGCTAAGGTTCCGCGCAGTAAGAATGCTCACAGTCATGGAGATTCCAATGCGTACATGGTGGGTAACGGGTGCCCTGGTGGTAGTGCTTTGGGCACAAGGGGCGATGGCAAGCACGGTGCTGGTCGTCGGCGATAGTATCAGCGCCGGTTTAGGCGTGGAAACCAGCCAAGGCTGGGTCAACCTGATGCAAAAGCGCCTGGAAGAGGGCGGTTTTGAGCAGAAAGTAGTGAATGCCTCCATCAGCGGCGACACCAGCGCTGGAGGCCTCGCGCGCCTGCCGGCGCTGCTCTCAGAGCATAAGCCGAGTCTGGTGATCATCGAGCTGGGAGGTAACGATGGCCTGCGCGGCCAGCCGCCCGCGCAATTGCAACAAAACCTTGCGTCGATGGTGGAACAGTCACAAAAAGCCGGAGCCAAGGTGTTGCTGTTGGGCATGCGCCTGCCGCCCAACTATGGCGAGCGCTACAACAAGGCGTTTGCGGCGGCGTTCAGCAATGTCGCCACGGAGAAAAAGCTGCCGCTGGTGCCGTTCTTTCTTGAAGGCGTAGGTGGGGTGCCGGAGTTGATGCAGGCGGACGGCATTCATCCGACGGCGGGGGCGCAGGGCAAGCTGTTGGATAACGCCTGGCCGACCATCAAGCCATTACTCTGAGAGGCTTTTCCGAGCGCCACCTTTCGGCTAAGGTGGCGGCCGTCTCCAGGAGCCCCGCATGCCGCGCCCCGCTTGGTCTTTACACGCTTACCAACTGATCGAACCAGACGAGCAGCTCGACCTGTTCGCCTGCCGTGAAGTGCGCGTGCATTTGGTGGCTCGGCAGTTGGAGTTGAGTGGGCATGCCGACCGCACCTTGTGCGGTGGTTTGCTTCCGGCGCAACCCAAGTGGGTCAACCTGGAAAAAGACCTGCTGCGTGACAAGCGCCTATGCGCCGCCTGCTATGCCACTTTGCAGGCTCAACGCAGCGGCGACCGGCCCATGTGGCCTGGCGTCTAGGCCTCCCGGCTTGGCGTACGCGCGTGTACAATCGCGTTTTTTCTCTACTCGCTAATTCAGCCAAGGATCACCGGATGTTGTCGCGCGCTCCTGCAGTCGCCCGTTCCCTGTCACTCGCCGCCTTGTTGGCGGTCGGCCCTGCCGCAGCGCTGGAGTTCCCGCTGCCGCCACCGGGCGAAGACATCATTGGCCAGGTTCAGGTCATCACCGCCAAGTACGAAGACACCTTCGCTGACATCGGCGTGGCCAACGATCTGGGCTATCTGGAAATGATCGCCGCCAACCCCGGCGTCGACCCTTGGCTGCCGGGCGTTGGCACGCAGATCATCTTGCCGACCCGTTTTGTGCTGCCGCCAGGCCCGCGCGAAGGCATCGTGATCAACCTGGCTGAATACCGCATGTACTACTTCCCGAAAGGGGAAAACGTGGTGCACACCTACCCGCTAGGCATTGGTCGCGAGGGCTGGGGTTCGCCAATCAACCAGACCACCATCACCGCCAAAACCGCTAACCCGGCTTGGTACCCGCCTGCCTCTATCCGAGCTGAACACGCCGCCGATGGCGATCCGTTGCCAACTGTCGTGCCGCCAGGGCCGAACAACCCGTTGGGGCCGTTCAAATTCAACCTTGGTTTGCCGGGTTACCTGATTCACGGCTCCAACAAGAAATTTGGTATCGGCATGCGCGTCAGCCATGGTTGCTTCCGCATGCTTAACAACAATGTGCTGGAACTGGCGAAGATGGTGCCGGTGGGTACCAAAGTGCGCATCCTCAACGACCCGTATAAATTCGGCGTCAGCGGCGGCAAAGTCTACCTTGAAGCCCACACCCCTCTGGACGATAACGGCGACCCGTCGGTAGTCGACAAACACACCGCCGTTATCAACGCGCTGCTCAAGCGTGAAGACTTGACCAATAGCGTGAGCTTGGACTGGGAAGTGGTGCGTGATGTGGTCGCCGCTGAAGACGGTTTGCCGGTTGAGATCGCCGTGCCCGGCACAACGATGGCCAATACCGTGCCGGTAGTGCAGTAACCCTGCGCGCAACAAAAAGCCCGCCGCTGGGTAAACCGGCAGCGGGCTTTTTTGTGCCTGCTTTTGACTTTCCGCTCTCAGCCACACCGCCGCTCAAGACCGAGCGAGCTAGAGCTGGGCAAGGCAAAAACGCTTTTGAAGCGCAGTGGGCTGTAGCCCATGAGCATTCGAAAGCGTTTTTAACGCCGCCCGGCCGACGCGCAGCCGGTCGCAGCCAAACTCCAGACAAAAAAAAGCCGACCCAGAGGATCGGCTTATATAGCGCGAAGGCTATTACTTGCGGCTGGCTTTTTCCAGCATACGAGCGGCGCGCTCGTTGGCTTCGTCAGCAGTTTGCTGAGCCTTCTGAGCAGCGGCCAGAGCCTCGTCAGCTTTGCGGTAAGCTTCGTCAGCACGAGCTTGAGCGCGAGCTGCTGCGTCTTCGGTAGCAGTCAGGCGAGCTTCAGTTTCTTTGGATACGCTGCTGCAACCGGTAGCCAGAACGGCAGCCAGAGCCAGAGCAGAAAGTTTCAAAACGTTGTTCATCGTGTTCCCCTTAAGGTGCATTTTTTCCATAAAGCAACTCCCCCGAGCTCGAGGTATTTGCCGGTCTACATACTACTCATTACTTGTAGTAAGTAAACGGACCGAATGCCAGCGGCGCACTTTTTTTTGGCGAAATTGAGAATTGTCAAAGCAGGGGGTAATAGCGCTGGATAAAAAGTATCCAATCGCGCCTGCAGCTTGCGCAATTACGACATTCTTACCCACTGCTTACTTCACTCTTTGGCAGGCAACTTTTAATGAAAAAACGCTGATTTCGAGTTGCTCTTCACACTGGCTTAAATAGCCTGACGCCGGTGCAAATATCGGGATTGGCTGGGACTTTGCCGTCCTGTTAAGCTGCGCCGCACAAGACCCTTGGCATAGTGCGGGTCGTTGATTAGCAAGGACGGCAACGTGGCCAAGATTTTTAAATGGGGTTTGCTCGCGGCAGTTGCGATTGCTGTGTTAATCAAGCTGTCGCTGTGGTTGTCGGTGCGCTCAATCATGAATGATGCGATCGCACAGTTATCGCCTTTCATGGATATCAGTTACGGCGGTATTACCTCGTCCTTCGACGGTCGCGTGGGCCTGGAAAAACTCAGCATCCGCGTGCCAGCTTTACGCGATAGCGTACGGGTCGAACACGCGCAATTGAAGTTCAACGGCCTGGGCGAGTTGCTGCGCTTCAAGGAAAGCTTGAGTCAGGGAAAATTCCCCAAACAATTGGCGTTGAATCTGAAGGGTTTGGCGTTGGATGTTCACGGTCCCTTTATGCAACAGCTCTACGACGCGCCTGCAGAGCGCAGTCTGTTCACCGCCATGAGCGAAGTGAACTGCGGCAAGGTGCGTTTTATCGGCACCACCGAACTGTTGGATATGGGCTACCGCACCTTTGAAACTGATGCCGAGATTTCCTACCTGTTTGCGCCGGCAAGTAAAACTCTGCACTTCAATATGACTTCCGACACCCACGATATGGGTGAGCTGAAAGTCTCCCTGGCCTTGGCCAATATGTCGGATAGCCCCGGCGATATGCGCGTGCACCCGCCGGAGTTGGCGCGGGTGTCAGTAGAGATCAACGACAACCAGTACCAACGCAAGGTGCAGGAGTATTGCGCGGGCAAACTCGGGCAAACCACCGAGCAATATTTGCAAACCGCCGTCGAGCAACTCGACAAGGCGCTGCGCAGCCAGCGTATTGCTCTCGACGCGCCGGTGCTTGAAGCCTACGGCCGTTATCTGAAAGACCCACAATCGTTGACGCTGGAGCTCAATCCCAACGAGGGCCTGAATTGGGAAGGCTTGCAGTTCTTCGAACCCAAGGATGTGCTGGGTATGTTGCACCCCAGCTTGTTAGTCAATCGAGAGTTGGTCTCGCCGTTGGGCTTTACCTGGTTTGATCCCAACTCACTCAAGCAAACCTTGGCCAATGACCGGGTTGTCGCAGAAAAAGTTGAGTCAAATGCCCCGACGCAGCAATATGACTTCGTAGATGTCGCCAGCCTGCCCGAATACGCTGGCAAGCGTTTGCAGTTCATTACCCACGACGGTACGTATTATCAGGGTGTGCTGCACAAAGTGGAGAACGGCAAAGCGTTCCTGAGTGTCCAATTTGGCACCGGTTCAGCGGAGATGTTTCTACGCTTGGATAAGATCGATAAGGTAAGGGTCATGTCTAAGGCCCGTTGAGGAGTTGTGATGAGCGAGGCGCTGTCTATCAACCATGACCAGGCGGGTCATCAATTCGAGACCACTGTGGACGGTGACCGTGCTTACCTTGCCTATATGGACCTGGGTAAGCAGACGCTCGATATTTACCGCACCTTTGTGCCTAACTCCCTGCGTGGCCGCGGCATTGCAGCAGCATTGACTGAACGAGCGCTGGAGTACGCCGAGCGTATGGGCTACACGGTGATCCCATCGTGCTCCTACGTTGAGCGCTATATGGAACGTCGCGATCGCCGCTGATGTTGCATAAACAAAAACGCCGGGCTAAGCCCGGCGTTTTTGTTTATGCGGTTTGTAGATCAGCCGCGTTGGCGCTTAGGCAATACCGCCTTGAGCTTGCTGTGCATGCCCAGCAAGGTCTTCTCGGTGGTATCCCAGTCGATGCAGGCATCGGTGATCGACACGCCGTACTTGAGGGCGTTGAGGTCTTTAGGGATCGATTGATTGCCCCAACCCAAATGGCTTTCCACCATCAGGCCGACGATCGATTGGTTGCCTTCCAGAATCTGGTTGGCCACGTTTTCCATCACCAGCGGTTGCAGTGCCGGGTCTTTGTTGGAGTTGGCGTGGCTGCAGTCGACCATGATGTTCGGTTTGATGCCGGCCTTGTTCAGTTCCTGCTCACACACCGCCACGCTTACCGAATCATAGTTCGGCTTGCCGTTACCGCCGCGCAGCACCACGTGACCGTAGGCGTTGCCTTTGGTGGTGACGATGGATACACCACCTTCCTGGTTGATACCCAGGAAACGGTGCGGGCTGGAAACCGATTGCAGGGCGTTGATGGCTACGGTCAAGCCGCCGTCGGTGCCGTTTTTGAAGCCAACTGCCGAAGACAAACCCGAGGCCATTTCCCGGTGGGTTTGCGATTCAGTGGTACGCGCGCCGATGGCCGACCAACTGATCAGGTCTTGCAGGTATTGCGGTGAAATCGGGTCGAGCGCTTCGGTGGCGGTGGGCAGGCCCATTTCCGCCAGGTCCAGCAGCAACTGGCGACCGATATGCAGGCCGTCCTGGATTTTGAACGAGTCGTCGAGGTACGGATCGTTGATCAGGCCTTTCCAGCCGACGGTGGTACGCGGCTTCTCGAAGTACACGCGCATAACCAAATAGAGCGTGTCTGACACTTCTGCCGCCAGCACTTTCAGGCGCTCGGCATATTCATGGGCCGCTTTAATGTCGTGGATCGAGCAGGGGCCCACTACCACGAACAGGCGGTGGTCCTTGCCGTCAAGAATATTGCGGATTACCTGGCGGCCTTGCACAACAGTGTGCAGCGCAGCATCAGTCAGCGGAATTTCGCGCTTGAGCTGGTCGGGGGTAATCAGGGTGTCGTTGGAGGCAACGTTAAGATCGTCGATCGGTAAATCAGCCATCGTGCTACTCGTCAGTCAGTCGTCAGTCAGGTCACGGAAGTTGGCCGCCAGCCATCTGTCGACAGAGCGCAGAGCGTAACGGGGGAGGGAACCTTAGCGCGTACAGGCGGCGCCGACAATGGGCCAAAGGTCAATGTCCATACATCATTGGCGACTGTATCAATGCAAGCCGCTGATGCTCGAGAACGAGGCGGCATGCTCGGCAATCCATTCCTGGGCAATGGCCTCAACGGGAAGGGGTTGCCCCAGTTCCTTTTCTCTTAGGTGGCGGTAGTGCTCGATCTGACAAACCTGTTCGACCATTCGCGCCCGAAATAAGGTTTCTTCATCAATAAAGGCAATGCCGACAAGGTAGTCCGACGGCAACTTTTTGCACCAGGCCACCACACCGCTGTAGCGCGCCTGGTCACCCAGCAGCGGTATGCGCAGCTCCACGGCGGTACCGCGACGAAAACCCTTGGCAGAATTGCAGGCCACACCGCCGAGGCTGATATTGTGCAACCGCTGGCGTGGCAGGAAAGCGTGCTTGCGCTGGACTAGCTCAACTGGCATATCACTGGGATGACGCAAAAACTGTCGCATTACGGCAAAACTCCACTACATCGGATGATGGCTTATGGGCATCACTGCTAGCAGCATAGCCTGTCAATCCGAACTGACGGATTTCGATGCAGATCGCTTGC
>LNAQ01000125.1_pt1 | contig 14284 bp, 14 predicted proteins | sample 602591 | NCBI WGS metagenome assembly LNAQ01 (sample SAMN02440304, study PRJNA202911) | soil metagenome | biome: Subtropical and temperate rainforests or woodlands; isolation source: soil samples (1 kg each in a 20% v/v slurry with milli Q water) were... ... | reverse complement strand
GAAACCCGCATGGTTGCGCAGTTTGCGAGAAAAGATATCGCGCAGTTACCGTCAAAGTTACCGTCAGGCGCGTCCGCTGCATGTCGGTCCGCCACGCCCGCCGACGGTGGCCGGCAGCAGCGCCACCCTTGCGCCCGATCGCGACAGCGGCGACACTGGCGGCGTTCCGTCCCGTGACCCATGTGGTGAACACCAGGGGGCCGCAAGGCCCTGGGGCCCATTACCTCGAACGTCGGCAAGTCCGGGCCAAGGCCGGCCGTTCCTCACGGGGCGGTCGGCCTTTCCTACATGCAGCGTTGCCGGTGTCCTTCGCGCTCCACTCACCGGCCAGCATGGCATCGACGGCGGACTGCCAGGCCGCTTGTTGGAGGGCGTGGATCGCGGATAGGTGCTTCGTCTTGTCCATCAAAACCGTTCGCTCAAGCGAACAGTTTTCAGCTACGCGGGCTGCGTTCACCAGTTCTGTGATTGTGCTTTTCCCACGCCCCACCCGCGCCGCGTACTCCGACAGCCCGCCCGTCTGGCCCCTGCCGCCCTTCGGCAGCGCCACCCTTAGGTTATGGGGCTCGCAACCTTAGGATAAATAAACCAGTCATGGGGTCCGCTTTTTTTTCGGACGCAATCCGTTCAAAGCGGAACGCCGCTTGCCTTCAGGTGTCAGCGGCCCGGTGCTCAGGCCACCGTGGAGCTTGCAGCGACCCGCAGCGCCCAGATCAGTACGCTTGCAGGGCGTGCCGGCGCGGGTCTTGGCGCCACACGTCAGGTCGATCAGGTCGTCCGGCAGCGGCTGGACATCCGGCGGCCTTGGCTCCAGCGGCCTCGGGCCTTTGAAACCGCCCTCTTTCCATCTATCGAGCGCGTCACAGTAGACGTCCTGACGCCGCCAGTAATCGTCAAACAAGCGTCCGCGCTCGATGTAATGGGCACACCAACGTCGGCGGCGAGTAGGGTCACTGGTGTCGGTCAAGATCGCCTCCAACGAAAAGTTCGGGCTCAAAGTGAATCGTTGAAATCTTCGGCACCATGCGACGGCGAGCTGCTTGGCTTGCGCTGTGAGTCGCCGTACACCACGGGCTTCTTGCGTGCCTTGGGATGCGCCAGCACCAGCGGTTCGGCGGCGCTCGCCAGTAGGGTCAGCGATATGCGAGGTTCGCCGCCTTCTGGCTGGTATAGCGCGGCCTTGAGCCGGCCCTTGCAGTAAATCTCGGTGCCCTTCGCCAGCGTGGCCAGCCACTCGGCCAGATCCTCGAACGCCAGCACGGTGCACCAGGTGGCGTCATCGGTGCCCGAGTCGGCGACCACCACCGTCAGCACGGTCATGGCCTTGCCGGTCTTGGTGGTGCGGGCCTCGGCGTCCTTGCCCAGCTTGCCGGTGAAATGCGCTTCGATGCCTTTCATGGCGTGCCCGCCTGCGCGTCCGCCAGCTTCTCGATCAGCATCGGCAGTTCCAATGCGTCGAACTTCGCGCGTGGTATTCCCATCTCGCAGCATCCGGCGCCGCGAACGGCCACGACCAGGCGCACCGGGTCGTTGCCGGCTGAGTCGTCGCACGTCCAGGCCACGCGCAGCGCCGGATCGGCCGCCAGCATGTCGAGCACCACGCGGCGGCGATCAGTCAGGCCAGGCGGTGCCAGCTTGGCGCACTCGCTTTGCAGGAACTGCCGAGCATCGGCCACGCCATCCGGCGAACGTCTTGCCCACTGGCGGAAGTCGGTCACGTCCTGCTGTGACCATTCGAAACCCACAGCCACCCGGCGCAGCATGGCGTCCAGATCGGCCGGCCACGGTTCGGCAGGCGGCGGCGCGGATGGCACCTTGCCCCCGCCGATGTTCCGCCAGGTGCGGACGTGCGCATCGCCGGGCGGCGCGCATTGTTCGCAGTGCCAGGACTTGCCACGCCAGAACGAACCGCAGCCGCAGGCCGGGCATGGCGCGTCCGGATCGGCGTAAAAATTTCCTGCACGGTCTAGGCTACGGTCACCGACAAAACCGACGAAAGCCCCCGATTCACCGTCAAGCTGCCCTTTTGTCGGTTTTGTCGGTGCGCCCCTATGCGTGGATATTTTTTTTTGAAGGTAGCGTTCTGACCAGCTCACGGCGTGACCTCCAGGCGTGGGTTCAGGCGGATGACCACCGACGGCCTGCCGCCGGTCACCATTTGGTCCAGGCGCAGCCAGCCGCAGTCCGCCAGGACCCTCAGCGCCGCATACGTTTCGCCGGTTGTGCCAAGCCCGGACCAGTCCTTGCGGTGGATGTCGCGCGGCGTGGAACCGTCGGGAACGTCGCCGCGCCGGATATGCGCTGCCAACGCATGGGCGGCAGCGCAGTCCGCGTCCAGGCCGGGCGCATACAGCCGCCGCGCGTGCGCTTCCAGGTACTCGCACCAATCGGCGGCGCGCAGCATGGCGGCCAACGTGACCGGCCCGCCGTGCGGGTTGTCGGCTAGGTGGCACAGCAGCGCCAGGCTGGGCACCAGCGAGCGGTATTTCGCCAGGTGCGCCTCGATGCTTTCCGGCTCGCCCCTGCGCAATCGGTCTTCCAGGTCATGCCGCCAATCGTCGAAGGCTTCCTGCGCGGCCGGGTCGAAGCGCAGGTATGGCAGGCCGTCATCGTCGCGCCCACCGACCGCAAGCGGGTCAAGCCCGGCCAGCCGCTCGAAAACCTCAAATGCTGCGTTCTTGCCGGCGGTATCCGGCCACTTGTCCACGTTTCGCCAGCCGGCCGGGTCGTCAGGCCAGACCAGCAACTGGAAGCGCTGAAGCAACCCATCGGCGCCGCGCCCATCGCCGGCCGCCTCCCGAACGTAGGAAGCCAGCGGGCCGGGCTGGATACCGCCCAGCACCGACACGGTGGCGGCCTCGATATGCAGCGTGCCGCGGCCGATTCGGTCGTAGGTGTAGGCGCCCGTTCCGTTCCACGCCTCTAGGTAGAACGATCGGTCGCCCTCACGCCCTTCGCGGTCGAGGCTGCGCAGCCAGCCGGTCAACTCATCGCGGAACACCAGCACGCCGGCCGGGTTGGCGGCCAGCAGCTCGCCCAGCTTTTCGACCGTCGGGTCGTTTGTCAGGTAGCGGACCTCGACCGGCGGCGTATCCTGCCCGGCCAGCTCGCGCAGGTCGGCCAGGATTGCGGCATCGTCGCGCCGTTCCTTCTTGGTCCGCAGCTCGGCCCGCAGGGTGTCCTTTCGGGCCTTGGCAAGCTCGGCCCGGCCGGCGTGCTCCCGCATTGCTTCGGCGTGCGCCTCTCGGGCCTTGGCGGCAAGTCGTTCCAGCGGGCGCATCGCTTCGGCAAGCGCCGGGGTCTTGAGCACACCAGGACGGCCAACGATGGCGCCCCAAAGGTTCGGCACGACGGTCCAATCGTCCCGCGCCTTCGGCCGAATACCGATCCGCCGGCCCACCACCGCGGCCAGGGACACCATGGCGCCGACGGCTGGGAAGTCAGGCGGGCATTGCAGCCGCTCGGCAATGTCTTCGATCCACGGCCGCAGCGCTTCGGGCAGCAGCTCCAGGTTGAATGCCGGCACGGCCAGGCGGGCATCCGGTAGCGGCGTGATGGCCGGCCAGGCTTCGCCGCTAGGGCAGGCTTCGGCCACCACGGGCAGCGCTCGCACGTCGGCCGCCTTAGCGCCGGGGTGCGCCGCCAGCCAGTCCACACAATCGCCTTTGGGCGCCAGGCCGAGCGCAGCAACGTCAATCACGCTCACCGTGCAGCCCAGCGATGCCAGTCGCTCGGCCACGTCCGATCCGTACTGCTGGCCAGGTGGGTCGTTATCCGGCCAGATCATGACTTCGCGCCCCGCAAGCGGCGTCCAGTCGGCAGCAGCGGCAGAACTGGCCCCGCCGCTCGTGGTGGCCACCAGGCCAAGCTTTGCCAGCGCGTCGGCGCAATTCTCACCCTCGGCCACGAGTACCGGCGCATCGGGATTGCCGGCTATCTCGTGAAGGCGATACAGCGGCTTGCCGTTCGGGAATGCCGGTTCGCCCACCACGAATTCGCCTTCATCAAGGCGCATCGGCCGAATCCACTTCTCGCCTGTTTCCGGATGCTTCAACCGAAACCGATAGAACAACGGTTCGCCGTTCGCATCGGTGTAGGGGTAGAAACCGTCCGGCCGGAATCCCTTAGCGAACGCACCAGCAGAAAGCCGACGCGCGGCCTGTTGCGGGGTTTCGGTTGCCATCGTTGCGTTCATGCCGGCCCCCACGCGCCAAGCGCCTTGGCGGCTTCGACAAAGCCCAGGACATGCCGACGGCGGTGAAAGCTCAGCACGTCGCCACCAGAAGCGCCGCATGCCATACATTTGAACGCGCCGGTTTCGGCGTGGACTCGCAGGCTCGGCTTGGTGTCTTGGTGAAACGGGCACCGCGCATCTCGCCATGCGCCACGGCCGGAAAGCCGGATGCCTTCGGCCGTGTAATAGGCCAGCGGATCAGGCAGCAAATCGCGCCGAAACTCGCCGCGGGGGTTATGATTGCTGCTGTAAAGTTGATTCCACTGACTCGCCCCGCTGCCGGTTGCCGCCGGCGCGGGGTTTCTTTTTGAGGCGCTCATGCTGAATGCTCGGCAGGCTCGCCTTCGAGCAATCGGCGCAGGTCCTCAACACGCCACCCCAAGCGGCCGCCGATTCGTACGGGCCGAATCGGGCCATCACCCAGGCACGCCCAGCGGCGCAGGGTTTGCGGCCGCCGGTTGATGGCGCGCGCAGCCTGCGCCGTATCCAGAATTATCGGGAGTGAATCTGTGTCGTTGCTCATCGTGACCTCGCGTTTGACGGCATTCCTGCCGGTTGATGCAGAGGTCAGTTTAGGGACGCCCGTTTCCGCAAAACAGGCGAAAAATCAGCCCGTCGTTACGTGCTTTTTCACCTTTCCGCGAACTTCCCGCGCGATCTTTAGGCGACTTTCCACCACGTCCCTGGTCAGGTCGCTTTTCAGCTCGGGCAGGTTGATAACTTCGTCCACGAATCGCCGGAAGTCGGCGCCGCGGCAATCGCGGCCAGTAGCCCCCTCCCATATCGACGCGAGGCCGTTGAACAGAAAGGATTGCCAGTCTTTGCTCGGTCGCCCGCGCCGCCCTCTCAGCTTTTCTTTTGTGTCGCTGATACGGCCCGTCAGCAGTTCGGACGCGCGCTTCAACTCCTGCGTCGCATCGATCCAGTCCATATCCAGCCCGCCCCTTTGCAATGCCTGGAGCGCGCCGGGTGAAAGATCATTGAGGCGCTCGGCCGCCATCTGAACGGCTTTTCTGAGGCTGTCGATTTCACGGCGAATCTGCTGTACCTGCTCGGGCGCATCGTCCTTTTTGTCGCGCAGCCAAAGCGCCAGGTCAATCCATCGCTCGATTTCATCAACGTGATCGGGAACCACTTTTCTTAGACGACTGCGCTTCCACGTCGGGAAACTGAACGGCTGGGGACCATTTCCTTGTGCCACACGCGCACCCTCGCGCCCCTGAAGAAGGCGCCACGCCAGGCCGGCAGGGTGTCCGGCTTTTCGCCCCGTCGGGCTAGGCGCAGCAAAAACGATCAGGCGGCTTCTTTCACGGTCAGCCGCAAGCCCAGCCCGCGCAATGCTGCGTTGAGCGTTTTGAGCGTCGGGTTGCCCTTGGCAGACAGCGCCCGGTAAAGGCTCTCGCGCGCCAGGCCGGCACGTTCGGCCACCGTCGCCACTCCTTGCGCTTCGGCCACTTGGCGCAGCGCCGCCAGCAGTGCCACTTGCCCGCCGGGCTGGTCGGCATCTTCGAGCGCGGCGGCGATGTAGTCGGCCGCAAATGTCGGGTCTTGGCGCAGTAGCTCGATGACGGCTTGATCGTGTGTGCGGTCAGTCGTTTTCATGGTCCTGTCTCCGTTGCCAGTCCTGCCAGCGTTGCAGCGCCGCGCGAATGTCGGCCTGCTGGGCGCGCTTGTCGCCACCGGCCAGCAGCAGCACCAGCCGGCGCCCGGCTTGGGCATAGAACACGCGATAGCCGGGGCCGTGGTCGATACGCAATTCCCAAACCCCGTCAGTCAGCGGCTTGCAGTCGCCAAAGCCCCCACCAGCCAGCCGGCCAATGCGGGCCAGGATTCGCGCCCGTGCCGTGCGGTCAGCAAGTCCGGCCAGCCAGTCCGCTACCGGGTCGCGCCCATCCGGTGTCAGGTAGTGCCGGACTTCCCATGTGGCGCTGTGCATTATACGTTACAGCGGCCGGGTATCTTCATACCACCACGCGCAGGCGCGGCGCGCTGGCGTCAAACGTGATGCCGGCTTGCTCAAGAATCCACGCTTCGTACTTGCCGTGCCAGACGCCCAGCAGTTCCAGCGGGCGGTTGATGTAGTGTTTCTCGGCCGTCGCGCTGGGCAGGTGCCCCATGATTTGCGCCACGATGCCGCGCGGCATTTCCACCCATTCCGCCAAGCTGGCGAAGCTCCGCCTCAGGCCGTGCAGGGTGACATGCGGCAGGCCGGCGGCGGCCAGGGCGCGATTGTGATACCGGCGCGGGTCGGTAATGCGCCCGCCACCGGCGGCCGGGCTGGAAAACACCCATTCATTGCGGCGGGGCAGGGCGGCCAGCAGGTGGCCCAGGTAGGGCGTGAGCGGCACCTTGCGGCCCTCGGCGGCCACCTTGTCTTTTATCCACAGCGCCCGCCACTGAAAATCCACGTCCTGCCAGCGAAGCGCCGCCAGTTCCTCGCGCCGGGCGCCTGTCAGCAGCAGCCCTTGCAAGTAGGCCGACATAACCGCGTTGTTCATGCCGCGCACGGCCGCGAACCAGCCCGGCAGGTGCGCACGTTCCAACACGTCGAACCGCTTGTTCTTGCGGGCGGGTACTTCGGCGCGCAGGTCTTTGGATTCGACGGCCTGCGGGTCTACGGCATATTCAGGGCGCGACGCACACCAGCGCCAGAACGCCCGGAACAGCTCGAACCCCTGGCGCGCATTGTTCGGGCGGGCTGCCACTTCGTCAGCCTGCCATCGGGTCAGCAGGTCGGCCGTGACGCTGGCCAGCGGTAGCGCCAGCAGCGGATACAGCACGCCTTGCACCTTCACCCCACGGCCGCGCCGCTTGGCTTGCCCGCTGGGCTGTGAAAGGTTGATGTGGTCGCGCAGGTGGCGTGCCCCCCAGCGTTTTTCGTGGTGCGCCAGGTAGTCGGCCCAGGCATCGCCCACCGTGGCGGCTTGTCGCTTGCTCTTGGCGCGCTCGGCATGCGCCTCGGCGGCTTTCTGCGCCTCAACGGCGCGCGGGTCGATGCCTTGGTCGATCAGCGTTTGCAGGCGCCGCGCTTCGGTCTGCGCTTTCTTCAGCGGCCAGGCATTCGGGCTACCGATGGTCACGCGCAAGCTGGCGCCGTGCAGCCGGCCTTGGAATATGTACGCCTTGGCGCCGGCAGCGGTGACGCGAAGCCCCAGGCCGGGCGCCTTGGTGCACCAATGGATTGTTTGCCCCTTGCCGGGGTCGCACGCGAGCGCCGAAACGGTGCCCTCAGTGAACGCCAGTTTTGCCATTGTAGGGAGTCCGTTCGTCGCCGTGTAAGCGCCATGTAAGCACTTTTCGGCAACAAACGTCAACGGACAGGAATTTAACGTAATCCTATGGTTGTTTGTAACAGTCCGTTTTTAATGGTGAAACTTCATTATTGGCAACGAGCGTCAACAGGCCGGAATAGCCCGTAAGTCGGGCTCATAACCCGAAGGTCGTAGGTTCAAATCCTGCCCCCGCTACCATCCGAAACAGGCAAAAAGGCCAGTCCACAAGACTGGCCTTTTTGCTTTCCGGGGTTTGTCTGCATCGATCGTGTGATCCGCCGATAGTCGCCGGGCTGACCCGGCGCCTTCCCTGCGGTTTTTGGATGGCACGCAAAATCGGCAGTCTGCAGGCACCGCTTTTGGCAGCGACGCCCGGTCGTGAGAATCAGCCCAACGACGGGCGTGCTGCGCTCCGCAGAACCTACGGGCTGGGTATGGTCGCGAAGCGGTAGACGGACACTTCGAGTTGGAAGGTACCGTCACTGCGTTGCGGGGCGACGCGGGACAGTTGCACGCTGAATGGCGCAGTGTCACCGGCCGGGATGGTCACGTTCACGGGGTGTATTTCGACCCAGCTCGGGTCGTCGGTGCCGGGATGCAGCTCGTCAGCCCACAGCCAGCGGTGACGCACCAGAAGTTCGGCTCCAATCAGCGTCGCATCGGTTTGATTGTGAATCTCGCCTTGCAGGCCGGAACCGCTAACGCGCACGTCGGACACGGACACTTCGACGGCATCCTGTGTCGTGAGAACGGTTTCCGCAGAGATCGACGGGGTGCACAGCACGACCGCGGCGAACGCTGCCGCAAATTTCAGGGCTGAACGCGAAATATGCATGGCTTACTCCTTCACTCGGGCCAAGGTATGGATTGTTTGACCTTGCTCGAAGCCGCCGAGTTCGCGACCGTGGGCACTGCGATGGACTGTCGCACAGGCGGCATCGTATTCGGCGGCTAGCCCCATCGGGGCCGGATGTGTATCAGTGCATGGCAGAGCGGCGTGGGGTGGCGGACACTGTGCCCCTCAAGCTCGCATGAGAGGTCGCGCCATGTTGTTCATAACCAACCGTTTCCCGACGCAGAGCATCAAGAGCCGCGTCGGCCGTGTCTTCGACTTCGATCTCAAGAACAACGCAGCCTCCAACTCAGTGTTCTATTGCCGGCGGCTGGGCAAGGATAAATACGAGGAAATCGGCGGCTTCAATCTGATGTCCGAGCTGAAGTCCTCGCCGTATCGGCAGTTGCTGGTGTACCTCCATGGCTTCTCGAATCTGCCCGAGGCGGTGTTCGACGGGGCGGCGGAATTGCAGGCACTGTGCGACAAAAAGAAGCAAAAGGAGCTGCTGGTGCTGCCGGTGGTATGGCCCTGTGACGATGACCAGGGAATCGTCAAGGACTACTGGGACGACCAGAAGGCGGCCGACGCGAGTGCCTTTTCCCTGGCCCGGGTGCTGGGGCACTTCATGAAATGGCGCGATGACACCCAGCGCAACCCGGCCGACGATCCGTGCCTGAAGCGCATCAACATGCTGGCGCACTCCATGGGCAATCGCGTACTACGCGAGACGCTGTGTGCCTGGGATAAGTACGACCTGCCAAGCGGCGTGCCGCTGCTGTTTCGAAACACCTACCTGGTGGCGGCGGATATCGAGAACGAATCGGTGCACAAGGGGCACGCCGGTGAGCTCATCAGCCACGCATCGCGCAATGTGGTGGTGTATTACGCATCGGACGACCTGGCGCTGCGTTCAAGCAAGGTGGCGAACCTGAAGAACAAGATCGCCTCGCGTCGCCTGGGTCATACCGGCCCCGAGAACATGGCCCTCACGCCAACGAACGTCTACGCCGTGGATTGTGACGACGTGAACACCGCTTACGACACACCCCTGGGCCACAGTTATTTTCGGTCCGGCAAGAAGCCCGGCGAGCCGGGCAAGGTCTTCGACCACATCTGGCAAACCATCATGACCGGCCGCGTGTTCCCGGATGATGAGAATCGCCGCACCAGCATCATCAGGGACTGACGCGGCGCTGACCGTGAGGCTCAGGCGCTGGACTGAAAGCCCTCCGGACGACTCAGGAACTGCGCCAGATCCTGCAGAAACACAGCCGCCGGCACGCCGTCGGCGATGCGATGATCGAACGTCAGGCTCACGGTCATGCATTGGCGCCAGGCGATTCCTTCACCGCTGCGCTGCGCCACCTCACGCACCCGGCCAAGGCCCAGAATGGCAATCTGCGGCGGGTTGATGATGGGCGTGAAGGCGTCGATGCCGTGGCCACCCAGATTCGAGAGGGTGAAGGTGCCGCCGTCGACATCCTGTGGGCGCAGCGTTCCGCTGCGGGCGCGGCTGACCAGCTCGGCCGTCAGTTCAGTCAGGTTCTGCAGGCTTTTGCTGCCGGCGTCGTGAATGACCGGGGTGACCAGGCCGCCTTCCAGGGCCACGGCAAAGCCCAGATTCACCTGCGAGCCGATGCGGACGCGGTCGCCCTCGACGGTGCCGTTGAACGGCGGATGCCCGCCCAACACGCGGCTGACGGCGTAGCCGACGAGGTCGCCCCAGCCCGCACGAAAGGGCAAGCGGGCGCGCCAGTCGGTCAGGTCCGTGACGTCAATGTCCCGGCTCAGCGTCAGCTGTGCGCTGCCGTGCAGGCTGGCGAGCAGGCGCTCGGCAAGGCGGCCACGGCGCTGGGCCAGCGAATAGGTTCCGTCGCTGACTTGGCCCAGCAGGGCCTCGATGTCGGCCTCCACGATGCGTCCGTCAGGCCCGCTGCCGCGCACCTGCGTCAGGTCGATGCCGTGTTCGACAGCCAGCTTGCGTGCGCGCGGCGTGACCTGCGTGGCGTTCCCGGCGGACGGGGCTGGGCGCTGCGGGGCAGGCGCGATGGGCGTGGAGGCGGCGTCCCGGGCAAGGGCTGCACCGGCATCGATACGTTCGCCCGGCGCGCCGATCAGGCACAGCGCCGTGCGCACCGGCACCACCTCGCCGACCTCGACCAGCGCGCGCAGGAACACGCCTGCGCGGTCTGCCAGCAGCTCGCTCGCGACCTTCGATGACTCCACCTCGGCGATCGCCTCGCCGTCGGCGACCGGATCGCCCGGGGCCTTCAGCCAGCGTGTGACCTGGCCGTCCTGCATGCCCATCGACCACTGCGGCAGCAGGACTTCATGCGCCATGCGACGGGTACCGATGGTGAGCGGCCTTGGCCCGTCGCGGCAAGACCGCGGGCAGGACGGTGCACGACGGCGCTGGAAACGGGGGCCGGTCGCGCGCCCGAGTGGATGTTGCTGAAATCTTGTGCTGTTTCATTTGTGTTACCGAAAGGCTGCGGTGATGCGCCGATGAGGCAGCGAGTCGATCGTGATGCCGGGAATCGGCGGGGGACTGTAAGGGAACTGTAAAGGTCCGCGGCGAGCATAGCGCCTTGGTCTAAACCGCTTGCGCCTCGCGCCAGCGTCCGGAGGATTGAGACGGCATGAAGGTGGCGAGCAGTGCGGGGCCGCAGCGCTTACCGGCACGCGTGGCCGCCGTGCTGTTTGCCGGGCTCCTGGCGCAGGCCTGCTTCGACCTGTGGCGCAGCCGGCAGGAGGTCCTGGAAGGCCCGGCCGCCGCGGTGCGGGCCGAGCCTGTGGCGTCGCCGTCCGGGGCCGATGTTTCGTTGATCATCGACCGGCATCTGTTCGGTCAGCCGGCGTCCGATGCCGTGGCGCAGGCGGCGCCTGAAACCCGGGCCAACCTGGTGCTGGGGGGTATCTGGTTCGCGCCGGGAACCGAAGGCTACGCCCTGATCGGCGAGCCTGGCCAGCGGCAGCGTCTGTACCGCGTCGGCGCGCAGCTGCCGGCGGAGGCGCAGTTGCTGGAGATTCAGGCCGATCGCGTGCTGCTGCGCCGTCACGGGCAGCGCGAGCTGTTGCTCCTGCGCCCGCAGGTGCCCGAATCCGCCTCGCCCTCCGCGAGCGCGGCCACCCCTGTCGAACTGATGAGAAAAAGGTTTCGATGACCGTTGCTGCGCTGCGTGCCCGCCTGGCGGGACTGTTCCTGGCCTGGTGTGCGCTGACTGCGGTAGCCGAGCCGGTGACGCTGAACCTGAAGGACGCCGACATTCTGGCGCTGGTGGAGCTGGTGGCCGAGGCCACCGGCCGCAGTTTCATAGTCGATCCGCGGGTCAAGGGCACGGTCAACGTCGTATCGCCCGGCCCACTGGACAAGGACGCCCTGTATGAGGTGTTTCTGTCGGTGCTGAAGGTCAACGGTTTCGTGGCCGTACCCAGCGGTTCGATGACCAAGATTTTGCCGGACACCAGCGCCCGCACCGAGGCGGCCTTCGGCGCCGCGCCGGAAGCACGGGGCGACGCGCCGGCGACGCGGGTGATCAAGCTCGAAAATGTTCCGGCGGCGGCGCTGGTGCCGGTGCTGCGGCCGCTGCTGTCGAAGGACGCGCACCTGGCGGCGGCGCCGGCCAGCAATACGCTGATCATTTCCGACGCCGCCGCCAACGTGGAACGCCTGTCGCAAATCGTGCGCCGCATGGACCTGCCGGCCAGCGGCGACGTGGAGACGGTGGCCCTGCAAAACGCCACCGCCACCGAGGTCGTGCGCGTGCTGGAAACGCTGCAGCAGCGCACCGCCGGTGGCGAAGGCGGCAACGCGCGCGGCGCCTTCGTGGCCGATGAACGCAGCAACAGCGTGCTGATCGGCGGCAGTCGCGACACGCGCCTGGCCCTGCGCGCCATCATCGCCAACCTGGACCTGCCGCAGGCCGACCGCAGCGGCAACATCCACGTGGTCTACCTGCGTTATGCCAACGCCGAGGACATGAAATCGGTGCTCGAGGGCGTCATCAATGCCCTGCAGAAAGTGCCCGCAGCGCAGGGGGAGACGGATCCTTCGGGCGGTCTGTCCACGGTGCAGTCGGACCCGGGCACCAACGCCCTGATCGTGTCCGCCCCGCCCAGGCTGTGGTCGTCCATCGAGGCGGTGGTGCAGAAGCTGGACATTCCGCGCGCGCAATTGCTCGTGGAGGCGGTGGTGGTGGAGGTGTCGAGCACGCTGGCGCGCGAGCTTGGCGTGCAGTGGCGCGGCAGCGCGGATTACGACAACAACCGCGGCGTCGTCGGTGGCACGAGCTTCGACAATACCGGCGCCGGGGCGGATCGCAGCAACCTGAATCCGTTCGGCAACCTGGGCGATGGCCTGAATCTGGGATTTCTGGACGGCACGCGCAGCATCCTGGGCGCCAACATCACCATGGGCGTGCTGGTGCGGGCGCTGCAGGCCGATACCGGCAGCAATGTGCTGTCCACGCCCTCGCTGGTGACACTCGACAACCACGAGGCCGAGATCATCGTCGGCCAGAACGTGCCGTTCATCACCGGCTCCTACAGCACGCCGGCCAATGTGGACAACGCGCCGTTCCAGACCATCCAGCGCGAGGACATCGGCCTGAAGCTCAAGGTCAAGCCGCAGATCAACCAGGATGGCACCGTGCGGCTGGAGATTGCGCAGGAGGTGTCCTCGATCAGCGACGCCACGGTCGGCTCGGACATCATCACCAACAAGCGCGCCATCACCACCACGGCGGTGGTGCAGGACCAGCAGATGGTGGTGCTCGGTGGCCTGATGGACAGCAGCCTGCGGCGCAGCGAATCGCAGGTGCCGGTGTTGGGCTCCATTCCGCTGATCGGGCGCATGTTCCGCTACAGCTCGACCACCGGCGGCAAGACCAACCTGATGGTGTTCATCCGTCCGCAGGTGCTGCGTGATGCCCAGGTGACCGCCCGCGTCACCGGCGACAAGTACGACGCCCTGCGGCGCCTGCAGCGTCTGGATGCCCAGGACCGGGAACAGCTGGCGCCGGGTGCGGCGCCGGTGCTGCCGGCGCTCGAGGAGGTGCTGCGTGGAGCCGAAGGCGCCGCCGCTGCCGCCCCCTGACGCGCCGGCTGTGCCGACGCTGCCGTTCGCCTACGCCAACCGGCACGGCGTGCTGCTGGGCGAGGCGGATGCCGACAGCGCGCTGCTGTTGTACCGCCCCGGCCTGCAGGCGCACACGCTGGCCGAGGTGAGGCGCCTGCTGCAGCGTCCGCTGCAGCTGCAGGCAGTCACGGCCGATGCCTTCGAGGCGGCGCTGCGCCGCGCCTACGAGGACGGCGGCCGCGCCAGCGCGCAGGTGATCGACGACATCGGCGACAGCGCGAACCTGGACGACCTGGCGCAGGCGCTGAGTCAACCACAGGATCTGCTCGACAGCGCCGACGATGCGCCGATCATCCGCCTGCTGAATGCCCTGCTGGCCGAGGCCATCCGCGAGGGCGCGTCCGACATCCACATCGAGCCGTTCGAGCAGCACCTGGTGGTGCGGTTCCGGGTCGACGGCGTGCTGCGCGAGGTGCTGCGTCCGCAGCCGGCGCTGGCCAGTCTGGTCATCTCGCGCGTCAAGGTAATGGCCAGGCTCGACATCGCCGAAAAGCGTCTGCCGCAGGATGGCCGCATCTCGCTGCGCGTGGCCGGTCATGCGGTCGACGTGCGCGTGTCGACCATCCCCTCGGCGCACGGCGAGCGGGTGGTGCTGCGCCTGCTGGACAAGCAGGCCGGGCGGCTGGACCTGACCCATCTGGGTCTGCCGGACAGCCTGCTGACGCAGGTCGATGCGCTGATTCACCGCCCGCACGGCATCCTGCTGGTGACCGGCCCCACCGGCTCGGGCAAGACCACCTCGCTGTACGCCATGCTGACGCGGCTGAACGACCGCTCGCGCAACATCCTGACCGTCGAGGATCCGG
>LNAQ01000123.1_pt1 | contig 14324 bp, 16 predicted proteins | sample 602591 | NCBI WGS metagenome assembly LNAQ01 (sample SAMN02440304, study PRJNA202911) | soil metagenome | biome: Subtropical and temperate rainforests or woodlands; isolation source: soil samples (1 kg each in a 20% v/v slurry with milli Q water) were... ... | reverse complement strand
GCCACTTACTCCGCCACTTGGCTGCGCCTGAATTAATTCAGGCTGCTTTTGGGCAAAGGTGGCCATTACTCCTCCGGCATGTTCCTTGATCTCGAAATCGATCCCTGGGTAATCCTGCAGCGCTTGGCGGATACGAATAAAGCCGCTGCCGTATTTTTCGATGGCGTTGATGAGATAGAAGCCCTCGGCTACCAGTTTGTTACGCAGGCTGGAGCGGTAGTTATCGGCCTGGATGTCGGCAATGCTGATGCCGCCGTAAAAGGCGCCAGGGCTGAAGATCGTGATCTTGTCGTCAAAGATTTTGATCTGAATGTCGCTGGGGTCGGTGTAGCTGCGATGAACGACGGCGTTGAGCAGTGCCTCGCGTAGCGCGGGCAGCGGGTAGGCAAAGCGTTCTTTGCGCTGGATGCTACCGTCAAATTCAAAGGCGACGCTGATGTGCGAGACGATGAATGCCATCGCTTGTTCAACTACCTCGAACAGTGTGTCGGTGAACTGCCGGTCGTCGATGATCATGCTGGGCGTTTTGAAGCGCCCGATGTGAACGTGGTGGCGCAGGGGTTTGGCGGCGAACAGCAGCATGGCGGCCCAGGTGGGCTGGCCTTGGGTGGTGTAGTTGAGTTTTTCCAGGGCAGCCATGGGTGTGCTGGCTTCGAGGGCAAAGCGCTCGTTGTCGTTAACGCGCTGAATAAAACGTTCTATTTTGGCGGACGAAAAGTCTGCCAGGCTGGCTTGGGGCGCAAGGTGGGCGTCCCAGGAGATTTGCAGGGATTGCAGGTAGAGGTCGGCAATTTCGTTCAGGGCCAGTGCATGATTGGAACTGGCGATACGTTTGTAGTAGCGCCCGCGCGTGCTGACGGGTTTGACGGGAAATTCGGCCACATGGATGGCCACCACGGTTTTGCCTTGCAACGGATGGGCGACAAGCTCAGGGATGAGGGACGGGCTGGTGGCTGATTTGATTTGGCCAAGCCATTCGTTGAGGGTTTCTTTGCCCAGCGTTACGCCCTGGATGGCGGCTGCATCGGTTACGCCCACCAGCACCGTGCCGCCCTGGGTGTTGGCGAAGGCCACCAGGGATGCAATGCTGGCCTTGTCAAACGAGGTTTTGAATTCCAGCGTTGGTGATTCGCCAGCGGCGATGCGTTCGAGGAGTTCGGCAGGCATTACAGCGGCTGCGGCTATTTGCATGGGGCTATTTTTGATTTTGGCACGGCCGCCACAAACGGTTCACTTCCGGTGATGGTTGGCTTGGTGTTGTGGATGCGCGGGTCATTGGTCTCAGTTTACTTCGAAAAAGCGAAAAGTCGGCGCTGGCGAGACGGCGCGGATCGGTCGTTCAGCCGAGTTTTACGGCTGCGCGCAGGTTGTCGATTGATACTTCGCCGGTCGGATCGCGGCATTCGTTGTAGGCGGTCATTTTTGCGGCAGATAAATCGAAGCCGATGGTGGGGTTGCTGTTCATGATGCCTTTCCTGGCAAGTTGCTTACCCGCTTACGGGGTTTCAAACACCGTAATACTCGCGATACCAATCCACAAAGCGCGCAATGCCTTGTTGTACGCTGGTGGCGGGGGCAAAGCCGGTGGCAGCTTGTAAAGCGCTGGTGTCGGCCGAGGTGGCGGGCACGTCGCCGTCTTGCATGGGCAAGAAGTTTTTCTGTGCGGTTTTGCCCAGCGCGTTTTCCAGCGTGGTGATGTAGGTCATGAGCTCGACGGGATTGTGGTTGCCGATGTTGAACACGCGGTAAGGCGCCCAGCTGGTGGCGGGGTCGGGCTGCTGTTTGTCAAAGGCCGGGTTGGCGACGGGCGGCCGGTCGCAGACGCGGATGACGCCTTCGACGATGTCGTCGATGTAGGTGAAGTCGCGTTGCATCTTGCCGTGGTTGAACACGTCAATCGGCCGCCCTTCGAGTATTGCCCTGGTGAATAAAAACAGCGCCATGTCCGGCCGGCCCCACGGGCCATAGACGGTGAAGAAGCGCAGCCCGGTGGTGGGGATGCCAAACAAGTGGCTGTAGGTGTGCGCCATCAGCTCGTTGGCTTTTTTGGTGGCGGCGTACAGGCTCACGGGGTGGTCTACCGCATCGGCCTCGCTGAACGGCATTTTGGCATTGCCGCCATACACGCTGGAGCTGCTGGCGTACACCAGATGCTCAACCTTGGCGTAGCGGCAGCCTTCGAGGATGTTCACGAAACCGGTCAAATTGCTGTCGGCATAAGCGTGCGGATTTTGCAGCGAATAGCGCACGCCGGCCTGGGCGGCGAGATGAATCACGCGCTGCGGCGTTTCGCGGGCGAAAAGTTCAGCCATGCCGGGCCGGTCGGCCACGTCCAGTTTGATGAAACGGAATTTCGGGTCGGGCATCAGCCGTGCCAGGCGGGCTTCCTTGAGCGAGACGTCGTAATAATCATTCAGGTTGTCCAGCCCGATGACTGTATCGCCTTGTGCGAGCAGGCGTTCGCAGACATGCATGCCGATGAATCCGGCGCAACCGGTGACAAGAATTTTCACGATGGGATTTACCTGATGGAATAAGCCGATGACGTAAGGGTGTGGCATTTTCGCATAGACGAGGCGGCGGGCTAAGTGCGGCTTGCAGTGCGGCCGTTTGCAGTGAGGTAATGGGCGCTAAAATGGCGGCCGTTTCTCACCGTTGCCGGACGCGTTCAGTTCAGTTTGTTTTATTTTCGTTTGCTGCGCCCCGCCTATCTTCAGGATTAAATTCACGTGCCGCTTTTTGCCCTTGGGATCAATCACCACACCGCCCCTTTGGCGGTGCGTGAGTTGGTGGCTTTTGATCCGGCCAAGCTGAACTTCGCGTTGCATGATTTATTGCGCGGGCATGGGGTGGAAGAGGCCGCGCTGCTTTCCACTTGCAACCGCACCGAGTTGTATTGCACGGCAGCGGAGCCGCAGGCCGCAGCGCAGTGGTTGGCGAGGTTTCATGCCTTGCCGCTGGAAAAGATTCAACCGTATTTGTATCAGTATCCGCAGCAAGATGCGGTGCGGCATATCTTTCGCGTGGCCGCTGGATTGGATTCCATGGTGTTAGGCGAACCGCAGATTCTGGGGCAGATGAAGCAGGCGGCGCGTATTGCTGAAGAAGCCGGTACTTTGGGCAAGCTCTTGGGCAAGCTCTTTCAGCGCACTTTTTCAGTGGCCAAAGAAGTGCGCTCTACCACGGCGATTGGCGCCAATACGGTGTCGATGGCTGCGGCCGCCGTGCAGTTATCGGCGCGGATTTTTGAATCCATCGCCGCGCAGCGTGTGCTGTGTATTGGCGCGGGCGAAATGATTGCGCTGTGCGCGGCGCATTTTGCCGGGCAGCACCCCAGGCAACTCACGATTGCGAATCGCACTAGCGCGCATGCTGAGACTTTGGCAGCGCGGTTTTCGGGCAATGTGCTGCGTTTGGAAGATGTTGCTGAACGTTTGCCTGATTACGATATTGTCATTTCCTGCACGGCCAGCCCCTTGCCGGTGATTGGTTTGGGCATGGTGGAACGTGCTTTAAAAATTCGCCGTCATCGGCCGATGGTGATGGTGGATTTGGCCATACCGCGTGATATTGAGCCAGAAGTTGCGCAATTGGATGATGTGTTTCTCTACACGGTGGATGATTTGGGCAAAATTATTGAATCAGGGCTGGAGTCCCGCCAGGCGGCGGTGATTGAGGCGGAGGCGATTATTGACGGCCACGTGCAGGATTTTTTGCATTGGCAAGCGGCGCGCAAAACTGTGCCGACGATTCGTGCCTTGCGTGATGCAGCCGACCGCATGCGGCGGCATGAAGTGGAGCACGCGTTAAAACTGCTGGCCCGGGGAGATGCGCCTGAGCAAGTGCTGGAAGCGCTTTCACTCGGGCTGACGAATAAATTTTTGCATGCGCCAACGCAGGCGTTGAACCAAGCGAACAGCGCAGAGCATGCGGATCTCATCGCGTTGATTGCGCGTCTTTACCATTTGTCGTCCCCTGAATAAACCCATGAAAAAAAGCATTTACGATAAGCTCGAACAACTTGCTGAACGCCTTGCTGAACTGGATGGTTTGTTAGGCAGCGAGCATGCCGCAGGCGATATGGATAACTATCGCAAGCTCACCCGTGAGCATGCCGAGATTACGCCGGTGGTGGCACTGTTCGATGCTTACCGTCGCGCCAGCGCCGACTTTTCTGCAGCCGAAGAGCTGCTTGGTGATCCAGACATGAAAGCGCTGGCAGAAGCCGAGCAAGCCAGCGCCACGGCCGAGATGGCGCGGCTGGAAAATGAATTGCAGTTAGCGCTGTTGCCGCGTGACCCGAACGACGATAAGAATATTTTTCTGGAAATTCGCGCCGGCACGGGGGGCGACGAATCCGCGCTGTTCGCGGGCGATTTGTTTCGCATGTATTCACGTTTTGCCGAGCGTCAGGGCTGGCGCGTGGAAGTGGTGTCGCGCAGTGAATCCGACTTGGGCGGGTTTCGCGAAATCATTGCCAAAATTGAAGGACGCGGGGCGTATTCGCAACTCAAGTTCGAGTCCGGCGGCCATCGCGTGCAGCGCGTGCCGGCCACCGAAACCCAAGGCCGCATCCATACCTCGGCCTGCACCGTGGCCGTGATGCCGGAAGCCGATGCGCTGGCTGAGGTAAATATCAACCCGGCGGATTTGCGCATCGACACCTATCGCGCCTCGGGCGCAGGCGGACAGCACATCAATAAAACCGATTCTGCTGTGCGCATCACGCACTTGCCGACAGGTATTGTGGTGGAGTGCCAGGACGACCGCTCGCAGCACCGCAACCGCGCCCAGGCCATGGCGGTTTTAGCGGCGCGCATTACGGCAGAGCAAGAGCGTGAGCAGCAGCAAAAAATCGCTTCGACGCGCAAATCCCTGATTGGCTCGGGCGACCGTTCCGAGCGCATCCGCACGTACAACTTTCCGCAAGGACGGATTACCGATCATCGCATCAATCTGACGCTGTACAAAATCGACGCCATCATGGCGGGTGATTTGAGCGAGCTGGTCAATGCCTTGACCACCGAGCATCAAACCGAATTGCTGGCTGAATTGGCGGCGTAATTTTTGGCGCTCGCATGACTCCGGTGATGTCGCAAAACAGGCTTGCTGCAGTAATCACTACTGCGCGCGAAAAATTACCCACATCTGAAGCGCGGTTGTTACTTGGCCATGTGTTGCAAAAACCCTTGGCCTGGTTGCTCGCGCATGATGACGAAGTGCTGGATGAGGCCGGGTTAAGCGCTTTTAAAACGCTCGTCACCCGCCGCGCGGCGGGTGAGCCGGTGGCTTACTTGCTGGGCTACCGCGAGTTTTTCGGGCGCGAGTTTTTGACAACGCCTGCCACGCTGATTCCACGACCTGAAACGGAGTTGCTGGTCGAACGGGCGATTGAAAAAGTCGGCGGTGGTGGGACGGCGATAAAGCGTGAATCACGACGGATTCTTGATCTTGGCACCGGTACGGGCTGCATCGCGATCACGCTCGCGCTGGAGTGCCCAGACGCTTCCGTCTCCGCCATTGACGCGAGCAAAGCGACCTTGAATGTCGCGCAAGCCAATGCACAACGCCTTGACGCGGATGTACGTTTTTTGCACAGTGATTGGTTTGCCGCTGTGGGCGGAGAAAAGTTTGATCTGATCGTGGGCAACCCGCCTTACATTGCGGCCGAAGATGCCCATTTATTGCAAGGGGATTTACGCTTTGAGCCACCCGCTGCGCTTGCCAGCGGCGCGGATGGGCTGGACGCTATCCGCCACATCATCGCCCATGCACCCGCACATCTGCATTCTGGCGGCGGGCTGTGGCTGGAGCATGGTTACGATCAAGCCGAGGCAGTGCGGGAGTTACTTGATGCGGCAGGTTTTGTGCACAGCGAACAGCATTGCGATTTGGCTGGCATTGTGCGGGTAAGTGGCGGTATGCTCAGGTAAAAAACCTTCTGCCGGACAGGACGAAGGTTTTTTAACGAAACAAAGCAATTTGATGCCGGGTCACGCCGCCCGCGCAGCGAGCCAGGCGGTCACATCCCCGTGCGGGGGGCGAGGCGGAAATTTGCGCCGCAGGTGTCGCGCCGCCGCCGACTGGCTGTGCAAAGCCGGCCGTGGGCGGGCCTTTATGCGGCCTTTCGCGCGTTTGATCATCAGCGGGTGGCATTTACTTACTTACCATGTTACTTACCATGGTAAGTAAGCGCGTCAGCTAACGTATGGCTGCGAATGCTTAGTGCAAACCTGCCATGTAGTCGGTGACGGCCTTGATTTCTGCATCGGTCATTTTTAATGCAATGGTACGCATGATTTTGGCCGGGTCGTTGGCGCGTGTGCCATCACGGAAAGCTTTGAGTTGCGCTTCAGCGTACTCGGCATGCTGACCACTAACGCGCGGGTATTGTGCAGGAATGCCAGCCCCCGTGGGGCCGTGGCAGGATGCACAGGCAGGCAGGCCTTTTTTCACGTTGCCACGGCGGTATAGCGCCTGACCTTGCAGGATAGTGGCTTCATTCTTGGCGGCACCAGCCATTGCGGTTTGCGAAGAAAAATAAGCGGCTAAATCACGCATCTGGCTCAGGTCATAGGGGGCGATCATGCCGCCCATGATGGCGTTGGCGCGCAATGCAGGTTTGCCGTCTGTCGCCTTTAAGTTGGTCATTTGCTTCAACAGGTAATCATAGCTTTGCCCGGCCAGTGATGGATTCACGGCGATGGTGCTATTGCCATCCGCGTTATGGCAAGCTGCGCAAACTGTGGTGGCGATTTCTTTGCCGCGCGCTGCGTCCCCTTTGGGAACGGCTTTGGCAGCGTCCGTAGCGTGTGCGCTACAGGCGATGAATGCAAAAACAAGTGCAAACAGGAAACGACTCATGATGACAAATTCTCCGATTAACTGCCGACAGTCCGGCCCATGAAAACTGCTATTCTACCTTAGGCTAAAAAGCGGCTCAGCGGCTTTCTTTAGCACATCTTGTGATTTTGGTCAGGTTTATGCCATTTTGTTGTGCTGCTGAGGCTTCCTGTCGCTGTCTGCGGCGTTTGCCAAATAGCGCGGATAGTATTTTATTGTCTTTGCGCTGATAAAATTGTCCGCTGGCTGTGAGCCATCTGGCGTTTATTAGCGGCTAACCGTGCTTAAAGCGCTGACAAACCCTTTTTTCTGGCATTCTCCTGACACTCTCCCCACCCGGCTCTTCCATTATGGCTATTTTCCGTCACGCGACATTTGAAATTTCTGCCGCCAAACCCAGTGGTTTGCCGCCGTCGTTAGGGGCGGAAATTGCCTTTGCCGGGCGGTCGAATGCGGGTAAATCCAGTGCAATCAATACCTTGGTAGGACATACGCGCTTGGCGTTTGTCTCCAAAACACCGGGGCGCACACAGCTCATCAATGTGTTCCGCATGAGAAACGGCGCGGCCTTGGTTGATTTGCCCGGCTACGGATTCGCCCAGGTGCCCTTGGCTGTGCGTCTGCAATGGCAGGGGTTGCTGGAGGAGTATCTGATCAGGCGCACGAATTTAACCGGCCTGGTGCTGATTATGGATTCGCGGCGCCCGCTCACCGAGCTGGATTGGAAGATGGTTGGCTGGTTTGCGCCTACCGGGCGGCCGATTCATTGTCTATTAACTAAATCAGACAAACTGTCGCGCCAGGCGCAGGCAGAGGCATTGCGAGACACGCGAGCGGCCTTGGCTGAAGCTTTTCCGGCGTATAGTCAAGGCATTACGGTGCAGTTATTTTCCAGCCTGAAAAAAACCGGGATGGATGAGGTTGAGCGTATCGTTGGCGGTTGGCTAAATACTGTGCAATTATCTGCGGCTGAAGGCGTCGAAATGCAAGGTGCACTGGTTGAAAGCGAGAGGGTGGAAGATGATAAAAAAAGCCCTCGACAACCGGGGGAATGATTGCCGAGGGTTAGCTTGCCTAACACTACCGTTAAGCTGCCTGCTCAAGGGGAGGAAGCAGGGGTGCCAAACAAAGCGCGCGATGAAAAAGGGGGAATCACCACGTTGTTGCTTTGCTTGACACACGTAACGTTAGATGGTGTGCTTGTGATTTAGTTCCGGTTTTTTGAAAAATAATTTTGTCTGAATGAACCGATTGTTTTTGGAGAAAAAATGGCCGCATTGCCGGTAGAGAATGGCAGCACGTTGTTATCAAAACGCATGCGGCGCATGCGCCGCGATGATTTTTCGCGTCGGCTGATGCGTGAGCACACACTTGGTGTGAATGATCTGATTTACCCGGTGTTTGTTTTGGAAGGCGTTGGCCGAACGGAGGCTGTGGCTTCCATGCCCGGCGTATCACGCATTTCACTGGACAACTTGTTACCCGTGGCGGAACAAGCGGTAAAGCTGGGCATTCCGGCATTGGCCTTGTTCCCGGTCATCGCCAGCGGCAAAAAAACACCTGGGGCGGAAGAGGCGTGGAATCCGGCCGGGCTGGTGCCGACGGTGGTGGCGCGCCTGAAAAAGGAATTCCCTTCGCTGGGCGTCATTACCGATGTGGCGCTGGACCCTTATACCAGCCACGGCCAGGATGGCTTGATCGACCCGACGGATCCGCAAGGCTATGTGTTGAATGATGAAACGCTGGCGGCTTTGGCCAAACAGGCGCTATGCCATGCGCACGCAGGTGCGGATGTGGTCGCGCCGTCGGACATGATGGATGGCCGAGTGGGCTACATCCGTCATGCGCTGGATCAAGAAAATCTGATCCATACGCGTATTTTGGCTTATGCGGCGAAATATGCGTCGAGCTTTTATGGCCCGTTCCGTGATGCCGTGGGTTCGGCGGGCAACTTGGGTCAAGGTGATAAAAAAACCTATCAGATGGATCCGGCCAATTCGGATGAGGCCTTGCGCGAAGTGGCGCTGGATTTGCAGGAAGGTGCGGATATGGTGATGATCAAGCCCGGCATGCCTTACCTGGACATCGTGCGCCGCGTGAAAGACACTTTTGGCGTGCCCACCTATGCTTACCAAGTGAGTGGCGAATATGCCATGCTCAAAGCCGCCGCGCAAAACGGCTGGCTGGACCACGATGCGGTGATGATGGAGTCGCTCCTGGCATTCAAGCGCGCGGGCTGCGATGGCATTCTGACGTACTTTGCGTTGGAAGCGGCGACGTTGTTGCAGGCGTAGAAGCGTAAAAGTCGGCGCTGGTGAAACAACTGATGAGACAACTGCACAGCAAGAAGGGGCAGGACAAAACCCTGCCCGCTTCGCTGTGGATGCGCTACAAGGCGGTCGAGCAAAAGACGCTCTGGTGAAGCCCCTGCACAGCAGGGCGGTCGAGCAAGGTACGCTCTCCTCGCCGCTGCGGATCCTCGCCGTAGCGGATGGTGATACGGCGGCGGCACGTGTTTTTATCGCCGCATTACCGCGCCAAAAGCGGCCATTGCGCCGCCCATTGCGCCAGCGGGTCTTCCTTGAAGCCGCTTTTGACAAAGCGCTGCCAGTGGCCAAGTGTAAAGCACACCAGCATATTGGCATGCGCGCTGGCGTCGTGCGCGCTACTTAACGCATTTTGCGCGATGGCAATTTTGAGGCATTGTTTGAGCGTCGCTTCAATGCGATCCAGCAGCTGGTTGATGCGCGCTTGCAAGCGGGGATTTTCATGCACCAGCGCATCGCCTACCAGCACGCGCGTCAGGCCACGGTTTTTTTGCGCGAAACGCAACAACGAGGCGACGATCATTTCCGCTTGTTTAAGCCCTGCTTCTTCCGTGGCTTCGATTTGGCCAATCACGCCAAACACGCCACTTTCGATAAATTCGATCAGCCCTTCATACATTTGCGCCTTGCTGGCAAAGTGACGGTAGAGCGCCGCTTCAGAGACATTCAACTGTTTGGCTAGCAGTGCCGTGGTTACTTTTTCCGCCGTCGGGCGCTCCAGCATTTCGGCAATGGTTTGCAGGATCAGCAGCTTTTTTTCGCCCATGGGCGGCGGCAAATTTTTATTGGTTGCGTTCATTTGTACACGCTCATTTGGATTTAATTAACGTGCCGACGCCATCATCGGTCAAAATCTCCAGCAGCAAGGCGTGCTCAACGCGGCCATCAATGATGTGCACGCTTTTCACGCCGCTGCGCGCGGCATCCAGCGCCGAGCTGATTTTGGGCAGCATGCCGCCGGACAACGTGCCATCGGCCACCATGTCATCGACATCGCGCGGCGTGATGCCGGTCAGCAAATTGCCCGCCTTGTCCAGCACGCCGGGCGTATTGGTCAGCATCACCAGTTTCTCGGCCTTGAGGACTTCGGCGATTTTTCCGGCCACCACATCGGCATTGATGTTGTAGGTTTCCCCTTCGCCGCCAACGCCGATCGGCGCGATCACCGGGATGAAGTCGCCAGAATCGAGCAACGCAATCAGGGCGGGATCGATGGACACGATCTCGCCGACCTGGCCGATGTCGAGCATTTCGCCGGGTTTTTCCGTATTTTCGATGAGTAGTTTTTTGGCGCGGATGAAATTGCCATCCTTGCCGGTCAAGCCGACCGCCTTGCCGCCATGCTGGTTGATCAGGTTGACGATTTCCTTATTGACCTGGCCGCCGAGCACCATTTCCACGACATCCATGGTCTCCGCATCGGTCACCCGCATGCCTTGCACGAAGGCGCCTTTTTTGCCGATGCGCGCGAGCAGGTTTTCGATCTGCGGCCCGCCGCCATGCACCACCACCGGATTCATGCCAACCAGCTTGAGCAGCACGACATCGCGCGCAAAGCACTGCTTGAGGTTGTCGTCGGTCATCGCATTGCCGCCATATTTGACGACGATGGTGCGGTCGTGAAAGCGCTTGATGTAAGGCAGGGCTTCGGCAAGAACGCCGGCCTTGATGGCGGGTGCAGGTTTGCTTGTCATGGGCGGAAAGTGCGAGTGGTAACTTCGCCCATTCTAGCGATGTGCACAAGAAAACGGGGCGCAGCCCCATGTTGGCCGCTGCGCCCTGTTTGTCTTTTCGCGCCGTATTACTGGCGCCGACTTTTACTGGATGGTCAGCCGTCTGGCCTGTGCCGCGACTTTCTTCGGCAATACCAGTTCCAGCACGCCGTCATTGTATTTGGCGCTGGATTGCGACTCATCGACTTCCTGCGGCAACTCGAAGCTGCGCGAGACCTTGCCAAAATAGCGCTCGCTACGCAGCGCCCTTTCACCTTCCTTGACTTCCTTCTCTTCGTGACGCTCGGCGCTAATCGAGACGACAGCGCCATCAATGGCCACATGAATATCTTCCTTTTTCACACCGGGAATTTCAGCGTGGATGGCATAGGCGTTTTCACGTTCCTTGACGTCGACTTTCAAGGCGGGCGCTTCTGCCTGTCCGCCCACAGGGCGCACAAAAAATCCGCGCAGCAAATCATCCAGCGGATCGCGGTAGCGTAAATTGTTCATGTTTTTTCCTTTCATGGTTTAACGGTTGGCGCCCACCCTTGTGAGTGCCTTATGGAGTGCTCTATATAGGTATGCCCTGCCAGGTTTCAAGAGCAGGTAACATTGCGCCCCATGACCCCGCAAGACCTTTCCCATGCCGTTAGCGCGCTGCGTCCCCGCCTGTTGCGTTTTGCCCGCCTGCAACTGCGCGAAGCCTCGGCCGCCGAGGATGTCGTGCAGGAAGCCCTGCTGGCGGCAACCGTGCACGCTGGCCAATTTCAGGGCGCCTCGGCCGCCGCGACCTGGATATTCGCCATCCTGAAGAACAAGATCATCGACGAGTTCCGCCGCCGCAGCCGCCAGCCGCAAGCGGATGTTGACGTCGAGCAGGAGCAGGCATTCGAAGAAGCGCTGGAGGAGCAGTTCGATGAACGCGGCCATTGGGTCGCGCATCCCGCCGCATGGGCCGACCCGCAGGCTGCGCTGGAGCAGAAGCGGTTCTGGGAAGTCTTCGAGATTTGCATCAGCGGCCTGCCCGAAAAACCGGCGCGGGTTTTTGGCATGCGCGAGTTGCTGGGCATGGAAACCGAAGAAATTTGTAAGGAACTCGGATTGTCCCCGTCGAATTGCTGGGTGCTGTTGCACCGGGCGCGTTTGGGACTGCGTGACTGCCTGTCCCGGCGCTGGTTTGGAGAAACTTGAATGCTGTCGTGCCGCGAAGAAACAGAATTGATGTCACAAGGGTTTGAACGTCCGCTGACATTCGGCGAGCGTTTTAGCCTGCGTATGCACCTGTTATTCTGCAAGGGCTGTCGTGCGACACAAAAGCATTTGGCATTTCTGCAAACTGCCACGCGGGCCTGGCGGGATCAGCACCATGATTTTTAAATTTAACTTTTATGACAACTAAGGATATGACAATGAAAAAGACGAACGTTGTTTCAATCGCTGTGGGTACTGCTTTTGCTGCCGCTACACTGAGTTCTGCTGTATTTGCGGGTGAAAATCCGTTTGCCATGCAAAAACTGGATCGTGGCTATCAAGTGGCCGATTCACATGCTGCAGGCAAGATGAAGGACGGTAAATGTGGTGAAGGCAAGTGTGGCGTAAAAATGAAAGCCGACAAAATGAAGGACGCTAAATGTGGCACCGACAAAATGAAGGATGGCAAGTGCGGTGAAAAAATGAAAGAAGCTTCATGCGGCGCGGACAAGAAGCAAGATGGCTCCTGCGGCGCTGGCAAAACGGACGCCCCCAAGGCTGGTGCGCCTGCAGAAAACGCGCCAAAAGCCGCAGAGTAAAGCGGGTTCGCCTGACTAAACTTGAATTGTTATGGCATTCACGGTGATTTCAGGCGCTGGCCTCGGATTTCGGCGGGAGATGCTGCCCGAGCTGAAAACCGGGCCACTCGATGCCATTGGTTTTTTTGAGATGGCACCCGAAAACTGGGTGGGCATGGGCGGGCGTTCGGCCAAGGAGTTACGTGCCTTTACCGAGCGCTATCCGTTTGTCTGCCATGGTTTGTCACTCGACTTGGGTGGCCCTTCGCCGCTGGATGAAGGCCTGTTGCGGCGCATTAAAAGTTTTATGCAACAGCATGGCATGACGCTTTATACCGAGCATTTGTCATGGTGCGGCGACGAGGGGCATTTATATGATTTATTGCCGATTCCATGCACGCGGGATGCGGTGCGCTGGGTGGCTGGGCGCATTCGTCGTGCGCAGGATATTCTGGGTATGCAGATCGGGGTCGAGAATGCCTCATATTACATTGCCCCCCCTGATGCCGAGATGAGCGAGAGCGAATTTATTCGCGAGGTGATTGCCGAGGCGGGCTGCTTGCTGCACCTGGATGTGAATAACATTTATGTCAATAGCATTAACCATGCGTTTGACGCGGCGGCTTATCTTGCTTCGTTGCCGCTCGAGAAGACATGCTATGTGCATGTTGCCGGGCATTATGCTGAGCCGGATGGTTTGCTGATCGACACGCACGGTGCGGATGTGATTGACCCGGTATGGGCACTGCTGGATGCGGCCTATGCACGGTGTGGTGTGCAGCCAACGTGCCTTGAGCGTGATTTCAATTTTCCATCGCTTGCTTCATTGAATGCGGAAGCGGCGCATATCCTGGCGATCCAAAATAAACACCCCCAGCGTGAAAAACAGGTGGCCGCATGAACGCGCCTTTGCCTTTTCAGGCGTTCCAGTTGGCTTTAGCGCGGCATTTGCGCAGCCCGCGTGGTGCTGCGCGGCCTGCAGGGGTCACAGCGCGCCGCGCAGGGATATATCGCGGGCTGGTAAGAAATAATTTAGAGGGTTTTTTGCTGGCCTGCTTTCCGGTGACGCGATTTGTGTTGGGAGCACGTCGCTGGCAGCGGCTGGTGAACGTTTTTTTTCAGGATGCGCGTTGTCATACGCCTTATTTCCGCGAAATCCCGCGTGAGTTTTTGCGCTGGCTGCTGGATACGGAAACATTGCCTGTCGCGCCGCCACCCTGGTTGCGCGAACTGGCGCATTACGAATGGGTGGAACTGGCCGTTGATGTGATGGAAACCGATGCGTTGCCTGATTGTGATGCGGCCGGCGATTTGATGTCCGGCCGGCCGGTGCTGGCGCCGGCGTTGATGAATCTGGCCTATGCCTGGCCGGTACATCGCATCAGCCGCGACTGGCGGCCGCGCAAGCCGCAGGCTACCCATCTGCTGGTGTTCCGCGATGCGGATGACGCCGTGCAATTCATCGCGCTCAATCCGGTCAGCGCGCGGCTGGTGGCCTTGCTGCAGACAGAGGGCTTGACGGGACATGCCGCCTGTTTGCGCATTGCCGGCGAGCTGGGCTATCCCGATCCAGATGCGCTACTTTTTCATGGCGCGCAACTTTTGCAACAACTCCGTGCAGCAGGCGCAATTTTAGGGAGCGCAATATGACCAAACTGATCCTGAAAAAA
>LNAQ01000115.1_pt1 | contig 14603 bp, 12 predicted proteins | sample 602591 | NCBI WGS metagenome assembly LNAQ01 (sample SAMN02440304, study PRJNA202911) | soil metagenome | biome: Subtropical and temperate rainforests or woodlands; isolation source: soil samples (1 kg each in a 20% v/v slurry with milli Q water) were... ... | reverse complement strand
AGGTCCAGACGCAGCGGCAGATCGCACTGGCGACCCTGTTCCGCACGCTGGGCGGCGGATGGCAGGCCGAGGCGGCCGGGCAGGCCCGCGCCGACAACGCTGAGCCCATGGCGGCCACGGCCGGAGCGGCCAGGTAGCGTATGTCTGCCACCGCACCCCGACCGTTTGCCGTGCTCGTCCTGGCGCTTGCGGCCTGGGCCTCGCCGGACGCCTGCACCGCGCAGGAGAGCAGTCTGGCTTCTCGCTTCTACGCGGACGCGGGCGCCACATCCAGTTCCGAGCGAACGCGGATTGCCGCGCTGGGCTGGCTCCTGCCGGCTCCGGACCTGCGGTGGCTGCCACGCAACGCCGGCCCCCTGTCCCTGCATTGGGATCTCTCGATCGGTGCCTGGCGCGCGGAGTGTGCGGACGGCGGGCACCGAACCTTCACGCAGCTCGCGGGACTGGCCGTTTGGCGGCATGGCCTCGGCGCGCAGGGCTCAGGCTGGTTCGTGGACATCGGGCTCGGGGGGGTGCTGTTCGATCATGTCTACGCGGCGCGTTCGCGCCGCTTCAGCACCGCCTTCCAGTTCACCCAGGCGCTGGGGCTGGGCTACCGCTTCGGCCCGAACGGTACCTACGAGGTCTCGGCACGGGCCCAGCATGTCTCCAACGGCGGCCTCAAGAAGCCCAATCCAGGCGAGAACCTGCTTCGCCTGCGCCTGGCCATGGGATTCTGATGCGCCTGGACTCTCTCCCCCAGCCCACACTGCGCCCGCTCCGCCGCTCCGCCGCGCCGGGGCGGCGGGGGTGCGCGTAGACGGGACGCAGCACACCACAAGGAGCATCTGCAGCAGCTCTGTCCGCGCCTGCAACCGACAGGGCGATATCGCGCAACGTGTCCCTGGGCAGCGCGCCAACGCCTTGCCTGATGCCACGGTCATGGCAGCGACAATGGCGTGTTCGGGCAGCATCCGGCAAGAGTGCACCGCGACAGCCCGACCCAGATTTCACCACCCCACTGAAAGGACCCACCATGGAACACACCCTTCCCCCGCTGCCCTACGCCATCGACGCCCTGGCGCCGTACTACAGCCAGGAGACGCTGGAGTACCACCACGGCAAGCACCACAACGCCTACGTGGTAAACCTGAACAACCTGCAAAAGGGCACCGAGTTCGAGAACATGGCGCTCGAAGAGATCGTCAAGAAATCCAGCGGCGGCATCTACAACAACGCGGCTCAGATCTGGAACCACACCTTCTTCTGGAACTGCATGGCACCCCAGGGCGGCGGCGAGCCTTCCGGCGCGCTGGCAGCGGCCATCAACGCCAAGTGGGGCAGCTACGCAGCCTTCAAGGAAGCCTTCGTCAAGAGCGCCGTGGGCAACTTCGGCTCCGGCTGGACCTGGCTGGTGAAGAAGGCCGACGGCAGCGTGGACATCGTCAACACCGGCGCCGCCGGCACGCCGCTGACCACGGCCGACAAGGCGCTGCTGACGGTGGACGTGTGGGAGCACGCGTACTACATCGACTACCGCAACCTGCGTCCCAAGTTCGTCGAGACCTTCCTGTCCAACCTGGTGAACTGGAAGTTCGCGGAAGCCAATTTCGCCTGAGCCCGCTGCTCGATCGGCGCTGTGCAGCTTGCGAGGTCGATCCATTCGCTCAAGGTGCCCGGGCGCGCAGGCCTGCCCTGAGGCCTTCTCGCAACCGGGAGGGACGCCATGGTGCGAAGTGACATGCCGCAGCTTCCCATCAGACACCTCGTTGAACGCTTCGGCCTCCCCCCAAGCGCCATCCACTTCTACGAACAGATGGGCCTGTTGTCGCCAGCACAGAGAAGCCGCTCGGGGCATCGCCGCTATGGCGCAGCCGAGATCCGGCGCCTGGAGTTGATCGTCGCGGCGCGCGAACTCGGCTGCAGCGTGGCCGAGATCGGACGTCTCATCGCCTTACATGCGGCGACAGACGCAGAGCAATCCACGCCGGGGTTGACGGAGCACCGGCAACTGCTGCGCCGCAAGGGCGAGGCGCTACGCATGCTGAAGCACGCGCTGACCTCCCAAAAGGCACCTTCGACCCGCACGACGACCGTCGGGCGGGGGAGCCTCTGCCCATGACCCCCATCCTCTCCGGCCCCTCCCGAACGCGTCCCCCGAGCCGGTTCGGCCGTCACGCCTGCAATAAACTGACACGCACCATGCGAGGCTGTGCCAGGCCGTTCGATAGCGGTGGCCTGGGGTGGTCCTCATCCATCCAAAGGACAGGTTCTTGATCACAACGAAAAGACCCGCGGAGCCAGCGGCCGAGACCCAACCCAGACGCTCTCAACCGCGCGGAATGAAGCGCGCCCGCGAACTCCTCGACGTTGCCACCGACTTGTTCATCAGCCAAGGCATTGACGAGACGACGATCGACGATATTGCTGCGCATGCCGGTATCGCCAAGGGTACGTTCTACCATCACTACGATTCCAAGGCGGCCCTGTTACAGGCCATCAGAGAAGCCTTCATCGAGGACTTCGACAACTACGTCGACAACGCACTGGCGAAGCAGCATTCGGACGATCCCCGAGTGCGCCTCGGTACCTGGGTACGCGCCGTTTGCGAAGCTTACGCCTTGATGACTCAAAGGCAGGACATCGCATTCGCCAGCGACGGCTTCCGATGGACCCCGCGCAATCAGAGGCATCTGGAGGATCTTGTCGTATTGATCGGACAAGGCAACGCAAATGGCTGCTGGCTTATCGCCGACCCGTACAAGACGGCCATCTTCATCCAGAGGGGGTTGATCGGCGTGATGGATGACATGCTGCTCACCGGCAAGAGCCTCAAGGGCGTCCACAAGGACGTGATGGAGTTGGTCCACCATGCCGCCGGCCTCCAACCGCCCGGCAAGCCGTAATTGACGCAGACCACGTTGATGGCAGCAAGCTTTGCGAGACGCTCCCGTCTTGTCCCTGTTCGTTCTTGTCCCCGTTGGGACTGCTCCGGATCGTTCCGGAGATGGCTGCCGCGCCGTTCTATTCTCGCATGCGGCTGCGGCCGGCGGATCCTCCCCGGCCGCGCGCCGGCCCCGTGCACGCCTCGATATGGCAACATGCCAATTGAGCACGATCAACCTTGAAATCACTTGGCAATGCAGAGCAAGACATTTAAGACAGCACGCTTGACGGCATCGCCGGCAGCGGATCGCGACAGTTCCGATCAACAGCTTGGACTGCGCGAACGGCACAAGCTCGACAAGCTCCGGAGAATCCAGGCTGCCGCGCGCAGCGTATTCCTCGAGAAGGGATTCGACGTGGCGACGACGCGGGAGGTCGCCGAGATTGCCGGGGTATCCCATGCAACCGTCTTCCTGTACGCAAAGGACAAGCGCGATTTGCTGTTCCTCGTCTTCAACGACGACCTCGACCGGGTCGCCGAAGAAGCCCTCGCTGCGGTCGATCACACCAAAGCCCTGCTCACCCAACTTCTCCAACTGTTCAGCCCTTTCTATCGGTACTTCGCCAACGACCCGCAGATCGGCCTCGTCGGCATCCACCAGTACGGCACTGCGGCGTTTGGCGGCACACCGCAGATGCAGCGGGTGCAGCAGCGCTCGGAAGCGACGCTGCAAGCCATTTGCGCCTCGATCGACGCATGCAAGGCTGCCGGCACGGTGGCCGCACGCGTCGGCACCACACCCGCTGCGCTGGTGATCCGTTCCATCTATCTCTCCGAAATGGACCGCTGGCTGCATACGACCGACCGCGATGTCGACGCAGGGCTGCGATCGCTGCGATCGGCACTGCGGCTGGTCTTCGAGGGCCTGCGCCACCCGGAGTAGGACGCGGAACAGGCGCTCTCGCGGGCGTCGGGACCTGGAACGCCTGCGCGTCGAGACAGCGCAGTCCACGGCCTGCACCGCTCCGTAGCACGGACCTCACGCCCGCCTTGATCGAAGAAGCGGGTTCGCCCAGCAAGCAGGGCACCCCACCCCGCCCTGCGGGTGTGAGGTGCCCTGCCTGGATGTTTCCCGGCGCGCTTCCGCGCCGGGATTGGGGGGTCAGCGCGCTGCAACCACGTTGCGAAGCGACCCGATCTGCCCGGAACGGACTTCGACAACGTCGCCCGGCCTGAGAAAGCGCGGAGGCTTGCGGGCAAAGCCGATGCCAGCGGGCGTACCCGTCGAGACGACGTCGCCCGGCTGGAAGCGGAACCAGCGCGAGAAGTACGAGAGCGTCTGGCCCAGTCCATGGATCAGGTCCCGGGTATTGGCCGACTGCATCACCTCGCCATTGACGATGGTCGCCAGGTCGACGTTGCCTGGATCTTGCAGCTCGTCCTTGGTCACGATGCAGGGCCCCATGGGACAGAACGTCGGGTACTGCTTGCCCATGACCTCCAGTTCGGGGTCTCCTCGTTTTCAGTGCAATAAGTGACGGTACGAAAAGCTAGCACTGGCGCGGAGGTGGTGTTGGTAGATCGTTGATTTCATTGACTTTCCTGTTCACTTTCAAATCTGCGATTCGTGGCGTCAAACCGTGGTCGGTTTCATCCATTGGTGCCAGTTATCGATGCATTTGGCCGCGAAGGCAGGATTTGGTCAGCATAGCGGTCAACCGGGAAGCGAAACACACCCCGCAAGTTGATGCTCTCCAGCCTGGTGGGCGCAATCTTCCCGATCAGTTCCGGTGGAATGACCTGGCGGCGGTTCGACCAGCGATCCAGGACCGCCTGCATCTGTGAGGTATTCCACGCCATCACGATGTTGGCCATCAGGCTCAACGCATCGGCCACAGCCTGCATTTCATCGACACGTTTGGCCTGCGCCGGGCTGATCCGGCCGGTATAAATGGCGCGCTTGAGGGCGTTAACAGCCTCGCCCCGATTGAGCACCCGGCGCAACTCGTTCCTGAAAGCGTCCTTGACAAAGTAGTCAGCCAAAAACGCCGTACGCAGCAACCGCCCCAATTGCACGCCAGCCTCATAGATTGGATCGCCCTGGGCGGCAGAACCGAACCGCGCAAGAGCTGCCACCGCACTGGCATGTCCGCTCATGACCGAGGCTGCCAGGTGCACCAGACTATCCCAATGCTTTTCGATCAAAGCGACGTCGACATTGGCTTCGCACACCGCAGCGATTTCTGCGGGCACTTTGGTGCCGCGTGGCACAAAGAGGTGGCGCTGTTTGAGTTCCTTCAACCGCGGGCAAAGATCAAAACCAAGCAAACGGGCATGTGACATGGCAAAGTCGGTGTAGCCATGGGTATCCACAGCAAGCTGGCTGGTCTCCAGCTTTTCTTGGCGGATGACACCTTCAATGGCCACGCCCGCCTGGCGCTCATTGAGCACAAAGGGCTGCGCATGGAAGATGCCCCACCGGTCTTTTACATGGGAGTAGATTCCAATGGAAGGTGTGTTGCGCCGAGGATCAAGCCGGGCTTGCCACACCCGTTTGGTGGTCTCCATGCTCATCATGTCAGAAGATGCCAAATCGGACCGCCCCCAGGTGGCGGCAATCGGGTGTCGCTGCATGAATTCCAGCACAGCCTGGCAGGCCTGGCTCAGACGCCGTTCGTCCCGCGCCCAGCGCATGGCCTGGCGAATGCTGGTGGCAGACAATTGCGGAATCATGCGCGCGCATTCGACCGCAGTCAGACTGGTGCCGTGGGCCATGATGCCGGCATAGACCATCAGCAGCTCGTCGGTAGAGCGCGGCTCACGTCCGAGCATGATCCAGCTAAAGCGCACCTGGGCGTCAACGGCCAGAATCACTTCCGGCAATTGAACCTCACCGATGCGGTGATCCAAAGCCGCGCGCAGCTTGGTCACTTCTGGGTCTTCGTCCTCTGCGGGCAATGGCGACAAATGGAGTTCATCATCCACGCGCAGTACGCCACTGCGGGCTGCAGCGGCCACCGCATCGACACCGGCAGTTACTCTGGCCAGCAAAGGCTTCAAGAAAGTGGCAGCCTTGCTGGGTAACGATAGACGGGCATAGTGTTTCTTGGACTCTGCCTGCCAACGCTCGTCCGTGAAGAACAAGCGCGCACGACCCCGAAAGCTCAGGCTGTGCTCAATCCAGACCGAGCCATTGCGCACCGCGCGGCGCAGGGCAAACAGGGTGGCCACCTCCAACGCCTGAAACGCCCGTTCCCGGTCTGGGCTGGAGATCGAAACCTGCCAGATCATTCCCAGACTTGGTGCCACCACTTCAACTGGCAGCTTTCTGGATCCTTTGAGATATAAAGCTTGCAGCTTGGCAAGGTACTCGATGGCAGGATGCTCGCCGGTGGCCTGCCAGGGCAGCTTTGCAATGGCGACGAGCAACGACCGCACGGGGCGAATTCCATCAATCAATCCCTCGCGGACCAGGGAGGCCCTGCTCGGTGGTTTGCGTTTCTGGGTTTCGGTGATCAAGGCTTCAAGACGGGCACGCAACTCAGCATCTGGCACCGCACCTTGCGCGCTCAAGGCAACAAGTTCGCCGAGCAGCGTTTTGTACATTGCGGCCCAATTGACGGTAGCGGGGACATCGGCGGCAGCCTGACGCCACAGATCGGCGATCCGGCGCTGCACCATAAGGATCAACTGGTCTGTGGTGGTGAACAGGCAATACCGAAGAAAGCATGCGACCTCCACGGTGCGCGCTGGCTCTTTGATCTTGGCTCCGGCTGAGGGCGGCCTGGAGACAAGTCGGCGCGCGTAGCGGCGCAAGATGAGATCGGGGATGTCTGCCAGGTGCTTATGAACGTCCAGCGTGTAAAGCAGGTCGATGCGCTCCAGTACCTCGCTGATTTGGCGGGTTGAGTGTTTCGCCGGTGCAGCCCATAGCCAACTCTGCTGGGTTTGTCCATCTGGGCGCAGCTCTGAAACTGAGGCTCGCCAGCGATCAAGTGTTGCTGGATCAACGCTGGCGGCGATGGCGGTGCCTGTTTCAACTTCAAGCTGGGCAAGTGCCGCCGCAATCAGTGTCCGAATTGCCCGCTCGTGCACGATCACCAGCTTGTTCTTGTACAGCCATTGACGCGCCCGCACGAGTAGCTGATCGCGGTCGGCGCAGCGCGCCACTTCGTCGCGCAGTTCACGTACCAGTGAGCGGCGCTGGTGCTCGCTCATCCACTGGAATCCAAGGACCGTGCAGGCTACTTGTTGGTGATCGAATAGCGTGCGCCCGCGTTCATACATGGCTCTCAGCGAGGCGACTTCTGGTGCTGCAATGCCAAGCTCGTTGCCAAGGTGGCGCCACAAGGCTACTGGAATTACCCGAAAGGCACCGAGCAAACGCCCACTCATGCGCAGGAAACCAATATGGAGCGCCAGACCAAGCTTGTGGGAATCACCTCGGCGTGCATTGATTGCGTCGCGCTCGGCACCATCGAAGGTGAAAAATGCCTTCATCTCGAAGTCGCTGATATCGCGGGGGAGCCCACGCATCCCCAAAAACGTTGTGTGCCAACCCTGCATCGTGAACCTCAAAAGTGGGAGGCCACCATACCCGTTTACAAAGCGAACAGGAAAGTCAATGAAATCAACGGTCTACCCAGACCACCCCCGCGCCAGTGCTAGCTTTGCGTACCGTCACTTATTGCACTGAAAACGAGGAGACCCCGAGGCGGAGCTCAAGCAAGCCTTGAAGGCCGATGCCAAGCGGCCCAAGAAGGAGCGGCGCACGGCCAAGGCCTTGTTCACGCAGATCAAGGCAGCGGGCTACGAAGGTGGCTACACGCGGGTGACGGACTTCATCCGCAAGTGGCGCCAAGGTGAAGGCCAACAGGCGGCCTGCAAGGCCTTCGTGCCATTGACCTTCGAGCTTGGCGAGGCCTTCCAGTTCGACTGGAGCGAAGACGGCTTGCTGGTGGGCGGGGTGTACTACCGCATGCAGGTCTCGCACATGAAGCTGTGTGCCAGTGGGGCCTTCTGGCTGGTGGCCTACCCCAGCCAAGGCCACGAGATGCTGTTCGATGCGCACACCCGCAGCTTTGCAGCGCTGGGTGGCGTGGCACGCCGTGGCATCTACGACAACATGAAGACGGCGGTCGACAAAGTCAGGAAGGGCAAAGGCCGCGTGGTCAATGCGCGCTTTGCAGCCATGTGCGCGCACTATCTGTTCGACCCTGATTTTTGCAACCGTGCCAGCGGCTGGGAGAAGGGGCGCGTGGAGAAGGATGTGCAAGACAGCCGCCGTCGCATCTGGGTGGAGGCGGGGCAACGGCGCTTTGGCAGCTTTACCGAGCTCAATGCGTGGCTGGGCGAGCGCTGCCGGGCTCTGTGGCGAGAGCTGCGCCACCCGCAGCACAAAGCGTTCAGCATCGCCGAGATGCTGGAGCTGGAGCAAAGCCACCTGATGCCGATGCCGGTGGCCTTTGATGGCTATGTTGAGAACCCGGCCAAGGTGAGCAGCACCTGCCTGGTGACGGTGGCGCGCAACCGCTACTCGGTGCCCTGCGAATGGGCGGGGCAAATGGTCAGCACACACCTGTACCCGGCGCAGATCGTGGTGGTGGCCGGCGATGCTATGGTGGCCACGCACGAGCGCCTGAGCGATCGCAACCAGACCCGCTACGACTGGCAGCATTACGTGCCGCTGATCGAGCGCAAGCCGGGCGCGCTGCGCAACGGCGCGCCCTTTGCAGACCTGCCCGAGCCATTGCAGCGCATGCGCAAAGGCTTGCTGCACCAGGAGGGGGGCGACAGGGTGATGGCGCAGGTACTGGCCGAGGTGCCCAAGCAAGGGCTGGACGCCGTGCTGGTGGCGGTGGAGTTGGCCCTGGAGAGTGCGCCGCCATCGGGGCGGGTGAGCACCGAGCACGTCATCAACGTGCTCGGCCGCCTGCAAGCGCAGCCCCTGCCCGAGACGGTTGCGACCAACCTGCAAGTGAGCCAGACACCCCTGGCCGACACGGCGCGCTATGACAGCCTGCGCGCTGGCAGCGACATGCAGGAGGCCGATCATGCGTGAGCTGGACAAGGAGTTCAAAGAGCTGCGCCTGTACGGCATGGCCGGGGCCTGGGAGGACCTGGTCAAGCAAGGCGGCCACGCCACGCTGGAGAGCTCGCGCTGGCTGCTGGAGGACCTGCTGCAAGCGGAAGTCACGGACAGGGCCATGCGCTCAGTGAGCTACCAGATGCACACGGCGAAGTTCCCCGTGCACCGCGACCTGGCGGGCTTCGACTTCGAATGCTCGCCCGTGGACAAAAAGCTCATCGAGCAGTTGGCCAGCATGGCGTTCACCGAGCAGGCGCACAACGTGGTGCTAGTGGGTGGCCCCGGCACGGGCAAGACGCATCTGGCCACGGCCATCGGCGTGGCGGGCATCACGCGCCATGGCTCACGCGTGCGGTTTTACTCCACGGTGGATCTGGTCAACGCACTGGAGCAGGAGAAGGCCCAAGGCAAGGCAGGCCGCATCGCAGCGAGCTTGCAGCGCATGGACCTGGTCATCCTTGATGAGCTGGGCTACCTGCCCTTCAGCCAGGCAGGCGGCGCCTTGCTGTTCCACCTGCTGAGCAAGCTCTACGAGCAGACCAGCGTGATGATCACCACCAACCTGGACTTCAAGGAATGGTCCAGCGTGTTCGGCGACGCCAAGATGACCACGGCACTGCTGGATCGACTCACGCACCACTGCCACATCGTCGAGACGGGCAACGAGTCCCACAGGTTCATGCACAGCACAGCCGTGGCCAAGAAACGCATCAAGGCACGCGAACAGGCCAAGAAGGCTGAGCCGTTCTGAGCGGTTCAAGGGCAAGCCGCTACGGGCTTCGCCCTGCGCGGCTTGCCCTCAACGGACGACCACCGAGCTCGATCACCAAGGAGACCAAAACCGACCCAAGGCACTACACTTATCCACAGCCGACCTTCACAGGTTGGCCATTAGCCCTGGCTCAAAATTCAATCGGCACGGTGGCTCAATTTTGAATCGGCGCCAACATACCATATCAAAATGATGAGTGTGGTATCATCTTTCCGATAGGCGCGATCTTTTGCTTTGCGCTCGGGCCGAGCGGCCCAGAAAAGGGGAGCTTGGCCACATTGGATGTATCGCAGACGCAGCGCGAACGCCTAGCGTTCCTCGAACTGCGCGTGTTCTTCACCGGAGAGCTTCGGCGCGGGGACATCGAGTCCCGCTTTGGGGTCAAGCCAGCTGCCGCTTCGCGCGACCTGAGCTCGTATAGAGACATCGCGCCGGACAATCTCGACTATGACGCCCCGGCCCGCTGCTATCGCCCGTCCGAATCCTTCAAGCCCGTCTTTGAGTTCTCGACTGAGCGAGTCCTTGCGTGGCTGCTGCAAGGCTTCGGCGATGGATTGGATCTGAAGCAGCGGCAAGTGGCCCCCTGCGAAGGACCGGGCCAACTGGTCAAGCCGGACCTCGAAGTCCTCGCAACGATTACCCGAGCCTTGGTCGCGAAGAAGGCTGTGCGGGTCAATTACCTGTCGCTTTCATCAGGGTCGAAACGTCGCGAGCTTGTGCCTGTCGCTTTGGCTGACAACGGGATTCGTTGGCATGTCCGTGCGTTTGACCGGGAGCGGGATCGCTTTGGGGACTTCGTCCTCACCCGCATCGCCAAGGCCCAAGAGATCGAAGGGGAGGTGGCCGAGTCGGAGCAGATTGGGTCCGACTCGCAATGGGCGCGCATTGTTGATTTGGAAATCGTCCCACATCCAAGCATTGAATGGCCCAAGGCAGTCGAGGCTGACTATGCGATGACCGATGGGGTCCTTCGGATCAAGTCGAGGGCGGCACTTGCAGGCTACGTCTTGCGGCGTTGGAACATCGACAGTTCGCCCGATCACCGGCTTGACGCTGCCTCGCATCACCTTTGGCTGAAAAACACGCAGACGCTCTATGGCGTCGAGAGCGCGGCATTGGCCCCCGGATACGCCGTGGACGGCGCGGGCCAATCCTAAGAAGAACCGGGAAGAACGAATGAAACTCGAACAGATCGCCAAGGGCGCTCAGATATCCAACGAGCTGTCAGGGAGAACTGCGACCAGTTGAAGTTAAAAAATCGCGATTTTGGCGAAGGTTGATTGAAGCAAGACGTCTCGCGCGACTGTTAAGATTTGTAACAAACGTTGGAATCAAATCGAGCAAGAAAGCTAGGGATTCTGACAACTTGAAAGGGAGTTTTGATGAGTGAGTTGAAAAGGAAGGCTTGGTTTGACGGCGGTTATTCGCTGTCATTTAAATTAATACGCAGATGAGGTATCCATGACCTCATCGGCTGAAGAGTTCATCAAGAAGGCGGTCGAACACAGGGAGAATGATCGCCTTGATGAGGCGATCATTGCAGCTCGACGGGCGACCACTCTCGATCCCGAGAACGCCAACTCCTGGTGGCAGCTTGCATTGGCGGTCCACGATAAAGAGGGATACGGCGCGGCCTTTCCGCACTTCAAGAAGACGATGGAGCTCGCTCCTTCGTTTGCCTTTGGTTGGCATCGCCTAGGTTGGGCCTACAAAAAGACTGGCCAAACCGACGAAGCCGTCAACTGCTGGGAAAGAGCAACCGAGATCGACCCGGAGAGAGTCGCCACTTTGGAGCTCTTGCTGTCAGCCTATCGGGAGCGCGAAAAAGCGGGCGATGAAGAGAAAGTATTCGATGTCTTGAAGCTGATTGATTCGCAGGGTGTCTTGGGAACAGATGAGGTCAATCGATTGGGTATCGAATATCACAAGCGCAAGGACTATTACAAATCAATCATCTACTTCAGGAGATACGCCTCCGAAGCGCCAGGGCCGATAGGGTTGTTCAACCTTGGGCTTGCTTACAACGCCTCTGAAATAGGACAGGACGCTGATGCGATTGACGCATGGCGCAGAGCTTTGCTTCGCGATCCCTCATACGACAAAGCCAAAACGAATCTTGACCGAGCAATCAAGCCTTTGTTGGACTTGAAATACAAGATTGAAAGCTATGGAAAACCACTTGTGGCCGAGGACCAGTGGTATGGCAATTACATCAATCCATACGAACTCCTCGCGCTTGAAGATGTCGATCCATGGGACCTTGACATCAAACAAGTTCAGAAGGCTAAAAAAGCTCTGATGCAGGAGATCGATCTTGAGGATGGTCGTGTCGAATGGATGCCTGGATTGAAGATCGACCGCTCCATGGCAATGAAAGTTGCAGACGAGTTGAATGAAGAGTGGAACAGGTATTGGCACCACATTGTCTTTGAATGCAAGCCACTGCTTAACTTTCTTTCCCGTGGTTCGCTGGAGCATTTCTTGGTTGACGCTGAGGAGTCTCCTACAGAAGTCTTGGATGCTTTGGATGAAAACTCAGAAGACTTTTCGCCTTGGCTCAGCAAGAAGTTCGCTCCGCAATACGACCTGTTGTTGACAGAGGCGATTCAGCGAAAAGACATGGCAAGCATCGAGTGTTTGTTAGACGGCAGACGTTGGGTCACTCCTGAAGACGAAGACAAGTGTTTCGAAGGCGCGCACAGGCAGGTTCAGAAACAACTTCTGCCGCTGAAAGATGCGTCTGAAAGATCGGAGCGGATCAAGCCGTCGGTTGCCGGTGTCCAAAAAGTGCTTGCTGAAGGAAGCTTGGGGTCAATCTTGGCCATCTTGCCGATGGCATTTCAACAAGAGCAGAACGAGGCGGCAACCCTGGTTCGAAGCATATCTATTGACTGTTACAACCATCACCAGGATGCGGACCTTGCCAAGGAAGTCTTGGTATTGGCAAACGCTTTTGCTTTGCGTTCGCCATCGTTGCGCCATAGGCTGGACGAAGACATGGCCACACTCAACGAAAAGATTGCAGAAGAACGGAAGGATGAATCATCTCTGACGCTCAGTGGACAAGACTACAGCATCAAGCGGGAATGTGTGAAGTTTGGCAGTGTTTCTATACCTACAAAAGAGATTGAAACCATTCGCTGGGGAATTTCCATTACGAGATCAAACGGGGTGGCGACATATGCGTTTGGGATGGCTATAGGAGGTCGCGGTTCAACGGTGGGTAGACTCACATGGAGTTCTTCGAGCAACATTGAAACGCAAGAAGGGTTGTTTAACAAATTTGTTGATGCAGCCTTTTCTTATGTATTGCCAACAGTGATGGAGAAGCTCACGGCGGAGCTGAATAGAGGGTCGAGACTTCAAATCGGTCCTGCATCTGTAACCAAGTCGGGCATCACATTCACGGTCAAGGGTTGGTTTAGTGACAAGCAAGAGTTGTGCCCTTGGCACAGGCTCAGCGCGGTTCTTTCCAATGGCGAGTTGGTGATATCGGATTCCTCAAACAGCAAAGCCACGATTTCCATGCCACTCAAGGAAATTGACAATGCGTTTGTTCTTTACTTAATGATCAAAAAACAATCTTGAAAGGCACTGTCATGCATCCATCCGGAGCGATTGAAATTCCAAAATTCGTTTTGCAGGTTTTGAACAACCTATGCGACATTGAGCGAAAGCTATCGATACATGGCGATCCTGGAAACGCCAAAAGAAATGTCGAACGCATCAAAGAGACATTTGAGGATGAAAAGATCTTTTATGAGGACCCCATGGGTCAGTCATTTTCAGAAACACGCACGGACTTGGAGGCCACCATTACAGGTGAGGGCTCAGACAACCTGAAGGTCGTTGAAGTCATCAAGCCCATCATTCGTGTTGGCGATAGGAACTTTTCGCGAGTGGTTCAAAAGGGAATCGTCATTGTTCAATCAAATACAGGGGAGAAATGAGAATGGCATCAAATATCAACTTCGGCATCGATTTGGGCACTTCGAATTCGCTGGTCGCGAAGTTCGACAAGGGCAATGTCGAGGTTTTCAAGAATCCTAATGGATTCAAGGAAACCCTCCCTTCAGTTGTTGGCTTTCGGAATGACCGAATCTTGATCGGAGATCAAGCGCGAACCTATTTGCAGCGAGACCCCAAAAGTGTCGTTAGTCGATTCAAGCGAAAGATGGGGACATCCGAGACGTTCAAAATCAAGTCGTTGAATGCGTCTAAGTCCCCTGTGGAGTTGTCAGCATATGTTCTCAAAGAGCTGAAGACCTTTGTTCACACTGGCGAGGAATTGGATGCAGCCGTTATCACCATTCCCGCATCCTTCGACACGGTGCAGAGCAATGCCACCAAGGAGGCGGGAAAGCTCGCTGGGTTCAAGACAGTGATCCTATTGCAGGAGCCAATCGCGGCCAGCCTGGCCTATGCGAACAAGGAGAAGAACGTTGACCTCAAGAACAGCCAGTGGCTCGTCTACGACCTTGGGGGCGGAACATTCGATGTGGCCTTGGTCAAAATTGTCGAAGGCGAATTGACCGTCTTGGACCATGAGGGTGACAACTACCTCGGAGGGACGGACATTGACGCGTTAATCGTTGAGAAGATTTTGGTTCCCGAGCTCGAAAGGCGTGGATCGTTTGCCGACCTGTTAGCCGAGATGAAAAGCGAGAGCGGCAAATACAACAAACTTTGGCACACACTGCTCTTGCATGCGGAATCAGCCAAAGTCGAATTGTCCACTAAATCTTCTGCGGAAATTGATCTTGGGACCATTAGTGATTTGCAAGATGACGATGGCAAGACCATTGAGGCCATCATCAATATCACCCGCTCAGAGTTTGAAGCCGTCATCAAGGATGTCGTTGAAAGCACGATTGATC
>LNAQ01000113.1_pt1 | contig 14728 bp, 21 predicted proteins | sample 602591 | NCBI WGS metagenome assembly LNAQ01 (sample SAMN02440304, study PRJNA202911) | soil metagenome | biome: Subtropical and temperate rainforests or woodlands; isolation source: soil samples (1 kg each in a 20% v/v slurry with milli Q water) were... ... | reverse complement strand
AACAAAATCTACATTTTCCAGGAATTTATAATTATGCACGTTAGAGTTAAATGGATAGATGGCGTTAGTTTCGTCGGTGAATCTGAAACCGGCCATGCGGTAGTGTTGGATGGCGCACCTGAAAACGGCGGCCGTAATATTGGTATGCGACCGATGGAAATGCTGTTAATCGGCATGGGCGGCTGTACCTCATTTGATGTGGTTGCCATACTTAAAAAAGCACGTCAGCCTATCGTGGATTGCGTAGCTGAAATTGAAGCCGTGCGCGCTGACGAGATACCAAAAGTATTCACTAAAATACATGTGCACTTTGTGGTGACAGGTGACAATTTGAACCCAACTCAGGTAGAGCGCGCGGTTAAATTATCAGCTGAGAAATATTGTTCAGCTTCGATTATGCTGAGCAAGAGCGTGGAAATTACGCACGATTTTGAAATAAAACCACTGACTTTCGAAGTTTAAATTAACTTCTATATCATCTCAAACTGGCGGCAGATTAGGGTCTGTTGCGCTGGTTTGAGATGATATTCTTTTGCTGATTTCTTACTTTAAATCACGCAGCAGATTCAATGACTTTTACAGCTAGCGGTTGTTCGTCTTCCAGAATATTCAATAAACGGTCTACGTTAGGGTGTTTACCCGGGCAGTTCTCAGCGTCTTCGGTATGTTCTGCGTAAAGGCTTAGTCCTTCTACGGCTGCATCCATAGAGATTTCACCATACATACGTGCCAAGTGGTTATAGACTTTCAAAGAGCCTAGGCTACCGGGTTTATTTTCAATCACGCCTGCGGAACTGCCATCCTGGTTGTAAAGCTCAATACGCTGTACATGGGAGGCATCGTCGAGTGTGAGTAGAACGTCGCTAAATTTTTGCATTCGAGAAAGACCTTTTTAGTTGTATAGGCGCATAAAACATACGCTTTAGTCATAATTTTATTAAAAGTGATAAGTAGAAGCTGTCATGAATTTAGACATTTGCTTCATACAGAATTTAACCGGTGCCGGTAATTGCGCGGCGCCATGTAGTTTTGCGTCATTGGCATGTTTGGCTTCATCTAGTCGCATTTGTTCAACTATTTTGCGAGATTTTTCATCAGCCTCGGGCAGTTGAGTGAGATGGCTGTTTAAGTGCTCGCCTACCTGATGTTCTGTTTCTTCCAGAAATCCCAGACTCCATTTGTCTCCGAGTGCTCCGGCAGCTGCGCCGATTGCGAAAGAGCCGGCGTAGAACAAAGGGTTCAATATGCTGGTACGACCGCCCAGCTCCTGAATGCGTGTTTCACACCATGCCAGGTGTTCTGTCTCCTCGCGGGCCGCCTGCTGCATGGTTTTGCTGGTTGCTGCATCGCGTGCTGTAATGGCTTGGCCACTGTATAGCGCTTGTGCACAGACCTCGCCAGTATGATTGATGCGCATTAGCGCGCTGGCATGTCTTTTCTCAGCGTCTGTTAATTTGGCTTCAGCCACATTCTCATCTGGGTGCACGCGCTGGCTGTGCGGTTTAGCGAGCAGTGTGCGCAGGCCAGTATCGAACTCACTGATAAATCTGTCTAAAGTTGAATGTCTCATGTCTATATTCTACGCCTAAATTTTACCGGCGAATCCCATCTGTCCGGCAATAATTTGTATCGGGTGCATGACGCTGACCGTCAGATCTTTTTCGCGTAAGCCGTTGGCAATGTGCAGGCTGCAACCGATATTGGATGTGGCAAGAATAGCAGCATCACTCGATATGATGGCATTGAGTTTATCTTCAAGCAATTTATTCGCCATTTCTGGCTGATTAATCGCATAAGCGCCAGCACCGCCGCAGCATTGGCTATTACCTGGCAGCGCCTGAATATCTGCTTCCGGAATCATTTTTAGTAAGTTGTAAACGGCTTGCTGGCTTTTGAAAACATTACGTAGCGTGCAAGGGTCTTGTACAAAAATACGCTGTTTTAATGGGGCGATTTCGGCATCTGACCAGTCGCAAGCCATCAAGAAGGCACTTATGTCCTGCACTGTATGTGCGGGCAGGTAATCTTTCAATCCTGCACCACAGCCGCTGGCACTGGTCAGTATCGGTAAGCCGGTATCAAAGCTGGCAGTGTTTGTATTGATGAGGTTGCTTGCTTCTTCGCTGTCGCCTGCCTGCCTTGCAATGCTGCCGCAGCAGGTCTGGTTCGCAGGTACATGCACATCAAAGCCAAGCTGGTTCAGCACATGGATGCTGGCATTGAGTGTGTGGCTATCAAGCGCACTGCTCGCACAGCCTAGAAACAAACTGACAGCCCCTTTATGTGCTGCAGTTGCTGGGTAAAAAGGCTTCCAGCCAGTCGGCTTTTCTATTGCTGGCAGTAGTTTTGTTTTCGGCACTATAGCTTGCAGTAGCGGCTTCAGTTTTAACTGTTGTATTAGCCACAGTGGCCATGTGATGAATCTGGCTAGACTGCGTGAGCGTATAAACGGCTTGGCAAGCTTCATAGCCAAACTTGGTTTTTTAACATAAAGCGAACGTGTAGTATCAACCAATGCACCATAATTCACACTGTTTGGGCACGCTGATTCACAGCTCCGGCAGTTCAGGCATAAATCTATGTGCTCTTTAAAGCGGTCATTATTGGGTAATATTCCTTGTGCCACAGCACGCATAAGCTGTATGCGGCCACGCGGTGAGTCTGCTTCTGAACCGGTTTTTCTGTAGGTTGGGCAATGCGGCAGGCATAAGCCGCAGGCTACACAGAGGTCTGCTTCAACGATCAGTTCTTTTACAGATAAGGGCATGGCTGAATTATAAACGTTTTCAATTGGCCGCTTTATCAAAAATACGCGTTCTATAGATATAAAAAAACCGCCTCAGCTGCAAGGCGGTTTGATTAAGCGGTGACGAACCTTAATTAGTTTTTGCGGCTTCAACTTTCGCTGGCGGCTCAGATTTCACTGGCAAACCTTTCAGTAAATTCATCGCCTGTGTGAATTGAATATCGTCCTTGCTTGCTGGCTCGATTGGTGCCGGTGGCTCAGCATATTTCTTCTCGTTGATTTTTTCTTTAGCAGCTTCCTTAGCCACATTGGTTGCAGCAGGTTTTACTGGTTCAGCGGTTTTCTCATCTTTTGGATTTGACAAATGACGTGTCAAATCAGCTTCATGAATATTGCCAGACTGGTCGGTACCATCTTCAACGATGTAGTCAGGCACAATGCCTTTGGCTTGAATTGAACGGCCTTTAGGTGTGAAATAGCGGGCAGTGGTCAATTTAATCGCCGCACCGTTATTCATAGGCATAATGGTTTGCACAGAGCCTTTACCAAAGCTTTGAGTTCCTATTACTGTTGCACGTTTGTGATCCTGCAATGCACCCGCCACGATCTCAGAAGCTGATGCTGAGCCGCTATTGATCAGAACAGCCATTGGTACTGTTTTCAGGTCTGCCGGCAAATCACGGATAAAGTCGTTAGCGGCACCACCACGCGCGTAATTCTCAGGGATGGCAGTCAATTGCATTTTAGAATCTGGCGCACGGCCCTCTGTGTAAACCACTAGCTCACCTTTAGGCAGGAAAGCGGCAGATACACCAACAGCGCCGTTGAGTAAGCCGCCCGGATCATTGCGCAAATCCAGAACAAAGCCTTTGAAAGGACCTTTGTTTTCGGCATGCAGTGTTTTAATAGCTTTTGCCAGATCTTCAACAGTGCGTTCCTGGAATTGCGTAATTCTTACATAAGCGTAGCCAGGTTCAGGCATTTTGTATTTCACGCTTTTGTTTTTAATCACATCGCGTGTCAACGTGAACAATAACGGTTTAGTCTCATTTTTACGCACTACAGTTAAAATGATCTGTGTACCCGGTTTGCCGCGCATGCGTTTTACCGCATCGTTCAAGGTCATGCCTTTTACCGGTGTTTCATCCAGTTTTATAATGAGGTCGCCGCTTTTCAGGCCAGCTGCATAGGCCGGTGAATCTTCAATCGGAGAAACAACTTTTACCAGGCCATCTTCCATGCCGACTTCAATACCTAGCCCGCCAAACTCACCTTGGGTGGCAGTTTGCATGTCTTTGAATGCATCAGGATCCAGATAGGTTGAGTGCGGATCGAGGCCAGTCAGCATGCCGCTGATCGCTTCTGATATCAGTTTTTTGTCTTCAACTGTTTCAACATAGTCGCTTTTAATTTTTCCGAATACTTCAGCAAATGCGCGCAGATCATCCAGCGGCAGCTGTGGTTTTACCATTTTTTCAGCTACTGCAGAATAGGTCAGGCTTAGCATAAGACCTAGCACAAGGCCTGAGCCAACAAGTCCTATTTTGTTAAAACGGTGATGTTTGTTTTGTACTTGCATGTATTATTGTTCCCAACAAATGAAGCTGTATTCAGTATGAAAGTGAGTTAATTAAACGTTTTGCGCCTAACAGATTCTAAGAGTTTCAAATATATGATTAGTTTCAGGATAGATTGAATATATTATTCGAGTAATGCATATTAAACTATATCAGTCAGGACATACAAATTGAGTAAAAATATCGTTGAAATTAGCTATTGTACGCAGTGTCACTGGCTATTGCGGGCGGCTTGGCTGGCTCAGGAGTTGTTAACAACCTTTGAGCAGGATCTAAATAGCGTTGCTTTAAAGCCAGGTACCGGCGGTATTTTTGAAATCACGCTCAATGGAGAGCTTATTTTTTCGCGTAAAGCAGCCGGCCGTTTTCCGGAGGCTAAAGAGGTCAAGCAGTTGATACGTGACTGCATTGACCCGGCAAGAGATTTGGGTCACAGTGACAGGCCACGTGACGATAAAAGTTAATGAGTGACAAAACTTAATTTTAGTATTGTAATCATAGTTTCAAGAGCCGGTCATTAACTGACAATATATGGGTATGCTGGCTGCAATATATTTGTAATAAGGAGAAAAATTATGTCAAAAGATAGCAGTCCTGTAGTAAATGCACTAAATACAATTCTGGAACTCGAACTAGCCGGAGTTGTAAGGTATACCCACTATTCATTGATGGTGTTTGGCTACAATCGCATTCCTATCGTATCGTGGCTACGCAGCCAGGCAACTGAATCACTGGATCACGCCAATAAAGCTGGTGAGATTATTACGCATCTGGGCGGGCATCCTTCATTGTCAATTGGCCCGTTACTTGAAACACACAATCATGATATCGGTGATATTCTGCGCGAATCTTTAGCGCATGAAACCGTTGCACTAAATGCTTATAAAGCATTATTAAAATTGGTAGAAGGTGATTCTGTGATGCTGGAAGAGTACGCCAGGGAAATGATTTATCAGGAAGAGTTACATTTAGGTGAAGTAGATAAAATGCTGCGTAAACCCGGAGATCTGGCAAAGTTTCATGATTGAGTTATTTGATATCAAAACGATATAACTCAAAGATTTGGTTTATATTAACTAATTAAAAAAGCAGCCATTTGTGAACTGACCCCCAATAGTTGGACGGTTAGTTTTGGTTTTAAGGGAAGGACTGAATTCGGTATTGCACTGGGCTCAGTCCTTTTAATTTTTGTTTAATCCTTACGTGATTATAGTAGTGAATGTATTCTTTAAGCTCCTTGATGAATACATTCACGCTTTCAAATTTCTGCCGATGATAGAACTCGGTTTTCAATATACCAAAGAAGTTCTCCATCACTGCGTTATCCAGACAGTTGCCTTTTCTCGACATGCTTTGTCGAATACCTTTTGATTGAAGTGTTTGCTGAAATCTCGGCATCTGATATTGCCATCCCTGGTCACTATGCAGCACCGGGGTTTCATTTGGACGCAGACGTTTCAATGCTTTCTGAAGCATGCTATCTACCATTTCATAGTGTGGTCTGCTTTGTATATCATAAGCAATAATTTCACTGTTATAGAGATCTAGAATCGGTGACAGATAAACCTTCTCTCCATGGACGTTGAACTCAGTCACATCCGTTACCCATTTCTCACAGGGCCGATCTGCACTGAAGCGACGCATCAGGATGTTAGGCGCTACTTTACCCACTGCACCTTGATACGATTTATAACGTTTAGGCCTGACTGTAGATTTGAGCCCCTGTCCACGCATGAGTTTCTGCACGGTCTTGTGGTTAATGAAATGTCCAAGACTCCTTAATGTTAGCCACACACGCCGATACCCATAACGTCCTTTGTGCTTGTGGTAGATCTCCTGAATCAGACTTTTAACTTCGGCGTGCTTGTCTCTTGACTGTGATTGCTTATCCCAGTAATAGAACACGCTACGAGGTAGTTCCGCGCATGCCAACAGCTCGGCAAACTGACCAGATCGCCTTAATCCAGCAATTATTTCTGCTTTGTCTTTTGAACTGACTTTTTCTGCTGGATTAAGGCATCTAACTTTTTTAGATAAGCGTTCTCTGTGCGTCGATATTGCAGCTCACGCATCAGTTCTTCTGCGGTCATTTGCTCCACAGGCTTGTCAGTAACATAGGGATTCTTAGACTGCGGCTTCATCTTGCTATCTCCACGACGATCGATCAGGGCATGAATGCCTTGATGATTGTAACGCTGCTCCCATACATGCAGTGTGGAAAAAGAAGCCATATTGAAACGTTTTGCTGTTTCCGGCAAAGAGAGATGATGTCGACGCCGATAAGCAATTACAGAAAGCTTGAATTCAGCACTGTAACGTCTATTTGAATTCAGGGGCGTCAGTCCGGCCTCGCCATTGAGCCTATAGGCGGATACCCACTCCCTGACCTGACTGCGATTGATATTAAATTCGTCTGCAACAAGCTTTTGACCCCGTTTACCAGACAAATAAGTTTCCACTACTTTTAATTTAAATGCTTTTGAATATTTAGACATAAAAACTGCACCTTAATGAGTTGGACAAAGTGTCCAACTTTTGGGGTGCAGTTCACTTAGCGGGTTTTTTAATTATGGCTGTCTATCAATTTCATCATGATTAGCGACTCTTCTTAAAAATGCATGTCCACCATCAATCTCCATGGACAACTTAAAATTACCATTGAGATGTATTGTGTAAAGATCTGGGTTTGAGTGCCCTTTTAATTTCTCAAAACTTAACCCTGGCGGTCTAGGATCCTTTACAAGATCCTGTAATTTTTGATCTGCCAAATCTTTAATGCCGTTATCTAATTTAGTGTAATCCTTATGGAAACGAGTAGACTTTTTCCACCTTACAATCTGTACACCACCAGCACCTACATCCGTCATACTACTTACGCAAATCAGCAATCAATGTGTTTACAGATTCATACTCAGCACAATCTCTTGGCTCTGCAGCCAAATCATGTTTAATAATCAAAAATCTAATATCAGCTAGCGAATCTATTAATGTATTAATTGCAGAAATGGCAAGATCAAATTCCTGATGCAATGATTCACAATGATCATGATTTAAACGCTCATCTGCATCAATTGACGCCCTTCTATGAACTAAATCATTTAATACTGTTTTAAGTTGTAGTGAAGCCAAAACTATTGAATTAATAGCATTATCATCTGGGTCTACATATTGAGATTCAATAATTACTTTTTCTTCAATACCCTTTAGTGCATCATGGATTAATGTATTGAAGGTAGTAAGAATGTTTGTTAGTCCAGACAGTGAATTTACAGTGTTATCTATCACATCTAGCAGTGTGATGTTGACAGAAGTCTGAGCACTGGACGTAGCAATTCCTGCTATATAGTCACCTGTATCTCTTAGAGCCATACTTTTTGTCATATTTCACCTTTGCGCTACTCTTTAACCACTATCAAATAGTTGTTGACGAACTTGCCAACAAGTGATTAATAATAACGCCATAGTTCATTTTAGTAAACATTTAGTTACTGTATTACACTATATATAACTGTATTACACACTATAGAACTACACTGCTTTCTATATAGACACTAACTAACACTATTAGTTTAGCAAAAAACTATCACAGCCTACCCGGCTTCGCAGTAAGTCCTATAACCATACTAGATTCAGGATTAAAGACACATTCGTAAATATACGGCTGATATGCCCCAAATCCATTCTGGAACTCGATCTTATTACCGATGTATGTAATGGATCCTTCTTCTTTGTTATGCCATCTAAATTGACTAATCATCACCTGTTACATCATCTTTTTTCAAAGCATGCTTTTCAAACCTTAAATCCTCTTCACCTTTTATTTCATGTTTGAAATAGCCAGGTGTAAGACGCGACCTCTCAAATTCTACGATGTAGCCAGACACCAACACAGCAAAAGCGGCTCGTTTTAATGTTTCTGGTGCCTCAATATAAGCCTCGATTAAATTTTGGTGCTCATCCGTCAAAACATCATGGCCTCTAAAACCAGTCATGATGTACATCACATCAAAACCTAAATTAAAAAGTTCAGCCAAATACTCAACGTCAGGCTTTCTCTCGCTTGATTCATATTTAATTTGAGTGGTCTTACTTATCCCCAATCTTAGGCAAATATCTACCTGCTTAAACTTAAGACGATCACGTTCAAATGAAATTCTTCCACCAAAAGTAGTCAAATCTCTATTTTTACTATTGACAAGTGTCGTATTGCTTACCATAATGACCTCACTGTGTTACTAAAAAAGATTATACATAATGATTGCTCACAAAATACGCAAATCTAGGTCACCTAAAGGCGTAGTTATAAATCAGATTGCTTTAAGGCTAAGACCTGAAGAAGTTGCGCTTGTAAAAAAACAAGCAGAACAACTCAATATGACCGTTGCTTCGGTAGCCAGACTAGCCTGCGTTGCTGGGCTACCCCTCGTCAAATCTAAAAACTAACTTTATGGAGACCATCATGAGTAAAGTCGCTGTAACCATCGAATACGCCGGTATGCAATTGCAAATTATTAAAAATGCCGCCGGTGAAGAAGTCACCCCACTTAAACCTATCAGTGATTTGTTTGGGTTGAGGTGGGAAGGTCAACGCAGAAAAGTCACTGAAAGTGAATTTTATAGAGAATATCTTGGCATCTGCACCCCAGCTAGGTGGGGTGCAGATGGACAAAGCACCCCACTTATGGGGGGTGCAAATGGACAAAATCATATTCTTTTGTCTCGTGTTGCAGCTTACATGATGACCATTAGCCCAGAAGTAGTTAGCGCACAAGGAAATGTAACTGGCGCGAAGTTTCTTGAAGCCAAACTTAACGAGTGGGCTGATGCCTTGCATGATTATGAAGTGCTTGGTGTGGCTATCAATAAAAACCAACTTGGCGCAGCCAAGCTGGAGCTTGCCCGCATTAACGCGCTTGTGCGTTTGCAGGCGGTAAAAAACCGCACTGATTCTAAGAATGACCGCAAGGCGCTGACCGATGCTCAAAGGGTCATCACCCGAGAGCTTGGTCTGCCTATTCAAACTGATTTGGTTGATGGTCAATAATGTTCTCATTGCGTAAATTTATCATGGCACCTTTATTTTCAATAGCCGTGTTACGTACAGCTTCCTCCCGCACAGCTATGGCCACCCTGGCTGTGCCCTTGGCTGGGATAGCGTCAACTATTACAGCCTCTGGCGGCACCGATTGCATAGTCGGTGCTGCCTCTTTTTATTCTCAACCGACAAGGCAATCATAACCATGTCGAACCATAAAATCATGAGAGATAGTTCTCACCCAGCCGATACATGGATTGCGATTATCGGTAATGCCGTGAATAACTGGAAGCGCCAGAACGACTGGAGCCGTGAAACAGTAGCCGAACAGATCGTGCAGACGCATGTGAACAATAATTCTCATTTGGCGACCGGCATCGGGTTTGATACTGAGGGCAGCGGTGACCAATACCGCCGCCAGCACACCAATGCAAACAAGATATTCCGCTGGCTGGATGAAATAACAAAAGACAACAACTTGTTGCCGGCTAATTTCATTAAAACCATTCTTGCCGCTCTGCCTATGGGCTTGCGTTTAAAAACAGTGAACGCGCTTTTGATTGATTTGGATATCACCGCTAACCCGATTAATAAAACTGTGGTGATTGATCCACTAGATATGCTCAAGCACATTCTGCACGAAACATCAGATGTGAATAATGCCTACGCCCAGTTGCTTGATGGTGTTGGCCCCGGCGAGCTTGAGCTGGCGCTTGAGAATACGATCAGTGCTATTGCTGCACTTGAGCAAGCCAGATCATCCCTTCAGCAACGATTAGCGGAGAAATCAAATGTCAAAGAATAATCGCGCCAGCTGCCCACATTGCTCAAGCCGGGCAACTATCAGCACCAGCAAAAAGATCACGGCGATAACGCGTGAAATATACTTCCAATGCACCAACATCCAGTGCGGCCATACGTGGGCGGCACACTTGAGCGCGGTGCGTACCATCTGCCCTAGCCGCACCCCTAACCCTGCGGTGTTCATTCCGCTATCTGCGAGGTCTGAGGCCATGACAGACACCCCCAGCGGTTAACCCATCGGCGATTTAATCGCCAACCCCTAACCCAAGTAACACCCTGAAAACGCCTTTTTTAAGGCGATAAGGATTTTTTTACCCAAATTTTGTGATTAAACGATGAACCCAAGCCTACACAGCGACATTACCAGATACCTTGACCGCGATTTTTCGTTCAAGAAGCATGGTGAGCATTTACAGCAAGGCGAATGCCCAGCCTGCAAAAAGAAAGAGCTGTACACGTTTGCTGAAGCGCCTTGGGTGCTGCGCTGCGGTCGCCTGAATAAATGCGGCGCTGAGTTTCACATTAAAGATTTATACCCTGACCTGTTCAATAACTGGTCAGAGCGCTACAAGCCAACACCGGTCGCGCCTAATGCATCAGCCGATGCCTACATGAGTGAAGGTCGCGGTTTTGATACCAGCAAAATGAAAGGCTGGTACACGCAAGAAAGCTTTTACGACGCTGCAAAGAACATCGGCTCCGCGACCGTTCGCTTTCAATTGCCGAACGGGGCATTCTGGGAGCGGCTGATTGATAAGCCGCAACGCTTTGGCAGCCAGAAAGCCAACTTCAAAGGGAGCTATAAAGGCCACTGGTGGCAAGCGCCTACGCTTGATTTAACCGCTGATACAGTAAAAGAAATCTGGATTGTAGAAGGCATATTCGACAGTATCGCCCTGCTGATGTCAGGCCGCACTGCGGTATCTGCCATGAGTTGCAACAACTACCCTGACGTAGCCTTGCAGGCACTGGCCGAGCAATACAAAGCAGCAGGCAAGGATTTACCAAAGATAGTATGGGCACTGGATGACGGCCCTGCTGGCAGCAAGTACATACGCAAACACGTAGAGCAAAGCCGTGAGCAAGGCTGGGTATCTCGTGCCGCACAGATTAAAAACAAAGGCCGAAAAAAGCTTGATTGGAACGATATGTTTCAACTTGGCAAGCTTGATGATAAAGCCATTGACGAAGCGCTCTATAACGGCGCGCTGCTGATCGCTAAGTCACCGACTGACAAAGCGCTGCTGATGTACAACCGCAATGGCGACCAAAGCTTCTTTTATGGCTTCATGAACCGTATGTGGTGGTTTCAGCTCGACCTAGACAAATATCACAAATCAGTAAACGCAATCGAGCGTGAGAATGAGGATGCGCCGGTTCAGTTAACCCGTGATGAAATCCGTGAAAAAGCACTCATTGAAGCTAAAACAGTATTTGAAATCGCCAACTGCTACCCACAGGCACTCTACTACCAAGCCAACACACTGACCGATGAAAGCTGGTACTACCTGCGTGTTGATTTTCCGCACGATGGCAGCAGCATTAAAAACACATTCACCGGTGCGCAACTTTCAAGCTCTACCGAGTTTAAAAAACGTCTGCTATCAATCGCACCAGGTGCGGTATTCAGTGGCAACGCTGCACAGCTGGACCGCATCATCAAAGAGCAGCTGTACAACATGAAAACGGTGCAAACCATCGACTTCGTGGGCTACAGCCGCGAGCACGGCACCTATGTATTCAATGACGTTGCTGTGAAAGATGGCCAACTGCACCAGATCAATGAAGAAGACTTTTTCGACATTGGCAGGCTATCAGTTAAATCTCTGAATCAATCCGTTTCACTCAGCATCAATACCGATGCCAAAGAATTCAACACCGAGTGGATCCACCTGTTATGGAAGTGCTACCAAGCCAAAGGCATCGTGGCACTGGCATTCTGGACGGGCAGCCTGTTTGCCGAGCAAATCAGGCAGCACCATAAGTCATACCCTTTCTTGGAAGTGGTCGGCGACCCCGGCGCAGGTAAATCTACACTGATCGAGTTCTTATGGAAGCTGGTAGGCCGCAACGATTACGAAGGCTTCGACCCCTCCAAGTCAACGCTGGCAGCCCGTGCACGTAACTTTGCACAGGTGGCTGGCTTGCCGGTGGTGCTGATTGAGAGCGACCGCGGTGGCGAAGACAAAGCCCACGCAAAGACCTTTGATTGGGATGAACTAAAAACCGCTTACAACGGGCGCTCTGTACGCTCACGCGGTGTCAAGAATGGCGGCAACGAAACTTACGAGCCACCATTCCGCGGTGCCATTGTCATCAGCCAGAATGCTACCGTATCAGCCAGTGACGCCATGATGCAACGTATTGTGCATATTCACTGCGATGTGAAAAGCCACACACCAGCGGGCAAGATTGCCGGTGAAACCCTAGAGCGCATGCCGGTAGAAGAGCTATCAGGCTTTTTGATTAAAGCCACCACCGCAGAGGCCGCAGTCATGGCGACCTTTAAAGAAAAGTCTACCTTTTACGAAAAAACCCTGCAAAACATCGGTGGCATTAAAAACCTGCGAATCATCAAAAACCACGCGCAGATTCTGGCCATGCTTGAAGCGCTGAGTGTGGTAGTGCAAATCGACGACCGCATGCTGGATGCTGCCCGTGATGAAGTGGTTGAAATGGCTGTATCACGCCAGCAAGCCATTAATGCAGATCACCCTGACGTGCAGGCATTCTGGGAAATTTACGAGTACATGAATGGCGACGATTTAGAGCCGCGCCTCAACCACAGCAACGACCCTGAATTAATCGCCATCAACCTCAACCAGTTCGTGCAAATGGCAGCTGAGAAAAAACAACAGATCCCACTGCTATCTGACTTGAAAAAATTACTCAAAACCAGCCGCAAACGCAAGTTTGTAGAGACTAAAGCCGTCAGCAGCTCCATCAATCGTGAATACAACAAAAAACGTGGCTTCGATAACTACGGTGTTGAAGCAAGCCCGCGCCCTGAAACCGTGAAGTGCTGGATTTTTGAAGCTTAACTTTTGTGGAGATTGCCATGAATACAAGTGAAACCGAGGTAACAACAGCAGAACTAAAACGCGCCTACGAGCGCACCGGATTAAACCGCATCGGCTACAGCTTTGAAAAAGCTATCCAGTGTGACATGACTAAAAAATGCCTGGTGCGCATGGCATTAAACGCGCAGAAAAAAGTAACCGTAGTGAGCAGTAAAACCGCAGTAATGGCCAGACCAGCCCGTGAATACTGGTTTAACAAAATCTAGGAGACCAACCATGAAAAACGTAATTTTAGCTGATTTCAAAAAACATGCCGTCATCAACGCCGCCCGCCTGACAGATGCCCAAGTGGCAGACATCAAAGCCCACGGCCTGATCATTAAATACAGACCGGATAACCTGGTACTGGCAGAAGCAGAACAAACCATGCAGCGCCAGCAATCATGCATTTCAGCTGAAGCATGGGTGGCGTGATTATGAATAATAAGCAACTACAACATATAAAAACGCCTTTGAATATTCACGTGCGCGGGCACAGAGACAGATTTTGCGATATTGACACGTTTGACGATTACACCATTGTCTCGAATATTGGAATAGATGCCGCTCGGCGCATTGTGGCGTGTGTAAATCGCTGCGAGGGTGTTGATACTGAAACTCTAGAAAACTCGCCAGACTTAGCAACGGCATTCATGTCAGCTGAGAATGCTCGGTTGATGCAAGTTAATGCTGATTTGTTGGCGACTTTGAAATCAATAATCAATAAAGCTGAGGCAGATTATTACAACACTACTGAGCAACTAGAAGTTATAGCAGATTTCGCCCGCGCCGCCATCGCCAAAGCCGAGGCCGCGTAACCATGGCCAACAAAACCTTAACCGATGACGAATTGCTAATAGCCATCAAGGCATATCTGGCAAACAACAAACACGTCACGCTCAATGAGCTGCGCCGCAAGCTCAGTTCATCCGTCGAGCGTATTGAGCGTGTTGCCGCTGCCGCCAATATCACGCTACCGGCAAAACTAAGCCGCAGTGCCGGGGCAACACTAGGCCGCAGAAAAAGCGCCGTGTGTGAAAACTGGTTTATCAACCGCCCTGCCCCTTGGCAAACAACCTCTAAAAAATCACCAACCCATGAAAGGATCACCGCATGAATCAATCAATTTACATCAGCTACGTACTTGGATTTGCTACCCCTATTGTCATCGTATTAGCGGCAAGCCTGCGCTGCGATTACTTGTACCACCGTAAAAGCGGCCACCGTAAAACTAAAAGCCTGAAACTCGCGGTACGCCGTATGTTCTGGTAGCAATCACTTAACCTTTGGAGACCACCATCATGAATTTATTCAACGACAAATTAAACGATTTAATCGACAGTTTTAAAGGCGACGTGGCTGCACTTACATTGCATAAAGACAACATAGATAAGTCTGAAGAAGTTCTGTGCGCATTAAAACTTAACGGAATCGTATTCCGTCATTTTATTAGCACATACGAATATCGCAAAAGTGCCACTTTATTTGTAGTTATGGAAGAGCCAGT
>LNAQ01000107.1_pt1 | contig 14834 bp, 17 predicted proteins | sample 602591 | NCBI WGS metagenome assembly LNAQ01 (sample SAMN02440304, study PRJNA202911) | soil metagenome | biome: Subtropical and temperate rainforests or woodlands; isolation source: soil samples (1 kg each in a 20% v/v slurry with milli Q water) were... ... | reverse complement strand
GTGCCTACTAAAACTTTCGCCTTGCTGCCTACATGTTGGGCGTAGTTTTGCAAGGCCACTTGATATTTGAACGCATTGCCAGCGTCGTAGGTCATGGCGTTGAAAAAATTAAATACGTTTTTCGAGTCTTCCAGCAGTTTGATTACTTCGCCGTTGTGCGCGGAGCGGCTGCTTTCGACAAAGGAGCAGTTTTCGGTAACGGTGTTGTCGGCACAGTTCACTGGGTCTGCACCTACGTGATAGGTGGTCAGAGACATCAACTTGTTAGAGGGAATCAAAGCCTTCACGCGGGTAGCGAGGTCAAGCAGATTGGCACCTTCTTCATCGGTGAGCCGGGCAGCTTTTTCGAAGTCGAAGTCGATGCCGTCTAGCTGTACCGTACCAGCGGATTGATAGGTGGCGAAGTTGCAACTACCGTCCCAGTTCATACTTAGGCAGTCGCCGACTTGTTGCGAGGGCGACAGATTTTTACTGTAGACAGGGAAGTTTTGGGTCAGCAAAGCGGCGAGATTTTTAGCCACTGCTTGGCGCTGTTCGGGCGTAGAGATATAAGACCAAATACTTTCATAGGCCTGTCCGCCAAATGAAATGATCATTTTACGTTGTGGGTTGTTGAACTTTAGATTCGTCCAGGTGATATACGCTGGTGACATAAAGTAGGCGTTATATTCTGGAACGCTTGCGATGCCGTCGGAGGTTGAAATGACGCCCTGCGCATCCCATTGTCCGAAGGACAGCATATATGTATTGATTTTAGATTGTTCGAGAACTTCTGGATTGCTAAGACCCCAAGAAGTGAGGTACGCCATCTTATAAGAGTCAGCAGCGTGGGCGGTCAGCGAGGCACCAATTAGCATGCCTGTAACAATGGATTTTAATTTAAACATGGGAGTATCCGGTTTTTGATAATTTAGGTTTTTGTTGGCTTTTTTATATATAAGCCGCGAAGGATTTTAAGTGCTTTGCCTGCTGGAAATAAGTGAATGTGGCCGGAGTACTTGTAAGGGGATTCTTGTTGTTTGGGTGATTAGGGGCGCAAGGGCCCGGGATGTGCTGACGTCACGCAGCTTCATACTTGGGCTTGTTTTGTTTGGATTGCGCTTGGTTGACTGAGTATTGTAGGTCGTGAGCAACTATTGGCGATAAGCAAGCAGGGTCTATGAGGATGAAACTTGTAGTGTCAGTTGCACAGATAGCTGCTGATCTGCATTTACGTTTATCGACATGCTGCGGATCGTTACTCCTTGGCGACTTAGCTGCTCCAGCCATGGCATGAGGTTGGTTACGGAGCCGGTTAGACTCAGGTTGATTTGGGATGCGGTATCCATGTCCATGCGTTCCAGATTCAGCTGAGCTTCACTGCTTGAACGGGTCAAAAGTCCGGAAAGCGTTTCTGCAGATAGCTGTGATGACGTGTCGGATTTCACTTCCTCTGGCAATTGGCCGATCGTGGTTTGTAGTTCCACTTCCTCGGCATGAGCCAAGTCCGCTCTAACCAATGCTTGCCGCTGTGGCACCCAAACGCTTACCCACAGGGTGACAGTAAGTAAGGCCGCTAAAAGTACTAATATAAGTTTTCGTTCATGTTCGGCGCTCTGCTGCCAGCGGGCGTCAAACGTCGATAACAGTTGTTTGAGTGTAAGTTGCACGCTATTCCCCGATTCGAAATTGACTAGTAACACCGTTGGCATCACGCACGGTGGAGTTGCTTTGCACGGCCAAACCTTGCTGGGTGAGGCCTTGGCGGATCTGTTCGAGGTCTGCAAACGCGCGCGCGTTTACTTCGAAAGTCCACCCCTCACCTGCGCGGTATTGCACATGGCGAATTGCAGCCGCGCTGCCGCCGCTGGACGTCCATTGCTGAGCGAGCTGTTCCAGGCGTCGTGCGATGCCTTGGGAGTCTTTGCTGGGCTGCTGTTTGCGCAAGGACACTTGTTGGCGCAGGTTTACGATGCGCTGCTCGTCGGCGAAACGCTGTTGAAATTCGTGGACGTTTTGCTCATGCAGAGCTGCCGTTCGATGCTCAATGAGCAATCGATGACCGACGGTGTGTAGCAGCACTGCACCAAAGCAAAGAAATATAATTGCCGCGGGTAAATGCCAGGTCAGGCGTTGTGGTGGGGTGTAGCGAAACTCGCCTTGGCGCAGATCAATCGAACCTTTGTGCTGCAAGCTGTGCAGGGCTAAATCGTACTCAGTGGTTGTTTTGGCGTGGTCTGCTGGGAGGTCATCGGGATAGCCGTTGTTGACCCAACTGATATTCGCCGGCAACAACGTAGGTAGCTCACGTCTTTCCTCATCGCTAAGCGCCATGCGAATAGTGGGAATATTGCCCACTAACCAGCGGCCGTTGCACCAGATCGCGTTCGGCTCCTCGCCGGGTAGGCAGTCTGCATCCATGTAAACCTGTTGCGGCTCCATACCGTACTTCGCCAGATCGGCGAGTATGGCTTGCAGCCTTTCCCGGTTGATGACGAACAGGCCGCAGTAACGTCGTTGCTGCAGGGCGCTGCGGGCGATATGCACTGTGTCCAGTTCGTCGATCAGCTTTTCCTCCAGCGCCGACAGGATGGCTTGTTTAAGCCAACGTCCGCTGCGCACCGGCACTTCCACCTGGTGGTAGCTGGCCATTTCGATTGGCAACAAGAGGGTCACGGCGCTTCCAGCGAGGTCGTTGGCGGCTTCTTGCAAGGTGCCGCTGCGTGACGGCTGGTTGGCGTTCCACCAGGTGAAAAGACAATCCTGGGCAGTTGCAGCGGGTGTGGTCAGGTAAAGCCAGGCGTTCACGGTGTAATACTCTCGTTGTTGCTGGATGGAGGAATGTTGGTAAGGGTTCTGCTGATGACGATGGCTTGCCCACCGTTGTCCAGGTGCAAGGTGCTCAGCAGACGCATGCGGCGTTCGCCTAGCTCGACATCGATGGTGGCGAGGAAATCCTGGCTGCGCACACTCAGACTTCCGGCATTGATGTTGCGGCCAAGCAGCAGCGGATTGTCGAGAAACGCCTGCACGCTGGCGTAGCCTTCTTTAGGTCTGGATTGCACCAGCCCTTTGGCTACGGATAGGTCCATTCCTTCAAGGCTGGCAAGTACGGGGGCATCAACCGTGTTGAGGTTGATCTGCGTGTTCTTTTGGGTGGTCAACCAAGGGGCAAGGCGTTGCAGTGCGTCGTTATCCAGTTGCGGCAAGCGTTGCAATTCACTGCTGTTGGCAAATGGCAGCGGCTGGCCGTCGGCGCCAAGCCGTGTGGGCAAAACGCTTGGGTCATGGGGGGCAATGCCGATTTGGCTAAGCAGGCGCTGATAGCGGGCCCGGGCGATCAGGTCGCCACGCGCTTGCAGCGTATTGAGATTGAAACGTGCACTAAGGTCTTCCAGGTGAATATGGATTTTCCCTTCGCCGATTTTGAACACCGGTGTTGGCTGAGCCCAGGGTTGAGCGAGGTTAGTGCTTGCGAGGTGCGAATTTACAGTCGCCGCAGGCATCACTCGTTGCCTCGCCCATGCCTCGCCACTCAACGCCATTTGCCACATTTGTTGCTGGTAGGTCTGGTTGGCTGTGCTGTACAGCGTCAGGCGCTGGCGCGCGAGCATGTCGCTGATGATCAGGGTCACCAACGCGGTAATCAGCAGCACGGTAATCAGGGCCACGCCCTGTTGGTGTTTGCTATTAGGCACCGGGACTTCCTCCCCCGATTTGCGACTGCTGACCAGGCAGCAAAATGACGCGGCGGATATCGCTAAAAGCTGGTGAGTCCACTAGCAGTTCAATAGCCATGGGCAGGCCGCGCGCAATTCCGGCGTCGGGCCAATTGCTATGTGGCTGACCGGCAATGTCGATATAGCGCAGTTGCTTGATGGTTACGTTGGTTAGCAGCTGTTGCGAGCGTATCGGCGTGCTCTGCTGTTCAACCGGCGGTTGATCGTCAGCGGGAGGGCTCTGAAAGTCGCGCCGCCAGATCCCATCCTGCCAATAGTGGTGAACTTCCTGCAGATCGCTGCGAGGTTGGTTGAGCGGGTTGCTCCAGCCCGAACGAACCAGATACAGCTCGCGAGAGGTCCCGATCAAGGCGCTGGCGCGACCCGAGTCTTGGCTCAGGGGCACATTGGTGGCTTGCAGCAGATCGCGTTCAAATATGCCCAGTGCCCGTTGTAGCTGGCGTAGTTGCAACTCGTGGAGGCTGATGCTTTGTTCGCTGCGTTGGGTGCGCTCTAGGAGTTGATAACAGGCCATGCCAAGTAGGCTGAATAAGGCAATGGCGATCAGCATTTCCAGAAGGGTAAAACCGCGCTGGGTCATTGGTCCGCTCCGATATAGCCAAGCAGTTTCACTTCCCGAGCAGGGAGGGCAGGGGCCGTCGATACGGTCAGTTCAATTTTGCGTAGCTGGCGATCAGGCGCCTTGCTGATGTCACTGGTTAACTGCCAGGAGCGTCCGCCAACTCGATTTGCTCCTGCTGCACGCCATCGGTTATCGGGCGCATATTTGCCCGCAACTCGTTCATGCGGTTGTCGGCAATCCAGTGCATCAAGCTGCGCTCGGTTAGCCCTTCTGAGTTACTCGCCAGATGCTGCGCGGCGCTATACAGGGCGATCGATAGCAGGGCAAAAATGCTCAGGGCGACCATTACTTCAAGGAGCGTGAAACCTCTACTTGGTGCTTTCAATGTGCACCTCGCTCAGGCCATCGCTGGACATAGTTAGCAAGACCTTTTTGTCGCTTTCGAGCCAAAGCGTGAACGGTGAAGTTTCGTCGCTAGGCAGAACCAGCAGATCGGGCTGCCGGCCGATGGCTTTGGGCGCCACAACGCTGTTGGTAATTGGTGTTTTGCTGCTCGATAGGTCGAGGCGTAGATGCAGGTTTTCTTCTAACGTTTGCGGGCGAAATGCTTCAAGTGGTTGCCAGTGTCCGTCACTATCGAGCAGTTGCACGACGTAACGCTGGGCATCAATTTGCAGTCCATAAATCTGGTTGCGCTCCACCGCCTGCTGACGCAGCAGCTCGACCAACGTGGCAAACCGCTCAGCCTCGCGTCGCGCCTGCTGGCCGCTGGTGCCCAATGGCACCAAGCTGACCATTCCAATCAGCAATGCCATCAACAGCATCACCACCAGCACTTCTAGCAAGGTGAATCCGTCGGAACGGCTGATGTAGGGCGCGCGGTTCATGCGACCAACTGATTGAGGTCGAGGATCGGCAACAGAATCGCCAGCACAATAACTAATACGGCAGCGCCCATTAGTACGAGCGTTAATGGCTCGAATAGCCCCATAAGCACGGCAATGCGATTGGACAGGTATTGCTCTTGTTGGCGTGCCGCGCGGTCCAGCATGTTGTCCAGGCTACTGGAGCGCTCACCGCTGGCGATCATGTAAAGCATCATGGGCGGGAAGCCGCCGCTCTGCTCCAACGCCCGAGTCAAACTGCCGCCCTCATGGACACTTTGTGCGACGCGCTTCATGGCGCCGCGGATATGTTGGTTGGCTACTACTTCCGCGGCGATGTTCAAAGCATCCACCAGCGGCACGCCGCTGCGGCCGAGGATGGCCAACGTGCTGACAAAGCGCGTGCAGTTGCTGGCACGCACCAGCTTGCCGAACAGGGGTAGGTACAACTGAATCTGGTGCCAACGTTGGCGGATATGTGGCTGGCGCAGCGCGCTGTTGAGCCCTATTACAAGGCCGGAAATCAAAAGCAAGCCGACCCAGCCATAATCGCGCACCAAAGCGCTGGCCTGAATTAACGCGCGGGTTAGCAGCGGAAGCTGATGGCCGCTGTCGACGAAAACTTTAACGATATCCGGTACCACATAGCCAAGCAGGAAACTGACGATAGTCAGTGATGCCACTAGCAAGATTCCTGGATACAGCAACGCCAGTTGGATCTGTTGTGAGGCGGCTTGGCGGGATTCGGTGTAGTCGGCCAACTGCATCAGCACTTGGTCGAGATGACCGGATTTTTCGCCAGCGGCTACGGTGGCTTGGTAAAGCTTGGGAAACGCGCGAGGGTATTCAGCTAGCGCTGCGGCCAAACTGAAGCCCTGCTGCACGCGTGCGCGAACGCTCAACACGATGCTTTGCACGCGTCGTTTTTCGCTCTGCGCGGCGACGGCCGCAAGTACATCTTCAAGCGGTAATGCGGCCTGCACCAATGTCGCCAACTGGCGCGTCAGCAGCGCCAGCTCGGTGCTATTCAGACGCTGTGCCGACGACTTACCGGTTCCCTGGCCGCTATTGCCCTGCGCTCGTTTCACCTGCAGCGGAATCAGTTTTCGGTCACGCAGCATTTGCCGCGCCTGACGCACACTGTCGGCTTCCAATACACCCTGCGATTTGCTTCCAGCCTGGTTCATTGCCAGGTATTCATAAGCTGCCATTGCGTCAGCCCTCCCGCGTGACGCGTAACAGTTCCTCGAGGCTCGTGATACCGCCTCGCACTTTGTCGCAGCCATCGCTGAACATGCTGGTGCTGCTGCGGCGCGCATGGCGCAGCAGATCTGCTTCGCCGCTGCCGTCGTGAATCAGTTGGCGCAGGCCGTCGTCGATAAGTACCAGCTCATAAATACCGTGGCGACCCCGATAACCGGTGTTCTGGCAGTCGCTGCAACCAGTTGGTTTGTAGAGCGTAAGTACGGTTGTTGGGTCCAGACTCAGGTGCTGGCAGGCGTTGGCATCGGCCTGATAAGGCACCTTACAAGCCGGGCACAGAACCCGTACCAAACGTTGGGCAAGTACACCCACCAGCGAGGTGCAAAGCAGGAAGGGTTCGATGCCGATATCCACCAAGCGGGTGATGGCTCCGACAGCACTGTTGGTGTGCAGGGTCGACAGTACAAGGTGACCAGTGAGTGACGCCTGCACGGCGATTTCTGCAGTCTCGCGATCGCGGATTTCCCCGACCATGACCACATCTGGGTCTTGGCGCAGGATGGCGCGCAGGCCTCGGGCGAATGACATACCCGCTTTGTCATTGACCTGTGTTTGGCCAACACCGGGAAGGTGATACTCAACCGGGTCTTCAATGGTGAGAATGTTGTGAGTCAGGCAGTCGAGGCTCGCCAGGCCGGCGTATAACGTGGTGGTTTTGCCGGAGCCGGTGGGGCCGGTTACCAGCAGAATGCCGTGGGGGCGATGCAGGGCCTCTTCCAGGCGCGCTTGGTCAGCGGCTGACATACCCAAGTTGCCCAAACTCAAGCGTCCGGCCTGCTTATCCAGCAAGCGCATCACCACACGTTCTCCATGCGTGGCGGGTAATGTCGAAACCCGCACATCGACTTCATGGCCGGCAATACGCAGAGCAATACGTCCGTCCTGTGGGATGCGCTTTTCAGCGATGTCCATTTTCGCCATCACTTTGATGCGCGAGACCAACAGGGCGGCAAGTTCTCGTCGAGGACGGATAATTTCCCTCAGCAGACCGTCGATACGCAGTCGCACCAGCAAGGCGTGCTCAAAGGTTTCCAAGTGGATATCCGATGCTTTGGCTTTGACCGCTTCGCTGAGAATGGCGTTGATCAGGCGGATGATCGGCGCATCATTTTCCTGGTCCAGCAGGTCGACAGTTTGTTGTAGCTGTTCAGCCATGCTCGCCAGGTCAAAATCTTCCGATAGTTGCTCGCCTAGGCCCTCGGCCACCTGCATGGCGTCACTCTGACCATCGCGATAGAACTCCGCCAGTTGCCGGGAAAATTGCTCGTCATCGAGAAGCTGAGTGTGCAGAGGCGCCTCGTGATGGCGACGCACCTCGGCCAGAATCGACAAGGGTGTGGTGGCACAGCAATACAGCGTGGCGTTCTCGGCAGTATCGCTGCTGGAAACAAGCAATACACTGTGGCGCCGGGCATAGCTGAACGGCAGGCGGGCAGGCCGACTCATTGCTTGCCTCGCATATCGATAACGCGATCATCGCTGTCCTCAAACAGGCTGCGAGGATCCTTATGAATCAGCAAGCTATTGGGCTGCCCCTTACCGGCAGGCAGATTGTCCAAGCGGTTGTACTGCTTGCGGCTTACGCCATCCATATTCTCGCTGGTACGTAGCAGTGTTGGCCTGAGGAAGACCATCAGGTTGGTCTTCTCTTTAACTTCGCGCGTACTGCGAAAGAGAGCGCCTACGAGCGGAATATCACCCAAGAACGGCACCTTACTCTGTACTTCTTTGATGTTGTCTTTGATCAGGCCACCAAGCACGATGACCTGGCCGTTGTCAGCCAAAATGGTGCTTTTTACCAAGCGTTTGTTGGTGATCACGTCGCTAGTGGTGATGCCAGCCGGTGCGGCCACCAGCTCTGAGCTTTCTTGCTCAATCTTCAAACGCAACGTGTTGCCTTCGTTGATATGCGGCGTGACTTTCAGGGTAATGCCAATATCTTTGCGTTCCACCGTAGTAAACGGATTGCTCACGCCACTGGCGTCGGTGGTGTAGGAGCCGGTTTCAAACGGGACGTTTTGACCCACCAGAATTTCCGCCGGCTCGTTATCGAGCGTCAGCAGGCTAGGGGTTGATAACAGGTTGTTGTTGGAGTTCTTGGACAGGGCTGTGATCAGCGCGCCGAAGTTTTGGTCGGCAATGCCAATCACCGCGCCGCTTGGCAAGGTGGGCAATGCCGACCCTGCAATGCCTTGGATGAGGCTGCCAATAGACATGCCGTCGCCGGTACCGTCGAACCCGGTCACGGCATGCCCACTACGTCCGGCCCATTGCACACCGAGGGCATCGGTAATATCGCCGCTCACTTCTACAATGGCGGCTTCGACTAAGACTTGTGCACGTGGACGGTCGAGCTGGGCGATGATTTTATCGAACATCGCCAACTGAGCTGGATCGGCCATGATCACCAACGCATTCTGACTTTCGTCTGCGCTAATCAAAATACCGCTGTCTTGGCCTGCGCTTTCTTTGCCTGGGGCGGTTGCGCCCAAGCGTTTACCAATACCGGTCAACAGTGTTTCCAACTGCTTGGCATCGCTGTGGTGAAGGCGTACCACACGGGTGTTATCGCTGGCATCGCCAGGTACATCGAGCGTACTTGCCAACAGCTGCATTTGCCGTACGGCCGGCTCGGGGCCTACAAGAATGACGCGGTTGCTACGTACATCGCTAATTGCCTTGGCAGCGTTGTTACCTGTGTTGCCCTGAGAGACGCTTTCGCTTAGCGATTTGGCAACGTCAGCGGCCCATGCGTGTTGCAGTTTGAGCGTGACCATTTCTTTGTGACCGGCGCTGTCCAGCTGTTGCACGACTTCGCGGATGCGTTCGACGTTACTGGCGTTGTCCGATACCACCAAAGCATTGGAGCTAATTGCCGGTGCGATATAGGCATCGGGAGCCACCAGGGGGCGAACCACTGAGGCAACATCATTGGCCGAGGTGTTGTGCAGATCAATGATGCGCGTAACGAATGCTTCAGCTTCCTCACGGGTGGCACTACTAGCCATGGTCTTGGCTTTGTCGACGGGCACGATTACGGTGCGGTCGCCTTGATCAATCGCGGTAAAACCTTGCCGACGAAGAACGCTTAGGAACAGCGAGTAAATGTCCTCTTTACTCATTGCCGCTTGCGCCTGCACGGTGACGCGACCGTTGAGGTTAGGGTCGATAACGATGGTTTTTCCGGTGATCTTTCCAACCTCGCCAACCAAGTCGCGAAGTTCGGCGTTTTGCATATTGAGCGTCCACTGCGGTTTGTCATCCGAGATCTGAGCAGCGTTCAGCGTGTTACAAATCAGGCAGGCGGACAGCGCCGCAGCGACTAGCGAGAGCTTGTTCATAGTGGATTTTCGATAGTAGGGGAAGGAGTGGCTGAGGCTGCGGAGGCTTGCGGCGAATCTGGCGACGGCACAGCAATAAATAGGGGCGTTGCAGGGGCGGAGAACGTCAGTGTCTGACGTCGGCCATTGCGCAGAATGACCACCTCATGGGTGCTCACGCTGGTAAGCGTGCCGCCGCCGGGTAGGTTGTCGCCTGGGCGGTAAAAGGCGCTGGTATCAGGTGATTGGATGAGGGCTCGTGAGAGGTCTTGTCGACTTTCCACAAAGCAGGCCAGAAGCGTCAGCGGTGTAGCAGCGGCCGAGGTATCGGCTCCAGCTTGTTGTTGAATGCCGAGAAAGGACGCGACGGCGGCGATATTCAGTGGTTGAACTGCGAGGCTAGCCTGGCTTTCGGTGATAGTGGGAGCGGGCAGGCTCAGGGATAACACTTGCTGGAATCGCCAGATATCCAAAGCAAGCCAAGCCACCACGCTTAAAGCGATCGCGGCCATCGCAACGTAACGAACCTTGGGTATGCTCCAGGCTACAGTCGAAATGGGCAGATTCACGGAGACTCCAGTGCGTCGGATAAAAGCGCCACGCCGGGCGGCAGTGGAACGGGCGGCGATTATCGCGAGCGAACGAGTGTCGACGAGAGGGCTCTATCCCTGTTGGCGTGTAGGTGTTTTCCTATGGTTGGTACGGCCGGAGCCCATAAAGTGTTGAAATATTCGTGAGTCAAATATCGGTATCGCCGCTCATACAATTTGTAATGCGTTGAATAGGGCAACCGCTTTGCCTGATACTGCGCGGTAATTAATCTCAACCCGCGAAAGGGCTTCACGAATGAACTCTCGGGCGTTGAGAACGGGGCCAAGGATGGTGGTTAGACAGGTGGTGCAGTGGTGGCTTTGAGCTTTAGTTGAGGCGCCAATGCACAACGGCAATTCTTACTTCCAACCAATAAAAACAGGCGCCGCATAAGGACACTGTATGAAGCGTCTTTTGATACTGCTGACCGCTTTGGCAATTGCCGGCTGTTCTTCGGCACCAACGGTGCACAAGAAGTACGGCAAGAAAGCCGGTTTACACATTAGTTGTTCGGGGCTGAGTTCATCGTGGGAAGACTGCCTGAGCGAGGCCGCGAAGAATTGCGGTAGCGCCGGGTACAAAGTGCTGGCTAAGTCGGGTGTGGGGGAGGGCGATTACGCCGAAAACTATCCCTTTGGTTTGAACCCTGATGGTTTCTCCAGCCGCAATATGATTGTGCTTTGTCGTTAGATTTTTCTGCCAACAACACCGGCCAGCGCTTTGGCCTTAGCTGACTGAATGCTGCTACAGGAATAGACATGACAAAGTGGATTTTCGGGGCGCTATTTATAGCCCTCAGTGGTTGCGCAACGGTAAACGAGACCATCACCAAAGACGGTAACGAGGCGTTGAGCATCGATTGTTCCGGACAGGCGCTGAAGTGGGAGCACTGTTACGAAAAGGCAATGCAGAGCTGCCCATCTGGATACGACGTCGTGGGTAAAAAGGGTCGCGCTGATGCGGCACCCGATGACCGCGTTCTTGGTCTTGAGCCTGGCGACTACGCTTACCGCAGTCTGGTAGTGACCTGTAAATAAGCGCTTGTACATCGCCCATAAAAAAACCGGAGCCTGTTGCCACAGGCTCCGGTTTTTTTTCGCCCTGGCGGGCAATCAGACGGGTATGTAACTCATCACGCCGGCGTTATCCACCAACTGTTTTCTCATTTCTGTAGAAAGCGAGCCGGCACGTACGCAAAGCTCACGGCGCACGCCTTCTACCACTTGGCCGAATACTTCAGCGCTAACCACTTCGTCTGAACTGATGACGCGGCTATAGGCCATTTCATCGTTGCTGTCAGCGAGGGTGAGCACCACGCTGCCATCTGGGCGACGCTGGCCCAGAGAAGGGCGCAGCGGGTGGAAGGCTTTTTCGAGCAGGTCGAAATTAACATGACGCATATAAGCGCTCCGTCGCGGGTGAGTTAGCTCTGACCGTCCCGCGTGGCGGAGGTTCAGGCCGCCAGGCCTTTAGTTGCCAGAGTTTGCCGCGTACGGTCAATTACCTGTTGCAGCGAGCCATTAGCGTACTGCTCTGGGTAGAGACGTTCGCAGTGACGGGCAACGCCGCGATCGTTGACGATGGTGAAGCTGAAGCAGCCATTGCGCACGGCCTGGATATGGCAGGCCAGAGGAGCGAAGGCATTACGCAGGGTGCTGATAGCATCCTGAACTTGGGGTTGGGTGTTCATCATTATTAGATGTTCCTACTACACATGCGGCGTCGTTGCCGCTAACAAAAAAACTCCGATATTGGCCGCCAAATGGGCGAGCGCAAGTGACTCTGATCGGAGCAGGACCGCACGATAAAGTTCCACCAATTGGTAGCGCAGAAGGTGCAGGTAGGTACTTCGGAGGGCAGGCGCCACGGAACACTAAATAAGGTGCGGTTCCAGTGGTAAACCTGATCAATCAACGGATGGTCTTGGCAGAGTTGGAGGCAACACGGCAGTCTTTTACAGAGGGCGGTGATGCTTTATCTGGAGGCCAGCCAGGTGGGCTGAAAACAGCGGTCACTTGGCGTCAGGCACTTCACATCAGCAGAGCTCGGTTGAGCTGAACGCTGGAGGGGAGGGCTTAAATTGATTTTCAGACGTGGTACTAACCGGGCGGCACCCTACGGGAAAAAACCAGGCATGGCTAGCCGGTCTGACCAGTGGTTGTAAAATCGCGGTTTTCGGTAGGGTGTACTGTACGCATCCAGCGATAGCGCGCACAGCACACGCTGCCAACGCGTAAAAAACGCAGGTATAAAAAAGCCCCACCGAAGCGGGGCTTTTTTACATTCAGCGCTGGGCTGAATTAGGCAACCTGAACTTCTTCAGCTTGCATGCCTTTCTGACCTTTGGCAGCTACGAAAGTAACCGCTTGGCCTTCTTTCAGGCTTTTGAAACCATCCGATTGGATAGCTTTGAAGTGAACGAAAAGATCGTCGCCGCCCGATTGTGGAGTGATGAAGCCGTAGCCTTTTTCATCGTTGAACCACTTAACGGTACCAGCTTGGCGATTGGACATGGTGTAGCTCCTTGAACAAAGTTAACTGAGGTCGTAAGACCAGGTCGGGACTGAGTGCAAAGAGTAAAAGGAGTCGCGGAGCAAATTCTAGCTTCCATTGATTCACGGTGACACAAGCAGCACAGTGGCGACACCATACAAGGTTTATTCGCCGAGTGCGAGCCCCTCGCATCACGCCAAATCGACCTACTTTTACCCTTCAATCTACGGCTGGAATCGTACTGCGCAGGGCATCGTTTTGTGTCGTAAATTTACTCAAAAATTTTTGCGTACGAACCTCGCGGGGATTGGCAAATAACGCCTTGGCTTCGCCCTGTTCAACGATCACGCCGCCGTCGATAAAGATCACTCGGTTGGCCACATCACGGGCAAAGCTCATCTCGTGGGTGACGATCAGCATGGTGCGATTTTCCTGCGCCAGGCTGCGAATGGTCGCCAGCACTTCACCGACCAATTCCGGGTCCAGAGCCGAGGTGGGCTCATCGAATAAAATCACATCCGGCTGCATGGCCAGCGCTCTGGCAATGGCCACGCGCTGCTGTTGCCCGCCGGACAAGCGCCGCGGATAAGCATCCTCTTTGCCAGCCAAGCCAACGCGCGCCAGCAAGGCGCGGCCACGTTCAATGGCGGTGGCGCGCGGCTCTTTTTTCACCACGATCGGCCCTTCAATAATGTTCTCCAGCGCGGTGCGATGGGGGAACAGGTTGAAGTTCTGAAACACAAAACCTACGCGTTGACGCAGGCTGCGAATCAGCTCTTTCTGCTTGGCCAGCGGCTTGTTGGCATCGATAAACATATCGCCCACGCGAATGGTGCCGCTGGTGGGTTCTTCCAGCAGATTGAGCATGCGCAACAAGGTGGTTTTGCCTGAGCCACTGGGGCCAATAATGGCCACCACTTCGCCGGCGGCCACGTCCAGGTCGATGCCCTTGAGCACCGTATGCCCATTGAACACTTTGGTCAGTGCGCGCACTTCGATCATGGGCATTTTATTGCTCTTGGTTGTGGCGGTTAACGCGGGCTTCCAGATGGTTTTGCAGCAGCGCCAATGCGCTGGCAAGCACCCAGTAAATCAGCGCAGCGGCCAGGTACATGGTGAAAATCTCAAAGGTGCGCGCGGTGATCAGCTGTGCCTGGCGGAACAGTTCGGGCACCTGAATGGTGGCGGCCAACGCTGTGTCTTTTACCAATGAGATAAAACTGTTGCCCAATGGCGGCAAAGCCGTGCGTGCGGCTTGCGGCAGGATGGCCCGGCGTAAGGTTTGCGCGCGAGTCATGCCGATGCTGGCGGCCGCTTCCCATTGGCCGCGGTCAATCGAGCCAATGGCTGCGCGCAAGATCTCGCACACATAGGCAGCCATATTCAGCGAGAAACCCACCAGCGCTGCCGGCAGTGGATCCAACTGGATACCCAGCTGCGGCAAGCCGTAATAGATCATAAACAGCTGCACCAACAGCGGCGTGCCGCGAAAGAACGACACGTAGACGCGCGAGGTCCAGCTCAGAATCTTTAAATGCGAAAGACGCATTAGCGCCAACGCAAAGCCCAGGAGCATGCCGAAAAACATGCCGCCCAGGCTTAGTACGATGGTGTAGATGGCGCCCTTCAATAAGAAGGGCGCAGAGTTCAGCGCAAGCTGCAGACTCTCTTCAATCATTTGGTTACGTCAGCCTTGAACCACTTCACCGAGAGTTTTTCCAGCGTGCCGTCAGCGCGCAGTTTGGCGATCGCTTTGTCGATGGCTGCGAGCAATTGCGGGTTGCCTTTGCGCAGGGCGATACCGGCTTCCTGCGGGGCGAATGGTTTGCCAGCAACGGCCAGGGTATTGCCGGTTTTTTCGATCAGCTCGAACGCTGCCAAACGGTCACCAAGGATGGCATCGAGACGGCCTACACGCACGTCCTGGTTGCGGCTGGCATCGTCGTCATAGGTGCGAATATCAGCGCCCGGTACGTTCTCTTTCAGCCACTGCTCATAGTTG
>LNAQ01000106.1_pt1 | contig 14840 bp, 13 predicted proteins | sample 602591 | NCBI WGS metagenome assembly LNAQ01 (sample SAMN02440304, study PRJNA202911) | soil metagenome | biome: Subtropical and temperate rainforests or woodlands; isolation source: soil samples (1 kg each in a 20% v/v slurry with milli Q water) were... ... | reverse complement strand
AGCAAACTCGTTGATCCCTACGACCCCATTGTCGATTCGAACCCGTTTCCCCTGTACAAGGAACTCAGGGACCACTACCCCTGCTATTGGAGCGAAGCTGGGAAGGTCTGGGTGCTGTCCAGGTATGCGGACGTGGTCGCCGCAGCCAGCGATTGGCAGACCTATTCTTCCCTCAAGGGCAACCTCTTGGCCGAGCTGCCCAGTCGCACTGGCGCGACGCTGGGCACCACCGATCCACCACGTCATGACCGCTTGCGAGCTCTCGTTCAGCATGCGTTCACAAGGCGCAATCTTGCTGGTTTGGATGAGTATTTGCGGGAGATTGCACGCACGGCGGTCAGGTCGTTCGAAGGCCGAAAGCGGTTTGATTTCAACCGTGAGTTTTCGACCGCAATGACGATGAAGACGTTGTCGCTGATCATCGGTCTGCCCCCAACCGATGAGAACCATCTTCGCCGACAAGCGATGCTGTGCGTTCAGACCGATCCCATGGTCAAAGGCAAGACGGAGGAACATGAGCGCGCGTTCAAGTGGATCAACGAGTTTGCTGTCTCCGTCATCGAAGAGAGGCGCGCGCGTCCAACGGACGATCTGATTTCGCAGTTCAGCGTGGCCGAGATTGACGGCGATCGATTGGACGAACGCGAGGTGATCATGACCACCACGATGCTCATCGTGGCTGGCGCCGAGTCGATGGGAGCGTTCATGAGCCTGATGGCAATGAACTTGGCCGACCATCCCGAAGCCTTAGCGGGCTGCGTGCAAAACCCTGATCTGTTGCCTGATGCGATCGAGGAGTCGCTGCGCTTCAACACCTCTGCCCAACGATTCAAGAGAACGCTGACGCGGGATGTCGAGTTGCATGGCCAGCGCATGAAAGCAGGCGATGCGGTGTGCCTGGCCTACGGGTCTGCCAACAGGGACGAGCGTCAATTTCCCGATCCTGATCGATACGACCTCAATCGGAAGCCTCGTGGGCACCTGGGTTTTGGCAGCGGTGTTCATGCCTGCTTGGGATCAATGATGGCCAGGCAGGTGCTTCGTGTCGCATTTGAAGAGTTTCACAAAGTCTTCCCTCGGTATCGACGCGCTGAGGTCGATTTACCTTGGATGCCGTCCACCAACTTCCGAAGCCCCACTCGGCTTGAACTGGTCCTGGAGTGAGGATTTACAGATGACAACCATTACTTATGTAGAAACCCATGGACAGGCCGTTACCGTGGATGTTCCGGACGGATGGAGCTTGATGCAGGGCGCGGTGGCCAACGGCATCGAAGGAATCTTGGGCGAATGCGGCGGTTCGTGCGCATGCGCCACCTGTCACTGCTACGTGGATGAAGCACGGATATGCGAACTGTCACCACCTGCGGATAACGAGCTCGACATGCTGGAAGATGCAGCTGCGCCTCGGCGGTCGAACAGCCGTCTGGCATGTCAGGTCAAGGTGCACTCCGCCATGGCTGGCTTGATCGTTCACCTACCTGATCGACAGCAATGACGAGCCCTGACAAGGTTGTGATTGTTGGCGCGGGCCAGGCTGGATTACAGACGGCCGAGGCGCTTCGAGCCATGGGCTACGCGGGCTCGATCACTCTGCTGGGGGCCGAGCGCTGCGGTCCTTACCACCGTCCACCGCTGTCCAAGGCCTGGCTGGCCGGCGAGATAGCGGCTGAGCAGCTCACGATGCGTTCACCCGATGCGCTGGCACGAAAAGGCATTGCTTTACGTACCGATGCGCAAGCGATTGGGATAGACATTGGAAAGCGCCTCGTGCGTTTGGCTGACGGAGGTGCATTGAGCTATGACGCCCTCGTTCTTGCCACTGGTGCCTCACCCCGGATGCTCGATTTACCGGGCAGAGATGCAAAGGGTGTGTTGGCGCTGCGCAGCATGGAAGATGCGCAGGCGATCGCGCAGCGCTTGGCGCTCTGTGCACAAAGCAATCGGCCGATGGTGGTTGTGGGCGGAGGCTTCATCGGACTAGAGGTGGCGTCCACAGCGCGCAAGAAGGGAGTTGCGGTCACGGTCTTGGAAGTCGCGCCTCGTTTGCTTGGTCGCGTTTTGGCCCCAATGCTGTCAGAGTGGTACGCGCAGTTGCACCGCTGGCACGGTGTGAACCTGGTTCTGAATGCGCGCATCGCCGCCTTCGAAACTGGCGCCGATGGGCACGTGTGTGGCGTTCACATGAACGACGGCACGCTCTTTCCGGCAGGACTGGTGATTGTGGGTGTTGGCGTACAGGCCAACGATGGTCTTGCTCGCGCTGCTGGCTTGGCTTGCGACCGAGGCATCGTTGTCGATGCCTGCGCAAGGACGAGCGATCCCTATATCTTCGCCGCAGGCGATTGCACGGCGCGAACGACCAGCGATGGGACTCTGCTGCGCCTGGAGTCAGTCCAGAACGCTGTCGAGCAAGGCAAGAGCGCGGCCGCTGCCGTGATGGGGCAAGAGCGCCCATTTGCTGCCGCACCGTGGTTCTGGAGTGACCAGTACGACATCAAGCTGCAAATCGCGGGCCTATCCACGGGGGCGGATCGATGGGAGACCCGGGGGGAGCCGGACAGTTGCAGCTTCAACGTCTATCACTACTGCGGTGACAGGCTGCTCGCGGTAGACAGCATCAACAATGCCAGGGAGCACCTTCAGGCACGCAAGCGACTTGATGGGGAATGCACATAAGTACGCGCAACCGCGTCGTCGCGTTGAGCCTGTAAAGGCATAGAGAAATTCACACGCCGCTGTTCCGCCGCATGGAAAAGCGAATCGCCATACCGGGGGCATGCATTGCAAGGCTCCGATCGGAAATCCAGCATAAGAGGGAAACGCAATATGAAAACTGCCCTGAACTACATCGACGGCATATGGTGTCCGGCTTCGGCCGAGCGCACCGGTGTTTGTATCAATCCCGCGACCGGTGAGCCCGCTGCGCAGTACGTCAATGCGACGTTGCCGGAGATCGAGGCGGCCATTGCGGGCGCGCGATACTGCTTTGAGTCCAGCACCTGGTCCAGCCAGCCTAAGCTTCGCTCGGACGTACTGCGGCTCTTTGCCGATCGCCTTGAGGCACGCAAAGACGAGATTGTGGATGCGCTCGTTGAGCTGAACGGAAAACTGCGACGCGAGGCTGAAGGTGAGGTATTGGCCGGCATCTCCGAACTGCGCTACTACGCGGGCTTGGCGCGCAATCTTTTCGGTCGGGTGCTCGAAATTGAGCCACAGATCTATTCGATGATTGAACGCGAGGCGATCGGTGTGGCGGCGATCATCGTTCCCTGGAACGCACCCGTAACGCTCCTCGTGAGATCCCTGGCGCCTGCGCTTGCCGCAGGGTGCGCCGTGGTGATCAAGGCCGCGCACCAGACAGCTCTGGTGCACGCCATGATGGTGGAGTGCTTGGTGCAGGATACGAGACTGCCTTGTGGACTCGTTCAATCCTTTGTCGAAGACGGTGCAGACGGTGCCAAGCTGCTGTGCGCCCATGTCGAAGTCGACGTGATCAGTTTCACCGGATCGACCCAGGTAGGCAAACTGATCGCCGGTTCGACTTCCAAGAATCTGACCCGGTTATCGCTGGAACTCGGTGGCAAGGCTCCAGCCATTGTGCTCCCGGATGCCAGCATTGCCGATGCGGTGCGGGGCATCGTGCCAGGCGCCTGCGTAATGGCGGGGCAGATGTGCACGGCCATCAGCCGGGTGCTGGTCCATGAATCGATCGCCGAGGGTTTCAAGGCGGCACTCGTGGAGGGTCTCAGGCAGATCCGTGTCGGCCCGGGACAACTCCCCACTTCCTCGATGGGTGCATTGATCGACAGGCGTAATCAGCAACGCTTGCTGGACGAGGTGCAGTCTGCGCGCGAGACCTGCGAAGTGTTGCTGGCTGGGACTGTTCCCCAGGACCTGCCACGTGCGGGTGCGTTTATCACGCCCTCACTGATCGCCACGCAGGATCTGCAGAGCCATTTTGTGCAGGACGAAATCTTTGGACCGGTGATCACGCTGGAGACGTTCAGCGATGACGAGAATGCCCTGACCCGCGCCAACGCGACCCGTTATGGCCTTGCGTCGTCGATCTGGACGAATGACTTCAAGCGAGCCCGGCAAATCGCTCGGCGCCTAAAGTTCGGCAATGTCTGGATCAATGCGCACAACCGACTTTTTGCCGAAGTCGAAACCGGAGGTTACCGCGAGAGTGGTCTTGGGCGTCTGCATGGCGTCGATGGCCTGAGCGATTTTTTGGAAACCAAGCACGTCTACATGCCGTGTGCCTGAGGAAAAGAAGAATGGCAGTTGATATTCAAACGGATAAGAGCCAAGCGGTGGTCATTGTCACTGGCGGAGCAAGAGGCATCGGAAACGCGTTCGCGCGACGACTCGCAGAGGATGGCTACCACGTTGCCATCATGGATCTGCAGGGCGCACAAGAGGCCGCGGAACAGATTCGACGCGAGGGCGGGCTCGCGGATGGCTACAACGCCAATGTCGTTGATGCCGCAGACTGGGACCGTGTTCTTGAGCAGGTCGGCATATCAGGCAAGCGGTTGCACGGGCTGGTAAACAACGCTGCCTTGTTTGCTAGTCTGGAAATGCAGCCTTTCGAGAAGGTGGAGAAGCAGGAATGGATGCGTGTCATGGAAGTGAACACGTTCGGTCCGTTTCTCGCGATCCAGAAGGTCGCGCCGATTCTGACCCAGGGTGGTGGTGGCGCGATCGTGAATGTGGCTTCGACATCGCCGCTCAAAGGCGTGACCGGCATGTTGCACTACGTTTGCAGCAAAGGCGCCGTCATTTCGATGACCCGCAGCCTTGCCCGTGAGCTTGGCGACCGATCCATCACCGTGAATGCGGTGGCGCCGGGGTTCACTTTGAGCGAGGGCATTCTTCAAAACAAGGAGCACGTCGAAAAGTTTCGCGATCTGGGCAAGAACGGCCGGGCTCTGAAACGCGACCAGCTGCCAGAGGATTTGCAGGGAGCTGTCAGTTTTCTCATCAATCGAGATGCATCTTTCATCACGGGCCAGACAGTCATCGTCGATGGCGGTGCGCATTTCGGCTGAATTTCTTAGTCGTTACCAGGAGACATTTCTATGAAAAAACTATTCTTTAAGATTCTTTGCCTCTTTGCCGTGCAGGGCTTCATGCTGGAAGCTGTCCATGCACAGATATACCCGTCCAGATCTGTGCGGATCGTGACGTCGTTCTCTGCCGGCTCCGGTCCCGACGCCATGCTGCGCATGGTCTCCGACAAGCTGGCAAAGCTTTGGGGGCAACCCGTCATTATCGACAATAGGCCGGGTGCGAGTGGTTTTATTGCAATCTCAGAGGCGCGCCGTAGTGGTGTTGATGGCTACACGCTCCTGCATATGGATGGCCTGAATTTGACGGCTATTCCACATATGTACAAGAAGCTCCCCTATAACGCGGAGACAGACATTGAACCTATCAGTCCCATCCACGGCAGCTACTTCTTTGTAACTGTCTCAGCTGACTCCCCCTGGAACAGCATGACCGACCTTATCAGGGCCGCCAAGTCCGCCCCGGGTGCCATTAGTTACGGTTCTTGGCAGATTGGCAGTGTTGCTCATCTTTTTTCCGCAGCTTTGGAGGCTGGAACCGGAACCAAAATGATGCATGTGCCGTACAAGGAAAACTCGCAGCTCTACACGGGTGTTGCCCGGCAAGAGGTTAATTGGACATTTGGATCGATTGCGAGCGCAGGCCCCCTTGTGAAGGCCGGTCGACTCAAATTCTTGGCCATCGCCGGGCCTGCCCGTGAAAGCGCATATCTTCAAGTTCCGACTGTGGCGGAGGCGGGTGGCCCAGCTGGTTTTGAGGCCAGAGGGTGGGTCGGTCTTTTTGCCCCCAAGGGGGTTCCCATGCCCATTGCAGAGAAGATTTCGGCGGATCTGGCACGTGTTGTGAACGAGCCGGAACTGAAGGCAAAAATGACCGAGCTTGGCTACGAACCAATGCCTAGAAAGCCTGCTGAAACGAGGGCGTTGGTGGCCAACCAGTCCAAGGAGTTCAAGGTAGTCGTGACGCGCAGTGCGGTCACGCTCGATTGAATTGCTGCGCGCTGGAGCGCAAGTCGTCGGCTCTTCTTCCTAGGAGTCTGAGCGGCAGAAGCTTTTTGGTTTTCCGCACATACGTTTTTGCACCTGCCGGCTGCGCAGAGCGCCGGCACCGCATTGCGAGGCCGTGGGAACGGCCCTGAACCAACACGCTCAGCGTGTCGCAAGCAGGCAAGCCACACCTGGGCCTGCCGCTTTGACCTTCAGCGGGCACGCAAGACGTTCATGCGCCGCAGATTCAGCGCCAGGCACACGAGCTTGAACTCGGCTTTGACCTTCTCCAATCCCCGCAAGCTGAACTGCCTGAACCCCAGCACGTTCTTAATCCACCCGTTGGGCGCCTCCACGATCCACTTGCGCTTGCGGTAGGCCGCCTGGCCTTCAGGCGTCTTCAGCCTGGCATCCATCTCTGCGGTGCGTGGGTAGCGTTCGGCATCAACCTGTAGCCCCTGCTTGCCTTCGCGTCCCAGTGCCACGATCAGCTCGCTCGGACTGCCCTTGAGTTGCTCGAACACCGCCTCCGAACGGAATCCCGCATCGGCCAGCACCTGCCGGGCGTCGTCACCCAGGTTCGCCTTCACCGCCTCCAGGAGCTCGGGCAGGCGCTCACTGTCGCCAGCGTTGTGCGTCAGCTCGGCTGCCACCACGATCTGCGCCGTCTCATCCACCGCCGTATGCGCGTTGTAGCCATAGTCGTAGCCACCTCCGGCACGCTTCATGATCCGGCTGTCCGTGTCGGTGAAGCTCTCCTGGGCGCTGTCCTTGGGCACGCCGAAGTCGCGCTTGTAGCGCCCGCCTTTGGGCTTGCCGTCCTTGTCGCGCGGCTTGCGTTCATCGTCCTTGCTGCGGCCACGTGCTTCATCGGCCTCCTGCTGACGCTTCTCCAGCCGCAGCTTGGCCTCGCTGATGGCCTTGAGACGGTCTTCCCGGCGCTTGATCTCCCCGGGCAGGTCTACCTCGGGCTCGTTCTTCTCCAGGTCGTCGGAGGCCCTGGCGCGGTTGAGCAGCCCGTCGATCTGCGCCTTGAGTTCAGCCTCGGCTTTGACCATGCGCTCATAGCTCATGGCCTTGTGGCGGCTGGCGTTGGCCTTGAGCTTGGTGCCATCCACTGCCACCGTGCCCAACTTGACCAGGCCGCACTCGCGTGCCAGACGCACGACCTGCACGAACAGGGCCGCCAATTCTTGCAAGTGCAGCGCGCGGAAGTCAGACAGCGTGCGGTGCGCGGGATAGTTCTCTGCCGCCAGCACGCGCAGGGCCACGTCTTCGTGCAGCTTGGCGGTGAGCTTGCGCGAACTGAAGGTGCCCGTGGCGTAGCCGTAGATCAGCACCTTGACCATCATGGCCGGGTGGAACGGTTGGTTGCGCGGCCCGCCCTTGGCGTATCGCGCATGGAACGCGCTCAGGTCCAGGCTGTCGACGCTGTCGCTGATGAAGTACGCCAGGTGCCCTTCGGGCAACCAGTCTTGCAGGGCGTCTGGCAGCAGGCGTTGTTGTTGCGGTGCATAGGGCAGGTAACTTGCAGGCATGCCTGTAATTTACCAAGCCTTTGCGCTCTCAGCGGCCTTCTGCCGCGCAGACTCCTAGGGGCAGTCCAGTCGTGGATCACCGCGGAACCGGGCCAGGACAGCAGTGTGAGCACCACCAGCCCCAAGCGCGTCGGCGCGAAGGCCAGTACATGCTCGGGACCGTCATGCCGCAAGTAGCTGCACGCCCAGTTCGTCCTCCAGATCGCGCACGGCACGCGAGAGCGGCGTCTGATCGATGTGGATGCGCTCGGCCGCCCGCGTAAAGTTCAGCTCTTCCGCTACTGCGATGAAATAGCGCAACTGGCGTCGCTCAATTATCCCGGCTACCGGCCGGCGTTAGCTGCATTTCGTTGCGGTCCTCATGCCAAGGCCTCCATATCGGTCACGGATTTCGAGACGGCGCGCGCCAAGACCTGCATAGCGGTTCGTGTCGACACAATTTCCTCCTGACTGGTCCACGCAACGAACCCGTCCGGCCTAACCAGTACCCACCTGGAGGCATACCGCTCTGCACCCGCGCCCGGTGCCAACACTATCAGCTTCAACGACACCGCCAGTGCAGCAGCAGCTTCGCTGAATGCACGCGCATCCGCCCCCGATGGCCCAACGCACAGCACAGTGAAGTCCGCGCCCAACTTCTCGAAAACGTTGCCGCCGTCGGCCAACGGCGCTGGCGGCAGGTGATGCCCCGCCCGCGCTTCGAACCGATGCTCCCCGACGGCGCTGCAGATGCCGTGCGGCCCACCCCAAACGATCGGAGAGCCCTCGTAGTTCGGCTCGAACGCATGGACCTCGCCGATCGCTCCGCGCGCCCGCGCTTGCCATGCTGACTCGAAGCCAGTGCGATCTGCCTCAGGATCGAAAGCATCAAGGAACTGACGATCTCTTTCGATCGACTTCGCAATAAAATCGTGCACAGTTGACGCGAATACTGGCCTGCGCTCGGCATCGTAGGAATCAAGCAGTGCATCGCCATCTCGTTTCTGAACCACGGCTGCAAGCTTCCAGGCCAGATTGCGGGCATCCTCGAATCCGGAATTGACACCGTAGCCACCATAGGGCGGATGGCTGTGAGCAGCATCGCCCGCGATGAAAACCCGGCCCGCGCGATAGCTGTCGGCAACGGCGAATCGCAGATCCCAAAAACCGATGTGCTCGAACTCCACTTCAAACTTGGCACCAACGGCTTCGTGCAAAAAAGCACGGAAGTCGAAGTTGTTCTCGGTCGTCCCAAGGGGAACTGGCGCGTGGAAAAACCAAGTCTGCCCGAGATCGACGCGACCCAGAAATTTCCAGTAGCCCTTGAGCTCCGGTTGAAGAACGTTGTAGTAGGATTTTCCAGGAAAGCGCTCCAGCAATGCATGCAACTCGGGTGAGCGGAACACCAACAGAACCATGAGCCGATCATGGTCTGTGCGCGTCTGCGTGAGCCCGACCTGCTCTCGGACAAGCGATCGGCTGCCATCACAACCAACCGCATACGCCGCCCGCAAAGTCTTTCGTTCCGTTCCGTCGCGCTCCGCAAGTTCGACCGTCACGCCTTCAGCGTCCTGCGACACTGCTTCCGCGCTCCATCCATACATGGTCCGCACCTTTGGCAGTTCCGCTGCACGGCTGCGCAACACCGCCTCGGTAGCGTACTGAGGCAGCCGCTCGTTGGCTGCGTAGTAGTAGGGCTGGACGAGATCGCGCTGGAGCCAGTCGTAAGAGTACGGTCCAAGCAACGTCCCGTAGGCAGTCAAGCCACCGATGCCGTACTCAGGCGGGATCGTGCGAGCAGCCCGCAACTGCCGCTCCGCACCCCAGGCATGGAAATGCTCCATCGTCCTTTGGGTCAGGTTCTGGCCTTTTGGAATGGGCTGGGGCTGCAAATACCGCTCTACCACGACGCAGCGCACGCCGCGCTGACCAAGATCGATGGCCAGGCCCATGCCGACGGGTCCTCCGCCAACGATCACAACCTCGGTCTCGTCCACGCACTGAATGCTGTTCATTTCACCTTCTCCGATTTAGCGATAAAGCGCTGACTCAGCGCCGCTCTCGCAACACACACCCCGCTTGCGCGGGCCATATTCCATGCAGACTTCACTCTTTGTCTCCTTGGCGTTTTGGATTAGAGTTGATGGTCAACAATCAATCAAACGGAACATACTGATGCATCCATCGGAAAAACTGATGCATGTGAGCAGCCGCCAACTGCAGGCCTTTCTCGAGGTCGCTCGACTCCGGAGCTTCTCCAAGGCAGCCGAGCAAATCCCCATGTCCCAATCAGGCATGAGCATGCTGATAAAGGATCTGGAAGACCAGATGGGCGCTCGTTTGTTCGACCGCAGCCCGAGATCCGTTATGCTCACGGACGCTGGCCGTCAGCTCCTCCCTGTGGCCCAACGGATCGTCCAGGACCTGAGAGGTCTGGGATCGACGATCGAAGGATCTGAAGCGGCTACTCGGTCGCGCCTGGACGTAGCGGCGACTCCCATGGTGACGATGAGCCTTTTGCCAGACGTCGTGAGGGAGTTCACCGATTCGCACCCTCATGTCAGCACCACTATCGCGGATGTCGACGTCAATACCGTCAGGCAGCGTGTTCTGGACGGTGAAGCGGATATCGGCCTGGGTTTCTTCGTCAAACCGGCAGTTGGTCTGTTGCGTCAGCCTCTGTGCCGATTTCGTCTGATGTGCATCAGTCCACCAGCACCCACCAACAGCCGCCGCCGATCATCACGAGGCTGGTCCAGTCTGCGTGATCTCCCGTTGATCGGTCTACCGCCGGATAACCCGATCCAATCGCTGGTGGAAACCCATCTCACCCGGATCGGGCATGTCCATGGAAAGTGCCAAACGGCTCACTTCATTGGCACACTGATCGCCATGACGCGTGCGGGTCTGGGTCATGCCGTTATCCCCTCATTCGCCATCGAGGAATGCAAGCGGCACGGTCTGCAGATCAGCATGCTGATAGATCCGGTGGTGTACCTGGACCTCTATCTGGTTTCACGCCGAGGAATTCAACCTAAGCCCACCACACTGGATTTTTCTGCTCGCCTGAAGACAGCGGCAACGAAACTAGCCAAGTAGAAAGATCATTCGAAGCTCGGCCAGCTTCTGATGGTCGCTCCTGCCTTTCGAGAACGCCCAAGCGACACCTCTGCCGCGGCATTGGAACATCCAGCAATGTCAGTGCTTCGCTTGCTCCGCAAGCCGTCGATGAATTCACCGGCAGCTGCCGAGCAAGCTCTTATCGCTCAGGCAGACACCTGCATGGTTCCATGTGGGAAAAGGAACGGCTCAACAGGATTTTGAGCAATGGTTGCACAGGTCAGAAAGGCTTGACCACAGTGACTCGAAATAGGTTGCCAGCCGGTTCAGCCCCAGACCCACCGCGGACGCTGAACTCCTTGTAGAACGCACCCTTCAGAAAGACTCCTGCCGCCGCAACGGGGTAGTTCACCTCCAAGCCGACAGCATGGCGTTGGGAATTGCCTTGACTCACCTGCGCGCCTGAGTCGTTGCCCAATTGCCATTGGCTGTAACCCACCACGCCCAGCGAATACTGCCCGAAGTTTTTTCCAACGCCCCATTCCATCGACAATTGATCGCCAGGACGTACACCAGAAGCTTTTCGGCCATGACGCTCGTATCGAAAGAGTACGGATCCGGTCACCGATTTCTCTTGATCGAAATAGTAAGTTCCTCCCCCGGTAAGCATGGCAGACTTTTATCCCTTGCCAGGTGCTCCGGGGCTACTTGTGCTTGCCGTGTCCAGCCAGACCCCGACGGCAGCTACGCTGTCCCAGCGGGTGCCGTGCCAAGCAAGCACCAACGGTCCAAGGTAGACATCCCCGATGCCGGTACCGCTGTCCCTCAATCCAACTGCATGTATATCAAGCGACGTCCTGATCACTGGAACAATGGCTTCAAAGCCATAGTCCGCACCGAAAACTTTGACGTTCGTGATCTTGATGAATCGGTTTGCGAGCGCGGTAACACTCCCGGTATTGCTACCCGGCAACTTCGCATCCGATCCGGGGACTCGAAAGTTGTCGATGTCGTAGTGCACCAGATACGCAAGATAGTAGTCCCCGGGCGGGGGCGCGGATGCGGCCTGAATGCCTTCAACCCCGGCGACGTAATGCCCTTCCGCGTAAGCGCTCGCACCGGCAAGTAATCCGACCAGAGTGGTCATGACGGGCAAGACATGGAAAGGTGGCTTGAGTTTTTTCATGATGCGACGCCCCTCCTCAGATGCGGATGCCGAACTTGCCGTATCCAGACGCCTTGACGCCTCCGAAGGGCATTTGCGCTTCGTCGTGCACGGTGGACCCGTTGATGTGGCAGATGCCCGACTCGATTCGGGATGCGACCTGCCAGGCACGCGCGACATCGCGGCCGAATACCGCGGCAGCCAACCCGAACTCGTTGTCATTTGCGCAGGCCACGGCCTCCTCCACACCTTTGACTCGAACGATCGCTTTGACTGGTGCAAAGGTCTCATCCTGGAAGACACGCATCTGCGGCGTGACACCATCCAGCAGCGTGGCCGGCATCAGCGTGCTGGAGACTTTGCCGCCACACACAAGTCGAGCTCCCTTTGTCAACGCGTCATCAATCAGAGCGTTGCAGCGGTCCACGGTCGGCATGTCTACCACCGAGCCCAGCATCACCGGCCCTTGGCGGGGATCACCCAGCGGCAGGCTCGCGGCCCGAGTGGCCAGCCTCTCTATGAAGGCATCCGCGATGGACTCGTCCACGATGATCCGCTCGGTCGACATGCAGATTTGCCCGGAGTTGGAAAACGCGCCGAATGTTGCTGCATTCACGGCGGCCTCGATATCCGCGTCCGCCAGAACCACAAAGGGCGCCTTGCCGCCCAGTTCCAAGACAGCGGATTTCAGGTACGTGGCGCAGGTCTGCGCAACCAGCTTTCCCACCTTTGTCGAGCCAGTGAAATTCACGCGCCGCAGCGCAGGGTGGGCGACCATGGCTTCCACCACGGCCGCAGCATCGGCGGGGGCGTTGGTCACGAAGTTCACGACGCCTGCGGGCAGGCCTGCCTCCTGCATGGCATCGATGATCAGGCCATGCGTAGCCGGGCAGATCTCGGACCCCTTGAGGATGACCGTGTTGCCACAGGCCAGTGGGGTCGCTATCGCGCGAACGTCGAGGACGACCGGCGCATTCCACGGCGCGATGCCAAGCACCACGCCAACAGGCTGACGCACCGCCATCGCCACGCTGCCAGGAACGTTGGAAGGGATGAGTTGCCCATCGATTTGTGTGGTCAGAGATGCGGCCTCGACCAACATGTCAGCAGCCAGCGATACATTGAAGCCCGCCCAGATCGCCGAAGCACCTATCTCGGAAGCCATTGCTTCGGTGATCGCTTCGGCCTTGGCCCTGAGTGCATCGGATGCCTTCAGAAGGAGGCTGCGGCGCTCGCCGGGCCCAATGGAGGCCCATGCGGGAAGCATCGACGGCAGCGACCGCATCGGCGGTGCTGGCAGCGGGTGCGCGCGTTGCGACGTTGTGGTCCAGCGGGTTTCTCCGCTCAAAAGCAGCCCCGCTGGAGGTGCTTCTGCGCTCACCACCGACGAGCATCTGGATCTCAATCATTTGACTTCCTTCTGAAAACTTGAACTCCAGTTGCCAATGTATTTGCCGCTCCGGTAATCCCCCCGCAAATCCAGTGCGCTGAGAAGTAGAGAGTCTTACAGGAGAATCTCTACCATGAAGAAATCGCGTTTCACCGACAGCCAGATCATCGACGTACTCAAGCGGGCAGAGGCCGGACTGACCGTCCCCGAGCTGTGTCGTGAACTGGGAATCAGCTCGGCGACTTTTTACAAGTGGCGAGCCAAGTTCGGTGGCATGGACGCCTCGCTCATGGCGCGCATGAAGGAGCTGGAGGAGGAGAACCGGCGATTGCGCAAGATGTATGTCGAGGAAAAGCTCAAGGCCGAGGTTGTCTCTGAGGCTCTCGCAAAAAAGTGGTGAAGCCATCTCGCCGACGCGAGATGGCTCAACATGCAGTGCAGCAACATGGACTATCGATCCGGGCTGCTTGCCAGGCGTTTCAGATCAGTCAAGCCTGCTATCGCTACGAGGCCCGCCGCAATATTGAGGACGATGAGATCGCTCTGTGGCTGCTGCGCTTGACCGACAACAACCGCAACTGGGGCTTTGGCCTTTGCTTCCTGTACCTGCGCAATGTGCGAGGCTTCGTATGGAACCACAAGCGTGTTTATCGCGTCTACCGGGAGTTGGAGCTGAACCTGCGTATCAAGCCTCGCAAGCGGTTGGTGCGTGAGAAGCCTGAGCCTCTGACAGTGCCCGAAACCTGCAACGAGGTCTGGTCCATGGACTTCATGCATGACCAGCTTGAGGATGGCCGTAGCATCCGATTGCTCGTATGGGGCCCGTAATCCCATCTTGAGGCTGCGCAGACCTCCGAGCAAGATCGCGTCCACGAAACAACCGTGCACACGATGCTCAAAGATTCTCACTCCCCTCGTTATTCGGTGCCGCGCACGCGCCGCACCTATACGCCACAGTTCAAGGCTGAACTGATCGCCGCGTGCAAGCAGCCCGGCGCATCGATTGCCGCCACGGCGCGTGAACACGGCATGAATGCCAATGTGCTGCATCGCTGGCTCAAGGAGCGTAAGCGCGCGGCAATCCCATGTTGACCGCAGCCGGCCGCACAGGTATTGATCAGGAGTTCGGGGCCTGCCAGCGATGCGGCAGCAATTCTTCGATCCTGCTGGCCCGGTGCGTGGGCAAGCGCGTGAGCACGTCCTTCAGGTAGGCATAGGGGTCATGCCCGTTCATGCGCGCCGACTGCACCAGGCTCATCACCGCGGCCGCACGTTGGCCTGCTCGCAGGCTGCCGGCGAACAGCCAGTTGTTGCGGCCAATGGCGATCGGCCGGATCTGGTTCTCGATCCAGTTGTTGTCCACCGGCAGTTGCCCGTCACCAACGAAGCGCGTCAGTGCAGTCCAGCGCCGCAGGCTGTAATCCAGCGCCTTGGCCGTGGCCGAGCTGTCGGGCAGTTTTTGTCTCTGTAGCAGCATCCACTCGTGCAGTGCAGCTAGCAATGGCTTGGTGTGCTGCTGCCGGATGGCCTGGCGCTGATCCGTGTTCAATTCCTTGACCTCGCGCTCGATGTCGTAGACCTTGGCGAACTGCTCCAGCGCGAACCCGGCGATCTGGCCGAGCAAACCGCACGCTTTGCCGAGGCCAGCC
>LNAQ01000103.1_pt1 | contig 14932 bp, 12 predicted proteins | sample 602591 | NCBI WGS metagenome assembly LNAQ01 (sample SAMN02440304, study PRJNA202911) | soil metagenome | biome: Subtropical and temperate rainforests or woodlands; isolation source: soil samples (1 kg each in a 20% v/v slurry with milli Q water) were... ... | reverse complement strand
GTAGTGCGCGAGGATTTCGCTATTGCCGGAATCAGGGGCCTGGCAGCCGAAAACGATGGGGCCGAACAGCGCCCGACCAAGTACCTCGTTGATCAGCGCCAAACGCACCTGACCGTAACCCGGTCCGCCCAGCTCAGGGCCCAAATGACAGGCCCACAAGTGGCGCGCTCGCACCTGCGCCTGCAACGGCCGGACCAGCGCCTTGAACAGCGGGTCATGAATATTCCACGGGCTGCCGAGCACATGCTCCAGCGGTTCGACTTCTTCGCGGACGAAGTGGTCGATCCAGTCCAGTTCCGCCTGAAAGTCGGCGTCGGTTTCAAAATCCCAGGCCATCGGCCCCTCCTTCAATATGCGATCAGGCGAGCAACATGCCGCCGTCGACCAACAGGGTCTGGCCGAGCATGTAGCTCGCCAGCGGCGAAGCCAGAAACAGCGCGACATTGGCCATGTCTTGCGGGGTGCCGAGGCGGCCCAGCGGAATGGTGCGCAACGCGCCTTCAAGGCGTTTGGGATTGCTGGTGGTAATCCGCGTGAGTTTGGTTTCCACCAGCCCCGGCGCAATACCGTTGACCCGTATGCCATCTAACGCCCACGCCTCACCCAAAGTCCGGGTCAGGCCGAACGCGCCGGTTTTCGAGGCGTTGTAACCCGGATTGCCACGCGTCGAATGAAAGGCCGCCGCCGAGCTGACGATAATCAACGCACCCTGCGCCGCCTTCAGCAGTGGATGAAACTTCTGCGCGCAGACCATCAAGCTGGTGAGGTTGACGTCCAGCACCTTGCGAAAGCCCTCTACCAGAAACTCCTGGCGGTCGTACAACACCGTGCCCTGAGCCTGAACAAGCACGTCAAGACGCTCGAAGGCGATGGGTGCACGTTCGATTTGCCCAACGTCGCCGACATCGACCTGGGCGTAATGCAGCCCCTGTAGATTCGAGTCTGTAGATTCGGCGTAATCGTCTGCGGCCGCCCGTGTGCCCCATACATGCACCTCGGCACCACGACTCAGAAAGTTCTGTGCGATTCCATTGCCTATCCCGCTGGAGCCGCCGATGACCAATACGGTTTTGCCGCTGAAATCCAGCTCTTGCATATGAGATTCCTTGTATCGAGAAAGGGCCGAACTACAGCTTGAGCACGCCGGCGTCGGCCAGCGGTTGTAGCTGGTCGTCGGTAAAACCAAGGGCGTTGAGCACTTCGCGGCAGTGCTGACCCAATGCCGGCGGTGCGCGGTTGAGCGTCAGCGGCAGATCGTCGAAGTCCCAGAAGCCGCCGATCTGTTGCAACTCGCCGTACACCGCATGCGGGTAGTGAGCGTGCAGGCCCGCAGCTGCGTTTGCCGGATCGTCCAGAAAAGGGTCGAGCTGTGCTTCGCGAACGATCTCGGCGGACACCTTGGCGGTGTGCAAGTCCGCCAAGGCCTCAGTCTGGCTGCGTGTCGCGAAATAGGCTGTAGGTGTGTCGCCGACAGTTGCGTGAAAACCCTCGATCTCGGTGGACTCAAACGCCGCGACCGCTATCCAGCCATCGGCGCAGCGGTACAAGCGATGCTCCGCGCTTAGGCCCGCTTGTTCATTGTCGAGCACATCCACTTCACTGACCGTGCCGTCGTCAAACGCCACGGCTTCGCTCATCGTTAACAACGTAGCGCCGAGCAGTGATGAGCCGACCATCTGCCCCTCCCCGCTGCGATTGCGCTGATAAACGCCCAGCAACAAGGCATACAGTGACGACAGCCCGGCGAAGAAATCGCCGACGCCGAAACGCAGCCACTGCGGTGGATTGCCTTCGCCACCCTGAGCCGTTTCCCAGCCGCAGGAAGCTTGCATCAGTTGATCGAAGCCGGGCCAGTCGGCACGCGGACCTTGGGGGCCGTAGGCGCTGACGTGGCAATACAGCAAGCGAGGATTGAGCGCGCTCAAGCTGGCGTAATCGACGTTGAGTTTGCGCGCCGCTGGCAGGCGCATGTTGTGATGCACTACGTCGGCCCAGCCAACCAGCGCGTCCACCAACGGCTTACTGTGAGGATCGCCGAGTTTCAACGCGACCCCGCGTTTGCCACGCTGGGTGCCACTGAAGGTACGCTCCAGGCGCCGCATCGCATCGCCGCTCGGCGCCTCGACCTTGATCACTTCGGCCCCCAGGTCCGCCAGCATCATGCAGGCGAACGGACCGGCGAGGTAGGCACCAAGGTCGAGGACTTTCAGGCCGTGTAAAGGCGGCAATGGCAGACTTGATGGGGCTGGTTGCACAAGCGCCGGGGGCCGCTGCGCCACGTTTCCGTTATCGGCTCCCAGGGCGTGCAACGGCCCGCGCACCGCGGCGGGAGGCGATACGGTATAGGAAGGCCCAGGCTGCAGAGTCTTGCCGAACACCGGATCATCGACGTCCACCACATAGCCGTTGAGCCGGGCCTGTTCGTCGAAATAGATCGCACCAAAGGGTGCGGCGATTTGCGCGGCGACGTCGTGGGCCCATAAATGCTCCACCCAGTCCCGTGCGAAACGCGTGGCAAACACCGCGCGGTTGGCACCGAAGTTTGGTGCTACGTGGCTGGGCGGCCATAACGCATTGAGCCGCGCCACTTCAGCTTCACCGAACTCAGTCAGCGCGCCAGCCATCCACGGCGCCTTATCCGGTGAGTAATGCACGTGCAGCCAACGACCATCACTGCAACGATGCAGCGGGATTGGAATGTGTTTATCCAGGCCTTTGGCGAACACCGGGGTCGGCGTTTCGGCGCGCGTCCAGTGCATGATCATCGGCACCAACGCCGCCTGCGCCAAACTGGTATGCGCCACGCCGCCGAAGCCATCGCGATCACGAGCGATCAAGCGCGCCATGACACCAACGACACACAACCAACAGGCCAACCAATTGGCAAACGGCATCCGAACGAAAACCGGGCCGTTGCGGTGACCGGGTTGCTCATCAAGCAAGCCGAGCCGAGCCAGTACCAGAGTTTCGCGGGGCAAGGCATTGGCCAACTGATGGCGTTGTGGCCAACCGCCAATCGCCGAGACGATTAACTGTGGGAAGCGCGCTGTGAGCGTCGCATCGTCCAGCCCAAGTTCCTTGGCCTTGATGGGCGTGAACTCGTGGATCAGCACGTCAGCACCGATTAGCAGCGCGTAAAGCTCATCGGTGGCTTGCAGGTCAAGGGTTACGCTGAGCTTGCCTCGATTGAGCACAGAAAACAGCGGCGTACCACGCTGATGGTCACCTGCGGGCGGTTCGACATTCACCACCTCGGCACCCGCTTCGCTCAATTGCAATCCTGCCGCCGAGCCTGCGATACCGCTGCACAAATCAATGACCCGAATCGCGCAAAGAATCCCCTCGTTCATGGCACCCCCTTAGCTCTGCTTTTTGTTAAGGCGACCTGACGTAGCGCTGCTGGCCACCCAGCCGTTTCGATTAAGATCAATCAATATCACAATTTTATATGCAGACTGGTATTCTTATTAGAGAATAAGTGGTGTGAATACCGCGTCTCACCTAGCGGGTATGGCTCATCGAGTTCACACGCTGCGCTTCGGAAAATAAAAATAAAATGGAGAAGGCTTTATGAAGAGCTTGATGTATCCGGCTATCGCACTAATGAACCGTCTGAGCTTCGCCATGAAATTCGGTCTCATGAGCATGCTATTTTTCCTGCCCATGCTGGCCACCAATCTGTATTTGGTTCGCGACTCGTACCGTCAGTACGTGAGTACCCAAATCGAGCTGCAGAGCCTGGATCTCTTGGGTACAAGCTTGAGCTTACGGAGGGATTTGGAGGCGCTGAGCAACATGGCCGAAATCAATGCGGTCCTGGGGCCCTCCAATAAGAACGATGACCTCGAGTCTCGCATCGCGGCGCTCGAACAGCAGTTGATGAGCACTCTGCAAAGGCTGACTGCGGTCAGCATCGACGAAGACCAAATTACCGCGTTCAATACCACACGCGACCAGATGATCAAGCAGCTCAAAGCGCAGCAGGCCGCGACTTCCTTGCAGAACAAAAGCCTGATCATCGACAGGATGCTCGCTGATGCTCAACTGTTTTGCCGCATCATTGCCAGTCATGCAGGGCTCAGCCAGGACAATGAACTTGAAGTTCGTCAGCTCATTGAACTGGTCAATACGGTTACACCGCAGGTGACGTCGATGCTCGGTCAAGGTCGCACGATGGGATCCTACTCATTGGCACAGAATCTATTGAACACCTCTGCCAACGTGAGATTCGACATCCTTCTCAATGCGCTGGACAAGCTTGACGCAGACTATGGCCTTAGACTGGACGAAGCGTTGCTTGTCAGCCCACGCGCTACACAACAGCTCCAGGCATTGGCAACGACCAGCCGAGCGTCGCTCAAACAAGGTGGGATATTGTTCGAAAAGCACGTGGTAATGGCTGAACAACTCGAGATGCCGTGGCACCAATTTTATGACCAGGTCAGCGAGCTGATGGCAAACACCTATCGACTCAACGAGACCACCCTGCAAGTGCTCGACGATGAGTTGCAGCAGCGCTTGGCGCAAAAGCGAAACAATATGCTGATATTGAGCGCTGGTCTCGCCGTGGTGTTTGTGACGATCTTTTACTTGTATGCAGCCTTCTATATTGCGACCCGCAGCACGTTGCGCAGTCTTCGACAGATGATGGGCAAAGTCGCTACAGGAGACATGACTGTTAGCTTCCACGCACAAAGCCGCGATGAGTTGGGCGACCTCGGTTTGGTGTTCAATACCACTGTGCAGAAGATCCGAGATTTGATCGAGCAAGTCGGACGCACTGTAGGCGAAGTTCAGCTTCAGGCGGGCCAGGTAGAAATGGTTTCGACGCAAAGCAGCGTGGCCGTGACGGATCAACGCGGTCAAATTGAACAGGTCGCCGCCGCGATGAATCAAATGACGGCAACGGCCCATGAGGTCGCTCGTAGCGCCGTCGCCGCGGTCGCCAGCGCGCAGAGTGTCAACCTGGAGACCGCCAGTGGCCGAGGACTGGTCGATTCGCAGCAAGAAAGCATCGTGCGACTGGCCGAGGAAATCGAGCGTTCGGTTGCTGTGATCAATCAATTGGCAAACGACAGTATGTCAATCAGCACAGTCCTGGACGTTATCAAGAGTATTGCCGAGCAAACCAATTTACTGGCGCTAAATGCGGCGATCGAAGCCGCGCGAGCTGGCGAACAAGGCAGGGGGTTTGCCGTGGTGGCCGATGAGGTACGGACTCTGGCCAAACGTACCCGACAATCCACCGACGAGATTCAACAGACAATCAAGGTACTGCAAAACGGCGTAGGGGCTGCGGTAAAGGCCATGGGCGTAAGTCACCACACTGCCAGCGGCGCGGTCGGTCAATCAGGGGAGGTGCAGAAAGCGTTGATCAATATTGTTAACGCCGTCGGCCAGATAGTCGACCAGAACCAGAGAATCGCGACCGCTGCCGAACAGCAGATGGCTGTCGCTCATAACGTTGATCGCAACATCGTCGCGATCAACCAGTCTGGTGAACGGACTGCCTCCGGTGCCAATCAGACTGAACGTGCCAGCGGTCAGCTGACTGTTCAGATAGCGCAATTAAAACAATTGATCGGGACGTTCCGCGTTTGACTTTCAAGACTCAGGCAATGTGATGACGCCTGCTCACCCGACATCGATAGACGGGTCGTCATCCCTGAGGATCAGGCCGTGAATTCCGTTTCAGGTCAAATACCCTGGTTCATTAATGCGTTGAAGCTCTCGCTGGGCCCCAGAGCCGCACAGGCATAGTCGTGACGCACCCACCAAAGCCAAAGCGCAAGCCAGCCAGCCAGCCAGCCAAATTATTAAACATTTTAATAAATAATGTTTTAATAAACCACACCAAGACTGTCACTGGCCCATAGTGCAAGCGAGTATTGGTGCTCAGCACTGTTCAACAAGTCAGCTTTCAGTCATACCGAACAGATCGTGACTTTTGTCCGTTGTGGATGTGCACCTACGGTTTTGTCGGCAGCGAATTGGACTTGGTACGCAGAGGTGCCAGGGTTTTGGATAAGCAAATTATTGCCGCTTAACCGCAAGTGATACGTTCCCACGCGCAAGCAAGGAAACGATCAAGCCGCCCCTGGAGGCTTACGGCTTATGCACCGCAGGCATGGGTAGGCTCAGGAATCTACCCACCTATGAACGCAACGCGCTGACCCTGCTGGCGCAAGCTGCGACAAGCCCTTCAGTCTTCACTCCGCACCTCTAAACTCCACGCCGAAATTGGCGCAAAAGTCACTCATCTTGCCGTTTTCATGTCGTCTCCTTTCTTGATCCAAGTCAATTCGACAAGCGCACGCGAAGGGGATACTTGCGTCCAAGTTAGGCACTTATTTGATATTTGTATAACTACTACAAAAACAAAAAAGCGGAGAGCGAGTGATGACCAGTACAACCAACCCGATCCTGAGCGACGGCACGAGAGTCTCGGACCTGATCGACCTGGAAAACCGTGAAGTGAAAATGCGGGCATTGTCAGACCCTGAACTGTATGCCCTGGAAATGAAAAAAATCTTCGCCAAGACCTGGGTGTTCCTCGGCCATGAAACCGAGATACCCAACAAGGGAGATTATATTGTCCGGGACCTGGGCTCGGACTCAGTGATCGTTACCCGCTCCGGCGATGATCAGATTTATGTTTCGCTGAACGTATGCCCCCACCGCGGCATGAAAATTTCCACCCTCGATGGTGGCAACGCTTCGGTCCATTTGTGCATCTACCATGGCTGGGCCTTCAAGCCCAATGGCGACTTCATCGGCGCGCCGGTGGAGAAGGAATGCATGCATGGCAAGGTGCACGCCAAAAGCGATCTGGGCCTGAAAAAAGCTCGCGTGGCGCTCTATGGCGGGTTGATCTTCGCCACCTGGAATATCGACGGGCCGTCCTTCGACGAGTTTCTGGGCGATGCCAAATGGTATTTCGACACGCTCTGGTGCCGCACCATACAGGGCATGGAGGTACTAGGCCCGCCGCAGCGCTTCACAATCCGCGCCAACTGGAAGACCGCTTGCGAACAGTCAGCTTCCGATGGCTTCCACACCCTGACCCTGCATCGCTGGCTGGGCGAGGTCGGCCCTTACGCCAAGAAGCCGGACGCCGAGGGCAAAGGCGGCGACCTGACACCGGAGATGTATGGCTCCGAAGTCTGGACCGAGCACGGCCACACCATGCGTTGCATCGAACTTGACCGCAAAATCCGCCGCCTCACTGGCCGCGACCCCGAGACGATGTCCCCGGAAGAAAAATTGTCCCTGCTGCCACCGCCAGGCATCACCAAGGAGATGGTGCCGGAACTGCTCAGCCGTTTCAGCGACGAACAGTTACACCTCATGAGCTGGCGTCCGCCGCAAGTCGGCAACTTCTTTCCTAACGGGCTGTTCGAGTTCATCTATCTGCCGCAGCCGGACGGCACGGTGCTCGGTGCCATGGCGCTGCATGCCTACATACCCAAGGGCCCGGACAAGCTGGAGTTCGTCAACTGGATTCTGACCGAGAAGGACACCCCACCGGAAATCAAGGCGCTGATGCTGCGCCAGTCGATCCAATTGCTCGGCACCTCCGGCATGGTCGAGCAGGACGACTCCGACACCTGGCCACACCAGACCCTCGCCGCCAAAGGCGCGGTAAGCGCGGACATTACCCTCAAGTATCAGGCGCTGTACGAAACCGGCAAACCCGAGGGCTGGCCAGGGCCGGGCAATGTGGGCGATGGCTTCACCAAGGACGATACCCAGTGGCAATGGTGGAAATACTGGCACGAACTGATGACCGCCTAAGACCACTAAAAACTGATTTGGAGACCGCCATGAACGAATTGCAGACCCTACTCGAGCCCACTCCCCTGCCCCCCTCAGATCGTGCCAAGCGCGTCGCGATTGGCAGCCCGCTGTACAACGATATCCTCGAGTTCCTATATGACGAGGCCGAAATGCTCGACAGCCTCCAGCTGGGACAGTGGGGAGAAACGCTGGCCAGGGATATCGAGTACAACCTGCCGATCCGCCTAACACGCCCCGCCCGCATGCAGGACCAGACCGTAGTGCGCACCGTACAGCACATGCACGACAGCTATGCATCGCTGATGGTCCGGATCATGCGCATCACCGATACAAAGAGCGCATGGGGCGAAGACCCGCCATCGCGCACCAAGCGCATTGTCAGCACCGTCCGCGTATACAAAACAGACAAAGACAACGAGTACAAGGTACAGAGCTATCTGCTGGTGACCCGCAGCCGCTTCGATTTCGACGACTTCGATCTGATCCCCTGTGAGCGGCACGACATCCTTCGCAAGGAGGGCTCGCAGCTGAAGTTGGCCCGCCGCGAAATCATCGTGGACCAGACAGTGATAGGCACGCCGAACCTCGGCATTTTCCTCTGACCATTACCCAGGAGACCTTCACCATGTCCATCCAAGACCCCATCGTCATCGTCGGCGCCGCACGCACCCCCATGGGCTCGCTGCAGGGCGACTTTTCCAGCGTGGCCGCGCACGACCTGGGCGGTGCCGCCATCAAGGCCGCCATGGATCGCGCCGGTGTGTTGCCCGATGCCGTCGGCGAGGTGCTGTTCGGCAACTGCCTGATGGCCGGCCAGGGCCAGGCGCCTGCGCGCCAGGCAGCCTTCAAGGGCGGGCTGCCCAAGGGCGCGGGCGCCGTCACGCTGTCCAAGATGTGCGGCTCGGGCATGAAGGCCGCGATGATGGCGCACGACATGCTGCTGGCCGGCACACACGACGTGATGGTGGCAGGCGGCATGGAGAGCATGACCAACGCCCCCTACCTGCTGCAAAAGGGCCGCGGCGGCTACCGCCTGGGCCACGACCGCATTTTTGACCACATGATGCTCGACGGCCTGGAGGATGCCTATGAGCCCGGCCGTTCCATGGGTACCTTCGGTGAAGACTGCGCCGCCAAATACCAGTTCACGCGCGAGCAGCAGGACGCGTTTGCCACCGCCAGCGTGCAGCGTGCCAAGGCGGCCACCGAGTCCGGCGCGTTCGCGGCCGAGATCGTGCCGGTGACGGTGAAAGACCGCAGCGGCGAGCGCGTGGTGTCGGTGGACGAAGGCCCCGGCAAGGTCAAGCTCGACAAGATTCCCGCGCTCAAGCCCGCCTTCAAGAAGGACGGCACCATCACCGCCGCGTCCAGCTCCAGCATCAATGACGGCGCTGCCGCGCTGGTGATGATGCGCGCATCCACTGCCCAAAAGCTCGGTTGCAAGCCCCTGGCCCGCATCGTGAGCCACGCCACGCACGCGCAAGAGCCCGAGTGGTTTGCCACCGCCCCGCTGGGCGCCACGCAAAAGGCGCTGGCCAAGGCAGGCTGGGCCGTGGGCGATGTGCAGTTGTGGGAAATCAACGAAGCCTTCGCCGTGGTGCCCATGGCGCTCATGAAAGAGCTGGACCTGCCGCACGACAAGGTCAACGTGAACGGCGGCGCCTGCGCCCTGGGCCACCCGATCGGCGCCAGCGGTGCGCGCATCATGGTCACGCTGATGTATGCACTCAAGGCACGCGGCTTGACCAAGGGCCTGGCCACGCTGTGTATCGGCGGTGGCGAGGCCACGGCGGTGGCGCTGGAACTCGTTTGATGCGATAGGGAGATGGGATGATTTGGCTCTTTTCACCAAGACTGTGACGACTGCACCATCTCCCGAGATCACTGCCTTTGGGCGCGATTTGCCGCGTTGCTGGAGCTGCCGCAGCTGGGCATCATGGCCTCCACCATGACCCGCGCAGGCCGTCGCAAGGCGGTGTACTACGTGGGTGACGAGCAACTCGCCAAACAGGCGCTGGCGCCCTTGCTGCTGCACGACGAGGCCGCGTCGCTGGCGTTGAGCATCACCTACGACCCGGCATGGTCCGGCTATTTTGAATTCGCAGCCCATTGACCCGGAAGCAACCATGATCGAAACCCTCGAACAATTGCGTACCCTGTATGCCGCCCCCGGCGAGCGGGCCCTGCGCAAGCAACAGCCGCAGCTGGATGTGCACTGTCAGCGCTTCATTGCCCTGTCGCCGTTCTGTGTGGTGGCCAGTGGCGGAGCCCATGGTGCGTTGCTCGATGCCTCGCCACGCGGCGGCGCGCCGGGGTTTGTGAAGTCGCCCGGCCCGCACACCCTGCTGCTGCCCGATGCGGGGGGCAACAACCGGCTCGACACCCTGACCAACCTGCTTGACGACCCGCGCATCGGTGTGCTGTTCATGATTCCGGGCGTGGACGAAACCCTGCGGGTGAACGGCACCGCGCGCCTGCGCGACGAGGCGCAGTACACCGACTTCTTCACCGCCGAGCGCCAGCGCCCAAAAATAGTGATCGAAGTGCGCGTGGCCGAGGCGTATCTGCACTGCTCCAAGGCTTTCATGCGCTCGCGGCTGTGGTCGGCCGATGCGCAAGTGGACCGCGCAGCGCTGCCCACCATGGGCCAGATGATTCACGACCAGATGGGCCTCGCCACCGAGCCGGAGTCGCAGGTCGCCATGTTGCAGCGCTATCGCGCCCAACTGGCGCAAGAGCAGCAGCTCGGTGACGCCTGATGGTGTCGATGTTGAATGCTTCTATTTTGATAGCTACTAGTGCTTGACAGATAAGCGCTAGAGCCATATTCCATTCAAATTTTTACCCATGAAATCCATACTTGTTATTGGCGCGTCGCGCGGCATCGGGCTGGAGCTGGTGCGCCAGTACACCGAGGCGGGCCGCCGCGTGATTGCCACCGTGCGCGACGACGCTGGCCGCGAGCGCGTGCAGGCCCTGGGGGCCGAGGCGCTGACCGTGGACGTTGTCAACCCTGCCAGCGTGAGCGGGCTGGCCTGGCAGCTGGATGGCGAGAAGATCGAGACTGCCTGGTATGTGGCGGGTGTCATCCGCCGCTCCAACGCGCTTACGCCGCCCACACAGCAAGACTTTGATGCCGTCATGCACACCAACGTGCTGGGCGCCATGCAGACGCTGCCGCAGGTCGCGCCCCTGGTGGCCGATGCGCAGGGCGTGTTCGCGTTCCTGTCCTCGTCCATGTCGCAGATTGGCAGCGTGCCCAACAGCGGTTCGTGGCTGTACCGCACCAGCAAAGCCGCGTTGAACATGGCGGTGGCTGCCGCCCAGCATGACTACCCCAACGCCACGCTCATCACCATCGACCCCGGCTGGGTGCAGACCGACATGGGCGGCGAAGGTGCTGCGCTGACCGTGCAAGACAGCGTGCGCGGCTTGCGCGCCACCGTGGCGGGGGTGACTGCCGCCGACAAGGGCCGTCTGCTGCACCACGACGGCCGCCGCGCCGCGCACTGGTGAATTTTTTGACGAACAACGAATACAAGCCGGAGACAACACGATGCTGCTGACCCAAGACCAGGAAATGATCCGCGACGCAGTGCGCGACTTTGCGCAAGAGCAAATCGCGCCCCACGCCGCGCGGTGGGACAAGGAACACCACTTCCCCAAAGACGTGCACCAGGGCCTGGCGGCGCTGGGCGCTTACGGCATCTGCGTGCCCGAAGAATTTGGCGGTGCCAACCTCGACTACCTCACGCTCGCGCTGGTGCTCGAAGAAATCGCGGCCGGAGATGGCGGCACCAGCACCGCCATCAGCGTGACCAACTGCCCCGTCAACGCCATCCTCATGCGCTACGGCAACGTCCAGCAAAAGCGCGACTGGCTCACGCCCCTGGCCCAAGGCCAGATGCTGGGCGCGTTCTGTCTGACCGAGCCGCATGTGGGCTCGGACGCTTCCGCGCTGCGCACCACGGCGGTGAAGCAAGGCGATGAATATGTGATCAACGGCGTCAAGCAGTTCATCACCAGCGGCCAAAACGGCCAGGTCGCCATCGTCATCGCCGTCACCGACAAGGGTGCGGGCAAAAAGGGCATGAGCGCCTTCCTCGTGCCCACCAACAACCCCGGCTATGTGGTCGCGCGGCTCGAAGACAAACTGGGCCAGCACAGCAGCGATACGGCGCAGATCCACTTCGACCACTGCCGCATTCCGGCCGAGAACCTCATTGGCGCCGAAGGCGAGGGCTACAAGATCGCGCTGGGCGCGCTCGAAGGCGGGCGCATCGGTATCGCCGCCCAAAGCGTGGGCATGGCGCGCAGCGCGTTCGATGCGGCGCTGGCCTATGCAAAAGAGCGCGAAAGCTTCGGCCAGCCCATCTTCCACCACCAGGCCGTGGGCTTTCGCCTGGCCGACTGCGCCACGCAGATCGAGGCCGCGCGCCAACTCATCTGGCATGCCGCCGCGCTGCGCGATGCGGGCCGGCCCTGCCTCAAGGAAGCCGCCATGGCCAAGCTGTTCGCCAGCGAGATGGCCGAGCGGGTGTGCAGCGTCGCCATCCAGACGCTGGGCGGCTACGGCGTGGTCAGCGACTTCCCGGTCGAGCGCATCTACCGCGACGTGCGCGTCTGCCAGATCTACGAAGGCACGAGCGACGTGCAGAAGATCATCATCCAGCGCGCGCTGGCCTGACGCGGGCCGCGGCGGGAGGGGGCGGAGACCGGTTCGCCGCCTTTGCGGTGCGTTGCCGGGGGGCATCGATCGGGTTTGCTCCTGATAAGTGAGCTGCTCGAACTTGCCTGGTAAGCACCAGAATCACTCTTAACTGCGATTTTCGCAGCGCTTTCACCACACCCGCCTGTGGCGCAGCAGCGTGGCCGCTGGTGAGCGTGCGCTGGCTTGCAGGCCCCATCTCCAGGGGTGTTCTCGCCGGCCCTGGCTGCTCCAGGGGGGCAGCCAGGGTATGATTTCTCACTTATTGAGAATCAATTTTATATATTGATTATTGAGAAAAAATCCCTACACTAGCGCCTTGTCCAAAGAGGGCGCAATGCCCTGATACAGGAGTAACGTGTCAAACGCTCAGAAAAAACTCAAGGCCGCGATCATTGGCAGCGGCAACATCGGCACCGACCTGATGATCAAGATCCTGCGCCACGGCCAGCACATCGAGATGGGCGCCATGGTGGGCATCGACCCGCAGTCCGATGGCCTGGCGCGCGCAGCGCGCATGGGCGTGGCCACCACGCACGAAGGCGTCGAAGGCCTCACGCGGCTGGACGTGTTCAAGGACATCGACGTGGTCTTTGACGCCACCAGCGCCGGCGCCCACGTCAAGAACGACGCCTTCCTGCGCAGTTTGAAGCCCGGCATCCGCCTGATCGACCTCACCCCCGCGGCCATTGGCCCCTACTGCATCCCGGTGGTCAACGGCGAAGACCACCTGGACGCCCTGAACGTGAACATGGTCACCTGCGGAGGCCAGGCCACCATCCCCATGGTCGCCGCCGTCTCGCGCGTGGCCAAGGTGCACTACGGCGAGATCGTCGCCTCCATCTCCAGCAAGAGCGCCGGCCCCGGCACCCGCGCCAACATCGACGAATTCACCGAAACCACCTCCAAAGCCATTGAAGTGGTGGGCGGCGCCGCCAAAGGCAAGGCCATCATCGTGCTCAACCCGGCCGAGCCGCCGCTGATCATGCGCGACACCGTCTACACCCTGAGCGACTTCGCCGATGAGGCTGCCATTGCCGCATCGGTCGAGCGCATGGCCGCCGACGTGCAGGCCTACGTGCCCGGCTACCGCTTGAAGCAAAAAGTGCAGTTCGACCGCATCGAAGGCCTGAACATCCCCGGCGTTGGCACCCACCTCAGTGGCCTTAAAACCTCGGTGTTCCTGGAAGTCGAGGGCGCAGCCCACTACCTGCCCGCCTACGCGGGCAACCTGGACATCATGACCAGCGCCGGCCTTCGCACCGCCGAGCACATGGCCCAGCGCATCCTGGCCGCCGCCAGCGCCAACGCCGCCGCCTGAAGGAGAACCGCATGAGCACCCCCCAATCCAAGAAGATCTACATCTCCGACGTGACGCTGCGCGATGGCAGCCACGCCATCCGCCACCAGTACAGCGTCGAGCAGGCCAAGCAAATCGCCAAGGCCCTGGACGACGCCAAGGTCGACTCCATCGAAGTCGCCCACGGTGACGGCCTGCAAGGCGGCAGCTTCAACTACGGCTTTGGAGCCCACACCGACGTGCAGTGGATCGAAGCCGTGGCCAGCGTCGTCAAACACGCCAAGATTGCCACCTTGCTCTTGCCGGGCATCGGCACCGTGCACGACTTGAAGGCCGCCTACGACGCGGGCGCGCGCATCGTGCGCGTGGCCACGCACTGCACCGAGGCCGACATCAGCCGCCAGCACATCGAATACGCCCGCCACCTGGGCATGGAAGCCGTGGGCTTTCTGATGATGAGCCACATGCAAACGCCGCAAGGGCTGGCCCAACAGGCCAAGCTCATGGAAAGCTACGGCGCCACCGTGTGCTACGTGGTCGACTCGGGCGGAGCCCTCTCCATGAACGACGTGCGCGACCGTTTCCGCGCCTTCAAGGACACGCTCAAGCCCGAGACGCAAACCGGCATGCACGCCCACCACAACCTGAGCCTGGGGGTGGCCAACTCCATCGTGGCGGTGGAAGAAGGCTGCGACCGGGTGGACGCGCGCCTGGCGGGCATGGGTGCGGGCGCGGGCAATGCGCCGCTGGAAGTGTTCATTGCCGCCGCAGCGCGCCTGGGCTGGAACCATGGCTGCGACCTGTACCAGCTGATGGATGCGGCCGACGACATCGTGCGCCCGCTGCAGGACCGGCCGGGGCGCGTGGACCGCGAGACGCTGGCCCTGGGCTACGCCGGGGTGTACAGCAGCTTCTTGCGCCACAGCGAGGTGGCGGCCCAGAAGTATGGCCTCAAAGCCGTGGACATTCTGGTGGAGCTGGGCAAGCGGCGCATGGTCGGTGGCCAGGAGGACATGATCGTGGATGTGGCGCTGGATCTGCTCAAGCAGCGCGCCTGAAGTCGACAGCGAGGGGCCGGGCAGACGCTTTCGGCGCGCATCTGGCAGGTCAGCACGTAGCCCTGCTCG
>LNAQ01000102.1_pt1 | contig 14946 bp, 14 predicted proteins | sample 602591 | NCBI WGS metagenome assembly LNAQ01 (sample SAMN02440304, study PRJNA202911) | soil metagenome | biome: Subtropical and temperate rainforests or woodlands; isolation source: soil samples (1 kg each in a 20% v/v slurry with milli Q water) were... ... | reverse complement strand
CAAGGGCGTCTCTCCCTTGCCGCAGATCAAGGTCGACGAGCTTGCCTGTGGCGTCGTCGAAGATCAGCAGGTGCGAGGCGCCAGCCAGGTAGTTCGCGGCCGCGGCGGCGGTTACTTCCGCAAGTGCGCCGTGGGCGATCTGTCGGGCGCCGGCGAATGCGGTGAAGCTGTTCTCCATGGAGCGTCTAATACACGAGATCTGGCGGCTGATCGGCCGTGTGTTGAATTGGAATGCCGCGGTCTGTGACGAAATCGACGTCACAAAGGCAAGACATGCCTCAAAGTGACGCTAGGATGCGTCTATGCCGCGTCCGGTGACGCGCGCCCACATTCGAGAACCTTGACGTATGCGCATGTCATTTCGGTCCGTCGTCCTGGCGGCGGCCTTGTCGATTACGCCTTTCACCAGTGTAGCGATCGCGGCCCCCGGCGAAGTGGCGCCCATCCTCACGACCCCGGAAGCTCGGGACGTGAAGACCTACGCGCAACCGCAGGTCGCCCGCGTCACGCATGTGGACCTGGATCTCGCCGTCGACTTCGCCACCAAGACGATGCAGGGCGTTGCAGTGATGGATGTTCTGGCGGCCAAAGACGCCAAGGCGATCGTGCTCGACACACTCGACCTCAACATTATCAAGATCACGGACGGCGAGGGGAAGGATCTCCCCTGGCGCCTGGGTTCGAACAACGAAGAACTCGGTGCGCCGCTGACAGTCGAGCTGAGGGGCGCGAACCGGATCATCGTCCATTATCGGACCGCGCCGGGAGCGCGTGCGCTGCAATGGCTCGAACCCTCGCTGACTGACGGCAAGCGCAAGCCGTATCTCTTCAGCCAAGGACAGGACATCAACAACCGTAGCTGGATCCCCACCCAGGACAGTCCTGGCATTCGTCAGACCTGGGCGGCGCGTATCGTCGTGCTGAGCGATCTCGTGGCGGTGATGAGCGGCGAGAAGCTTACGCCGGAAGGGGAGCCTACTGCGGACGGACGCAAGGCCTATCGGTTCCGGATGGATCACTCCGTTCCGCCGTATCTCATCGCGCTTGCGGTGGGTGACCTGGAGTTCAGGGCGCTCGGCCCGCGCACGGGCGTCTATACCGAGCCTTCCATGATGGATCGCGCCGCCAGCGAACTCGTGGACACCGAGAAGATGGTGACGACTGCAGAGGCTCTCTACGGCCCCTATCGGTGGGGCCGATATGACGTGCTGGTTCTCCCGCCGTCCTTTCCGTTTGGCGGAATGGAAAATCCGACCCTTACCTTCCTGACGCCGACTTTCATCACGGGCGATCGCGCCAATGTCGGCCTCGTCGCTCACGAACTGGCGCATAGCTGGTCGGGCAATCTCGTGACCAACGCGACTTGGCCGGATAGCTGGCTGAACGAAGGCTTCACCACCTATTTCGAGAACCGCATCATGGAGGCCCTCTATGGGCCGGCGCGTTCAAAGATGGAGGCGGACCTCGACTGGGACGGCATGCAGGCCGATATCAAGGCCGCCGGCGGTCCGAAGGCCGAACGGACGAAGCTGCATGGCGACGTCGGCGGGCAACTGGCTTACTTCAAGGGCGCGACCTTCCTGAGGACCATCGAGACGACGGTGGGGCGTGAGCGCTGGGACGCCTATCTGCGCTCCTATTTCGATCGCCATGCCTTCCAGCCCCAGACGACCGCCGGGTTCTTGGCGGACCTGCGAGCCAACCTGATCAAGGGCGACAAGGCGCTGGAGGCCCAGCTCCAGCTCGACCGTTGGGCCTATGGCGCTGGCCTTCCTGAAAATGCGGTGCATCTGAAGTCGGAGGCTCTGGCGCGGGTCGACGAGCAGATTCAGAGCTTCGTGGGCGGGGCGCCGGCGACTTCGGTGACGGCGAGCGCCTGGACCACCCACGAATGGCTGCGGTTCCTCAACGGCCTGCCGCGGCAGCTATCGAAGGCCCAGCTCGACGATCTCGATGCGACTTTCGGGCTTTCCGTGTCGACCAACAGCTATGTTCGGTCCGCCTGGCTGGAGCTTGCGATCGCCAACAGGTACGAGCCGGCGATCGCGTCGCTGGACGAGTTCCTGTCGAGCGTTGGCCGTGGGCTGTTCATCCGGCCGCTCTACGCCGGGCTGATGAAGGACCGGTCCTGGGGGCAACCGATCGCGCGGCGCATCTTCGAGAAGGCCAAGTCGACGTACCACCCAACCGTCGCTGCGGGGCTGCAGCGCATGATCAACGCCCCGGCCGCTTGAGGGGACCGCCCATGCGAATTCTTGTCGGTGTTCTCGGCGCCTTGGCCTTGGCCGGTCCGTGCCTGGCTCAGGACGCCAACGCGCAATTCCTTGCACAGAACGCTCGCGCGCCCGGGGTCAATACGATCCCGGGCATACAGTACAAGGTGCTGAAATCCGGGCCGTCGGACGGCGCCCATCCACAGAGATCCTCGACGATCAGGGTTCGCTACGAGGGCAAGTTCCTCGATGGCCGGATATTCGATTCATCCAAGAACGATCCGGAGGGCGCTGTCAGCTTTCCGCTGGAGAGGCTGATCCCGGGCTGGGTGACTGCGCTTCAACTGATGCGGCCCGGCGACGAGTGGATCGTCTATCTGCCGCCGGAATATGCCTATGGCGAAGCTGGCAAGGATGCGATCCCGCCCAACTCGATCCTCGAGTTCAGGATCGAGTTGTTGAGCGTGAACTAGCGCGCACAAGGGCGCGGCCCAGCGAGGTTCGATCCGAGCTGGACCTAAACCGGCATGGCCGTCGTGTACTTCACCTGGTTCAGGGCGAAGTGAGACGCGGCGTTGGCGACATTCGGATGGTTCAGGAGCGTGCCCATCAGGAAGCGCTCATAGCCAGTGACGTCGGCCACGACAACGCGCATCAGGTAGTCCCATTCGCCGGACATCGAATGGCATTCCATGATCTCCGGCCGACCGCGAAGGAAGGCCTCGAACTCCTGCCGCTGGGCTGTGGCGTGGGACTTCATGCGAAGCTGGCACATTACGTTGACCCCGCGCCCGACCTTCTCCGCATCGACCAGTCGGACGTTCTCCCTCAGCACCCCGGCCGCTTCCAGCGCCTTGATGCGCCGCCAGCAGGATGCGGGGGAGGCGCCTACCCATTCCGCAAGGGCGGCGTGACTCTGAGAGGCGTCGTGCTGAAGCGCCCGCAGCAGCTTGCGATCGATTTCATCGAGGTGAAGGTCGTCTTTCATGAACTGGCGTCTTAGTGAAACGTTTCGCCATATAATCTGCAAATGCTCGCGTGATTGAAAGCCATTCATCGCGCCTGACGCGTAACTTTCTTCATCTGGAAGAAGGAGGCGCACATGTCCGACGTCATAGCTCCCGCTCGCTCGCTGTTTGTGGGGCTGAAACCTCAGGCGCCGGATCCGTTGCTCTCGCTGATTGCGCTCTACAAGAACGATCCCAGGCCTCAGAAGATCGATCTCGGCGTCGGTGTCTATCGCAATGACGCCGGCGATACGCCGGTGTTCGCAGCTATCAAAGGCGCTGAGCGCGTTCTGCTCGAAACCCAGCCGACCAAGGCCTATCTGGGCCCCGAGGGCGACCTCGGCTTCCTTGAACTGATGACACCGGTGGTGTTCGGCGAGGGGAAGGGGGACGGCCTCATCGCCCTCCAGACTCCCGGCGGCACGGGGGCTTTGCGGCTCGCGGCCGAACTCGTCAACGCCAGCACGCCTGGCGCGCGCATCTGGATGGGCACGCCCTCCTGGCCGATCCATGCGCCGATCTTCCGAACGGCCGGCCTCGCGGTGGAGACGTTCGGCTATTTCGACGTGGCGACCCAGCGGGTCTGCTTCGATGAAATGATGGCGGCGCTTTCGGCCGTCGGGGCCGATGACGTCGTGCTGCTTCACGGCGCCTGCCACAACCCGACGGGCGCGGACCTCTCCATCCAGCAATGGCGCGAAGTCGCCGCGCTTCTCGCTGCCCGCGGCGCGGTTCCGCTCGTGGACCTGGCCTATCAGGGGCTGGGCGATGGCCTCGACGCCGACGCTGCGGGCCTCCGCACGGTGATGGATGCCTGCGACCGGGTGCTCGCGGCCTATTCCTGCGACAAGAACTTCGGGCTCTATCGTGAGCGCACCGGCGCGTTGTTCGTCCGCGCCCGTGGCGAAGAAGAGATTGTCCGCTCCAACATCCTCCAACTTGCCCGCTGCGCCTGGTCCATGCCGCCGGATCACGGCGCCGCTGCGGTCCGGGTGATCCTCGAGGACGCGGCGCTGTCGGCCCAGTGGCGCACTGAACTCGACACCATGCGCGAGCGTATCAACCAGGTGCGTCACGCCCTGGCCGACGCCGACCCTCGTCTGGAGCCGCTGCGGGACCAGCGCGGCCTCTTCTCGCTGTTGCCGCTTGCGCCGAGCCAGGTCGAGGCCATGCGCCACGACCACGCGATCTACATGGCCGGTTCCGGCCGCATCAATCTCGCCGGCCTGACGACGGCGACTGTCCAACCACTGGTGCAGGCGCTTGCCGCCTGCCTGCAGGGAGACGCCTGACCATGACCGTGACCCCGGAAAACCCCATCGGCCTCGACGGTTTCGAATTCGTCGAGTTCACCAGCCCTGATCCGGCGGGCATGAAGGGGCTGATCGAACAGCTCGGCTTCACCGCCTACGCCAAGCACCCGACCAAGGACATCGTCCGCTACAAACAGGGCCGCACCAACCTACTGGTCAATCAGGACAACTCTGGCCAGGCGGCCGACTTCCGCCGGGCGCACGGTCCGTCCGCCAATGGCATGGCCTTCCGCGTCGCGGACGCCAAGGCGGCCTACGAGCTGGCGATCTCGCGGGGCGCTCAAGCCGCCGACGCGATGCAAAGCGCTTTCCCGGACGCCTATGTCCTCGAAGGCATTGGCGGCAGCCTGCTCTACCTGGTCGATCGCTACGGAGACAAAGGCACGATCTACGACGCCTGGGATCAGATTCCCGGCGCGGCCGAGGCCGAGGCCGCCAACAATATGGGTCTGGATCTCCTCGACCACCTGACCCACAACGTCCGCCGTGGCGAGATGCGGACTTGGTCGACCTTCTACAATCAGATCTTCGGTTTCGAGGAGCAGAAGTACTTCGACATCAAGGGCCAGGCGACCGGCCTGTTCAGCCAGGCGATGATCGCGCCCGACAAGGCCATCCGTATCCCGCTGAACGAGAGCCAGGACGACAAGTCCCAGATCGAAGAGTTCATCCGCGAGTACAACGGCGAGGGCATCCAGCATCTGGCCCTGACCACGGACAACATCTACGACACGGTCGAGCGCCTGCGCGCCCGGGGCGTGAAGCTCCAGGACACCATCGAGACCTATTACGAGCTGGTCGACAAGCGCGTTCCCGGCCACGGCGAGGATCTGGAAAGGCTGAGGAAGAACCGTATCCTCATCGACGGCAATGTCGGTGAAGAGGGGCTGCTGCTGCAGATCTTCACGGAGAACCTGTTCGGTCCGATCTTCTTCGAGATCATCCAGCGCAAGGGCAACGAGGGCTTTGGCAACGGCAACTTCCAGGCCCTCTTCGAGTCTATCGAACTCGACCAGATCCGCCGCGGCGTCATCAAGGTGGATGCGGCGGAGTAGAGGCCCGCGCCTCGGTCGGCCTTGTGGCTGACAGCTCCCCCGGCGGGGGAGCATCCTATGACTTTGGATCCTCCCCCTTCGGGGGGAGGGCGCGCAGGATGCGTGACGGAAGGGGACGGCCGTGGAGAAGACCATGCCGCTGAACTACATGTCTGGCTTCGGAAGCAGCTTCGAGACGGAAGCGGTTTCCGGCGCTTTGCCGACCGGCCAGAATTCGCCCCAACGGGCGCCTTTCGGCCTTTTCGCCGAGCAGCTTTCCGGCTCGGCCTTCACCGCGCCGCGTCACGAGAACCGGCGCTCGTGGCTCTATCGGCTGCGGCCGACCGCGAGCCATTCGCCGTTCCGACCCTACGCCGGCGCCAGCCTCGTCCGTTCTGGTCCCTTCAACGAGGTTCCGCCCACGCCTAACCGTCTGCGCTGGGACCCGCTGCCGATCCCGACGGAGGCCATCGACTTCATCGACGGTCTCGTCACCTACGCCGGCAATGGCAATGTGTCGACGCAGGCAGGGATCGCCATCCACCTCTATGCGGCGACCCGGTCGATGGAAAACCGCGTCTTCCTCGACGCCGATGGCGAACTGCTGATCATGCCGCAGGAAGGGGCGCTGCTGATCGCCTCCGAGCTTGGTCGCCTGGACGTTCGCCCCGGCGAAATCGCCGTCGTTCCGCGGGGCGTCCGCTTCTGCGTCGAGCTGATCGACACGGCCGCGCGCGGCTATGTCTGCGAGAACTATGGCGCGCCGTTCCGCCTGCCGGAACTCGGCCCGATCGGCGCTAACGGCTTGGCCAATGCTCGCGATTTTCAGTTCCCTGTCGCCTGGTTCGAGGATCGTGACGAGCCCACCGAGGTGGTGCAAAAATTCTGCGGCGGCCTCTGGACGACCACTCTCGACCACAGCCCGCTGGACGTCGTCGCCTGGCACGGCACGCTCGCGCCCTACAAGTACGACCTGGCGCGGTTCAATACGATCAACACGGTGTCCTACGACCATCCGGATCCGTCGATCTTCACCGTCCTCACCTCGCCGTCGGAGACCGCCGGCACCGCCAACTGCGACTTCGTGATCTTCCCGCCGCGCTGGCTGGTGATGGAAGACACCTTCCGCCCGCCCTGGTACCACCGCAACCTCATGAGCGAGTTCATGGGCCTGGTGTACGGCGAGTACGACGCCAAGCCCGGCGGCTTCAAGCCCGGTGGCGCCAGCCTGCACAACCCGATGGTGCCGCACGGCCCGGACGAGGAAGCCTTCGACAAGGCCAGCCACGCTTCGCTCGCGCCACAGAAGCTCGACCACACGCTGGCCTTCATGTTCGAGAGCCGCCTGCGCTTCGTGCCCACGCCGTTCGCCATGCAGAGCCCGGCGCTGGACGAGGACTACGCCGACTGCTGGGCCGGCCTCGAGGACCAGTTCAAGCGTTGAGAGACCGACGGCCGCGAAGCGCGGCGCGTGCAGGGTTTGCCGCGCGCCGCAACAATGGATGCCTTTCCAACAACAACGACGCAGAGACATGACCTTCGCCTCTTCCCGCCGCACGCGCTTCGCCGCGCTCGTCGCCACCGCCGTGATCGGCCTGCCTTTCGCGACCCTGGCCACCGCGCAGGCCGCCGACTACCCCGCCAAGCCGATCCGCTTCATCGTGCCGTACACCGCCGGCGGCACCACCGATCTGGTGGCGCGCACGGTGGGCCAGAAGGTGTCCGAGAAACTGGGCCAGCCGGTGATCATCGAGAACCGCGGCGGTGCCGGCGGCAACATCGGCATGGACGTGGTGGCCAAGGCCGCGCCCGACGGCTACACGATCGGCTTCGGCGCCATCTCGACCAATGCGCTCAACCCGCACATCTACAAGTCGATGGCCTTCGACCCGCGCAAGGACTTCACCGCCATCAGCCTGCTGGGCACCTCGACCATCGTGCTCGAAGTGCCGGCGACCTCGCCCATCAAGAGCGTGGCCGACCTGATCGCCGCGGCGAAGAAGGCGCCCGGCCTGCCCTACGCCACCGCGGGCGCCGGCACCTCGATGAACCTGGCCGGCGTGATGTTCGCGCAGATGACCGGCGCCGAACTCACGCACGTCGCCTACAAGGGCAGCGGCCCGGCCATCAACGACATGCTGGGCAACACCGTCGGCGTGATGTTCGACAACCTGCCCGCGTCGCTGCCGCACATCCAGGCCGGCAAGCTGCGCGCGCTGGCGGTGGCTGGCCCGGCACGATCGCCCTCGCTGCCCGACGTGCCGACCATCGCCGAGACGGGCCTGAAGGGCTACGCGCTCGACCCGTGGTTCGGCGTGTACGGCCCGGCCCATCTGCCGGCCCCGATCGTCAAGGCGTTGAACGACGCCTTCACCGAGGCGCTCGCCTTGCCCGACGTGAAGGACAAGCTCACGCAGGCCGGCTTCACGCCGCGCGGCTCGTCGGCCGAGGCGCTGGCGAAGCTCACGCAATCCGAATACCAACGCCTCGGTGATGTCGCCAAGAAGGCCGGCATGTCCGCGGACTGAAAGCACCCATGACGACCATCGACGCCACCCATGACCCGAAGCTGCGCAGCTGGGTCGAATCCGCCAATGCCCCGGGCACCGACTTCCCCATCCAGAACCTGCCCTTCGGCCGCTTTCGGCCGGCCGGCACCGACGAGCCCTTCCGCATCGGCGTGGCCATCGGCGACCAGGTGCTCGATCTCAAGGCGGCGAAGGTGGTCGACCATGCCGACATGAACCTGCTGATGGCCGCGACGCCCGCGGAGCGCGCGGCGCTGCGCACGGCGCTGTCCGAAGGTCTGCAGGAAGGCAGCCCGAAGCAGGGCGAGTGGGAGATCGCGCTCTACGCGCAGGCGGCGGTCGAGATGGCGCTGCCCTGCCGCATCGGCGACTACACCGACTTCTACACCGGCATCCACCACGCGACCACCGTCGGCAAGCTGTTCCGCCCCGACCAGCCGCTGATGCCCAACTACAAGTGGGTACCCATCGGCTACCACGGCCGGGCGTCGTCCATCCGCGTGAGCGGGCAGCGCTTCAAGCGCCCGCAGGGACAGACCAAGGCGCCCGATGCGGCCGAGCCGAGCTTCGGCCCGTCGAAGCGGCTCGACTACGAGCTCGAACTCGGCTTCCTCATCGGCCGCGGCAACGCGTTGGGCGCGCCCATCGCCATCGCCGACGCCGAGCAGCACCTGTTCGGCGTGACGCTGCTCAACGACTGGTCGGCGCGCGACCTGCAGGCCTGGGAATACCAGCCGCTCGGCCCCTTCCTCGCGAAGAACTTCGCGTCGACGCTGTCGCCCTGGATCGTCACGATGGAAGCGCTCGCACCCTTTCGCGCGAAGTTCGAGCGACCCGAAGGCGACCCGCAGCCCATGCCGTACCTCGATTCGCCCGCCAACCGCGCCAGCGGCGCGCTGGCCATCACGCTCGAGGTCTGGCTGCAGACCGCGAAGATGCGCGAAGCCGGCGAGCCCGCCACGCGGCTCACGCGCGGCAACACCACGCAGGCCGCCTACTGGACGGCCGCGCAGCTCGTCACCCACCACACGGTCAATGGCTGCAACCTGCAGCCCGGCGACCTGCTGGGCTCGGGCACGCTGTCGGGGCCGACGCTGGACCAAGCCGGCCGCCGGCAAGACCTTCAAGGTCATCAACCCCGCCACCGGCGACCACCTGGCCGACGTGGCCTCGCTGGGCCGTGACGAAGTGCTGTCCGCCATCAGCGCCGCCAAGCAGGCGCTGCGCACGCCGTCGTGCACCGCGCGCACGAACTGGTCGTCGGTCCATCGGCCGATGCCGGTGTCCGGGTCGGCCGTGATGTTGCAGGCATAACGCTTGTTCTTGCAGTGCAGGCGGATGTCCTGGGAATCGGTGGAGTCCCGGGCGGTATACTTGTCCAGGCGCGCGGCCATGAAGCTCAGATTCTGCACTTCCCTGGACGTGAGCATCGCACCGTTGAACATGGTTGGCAGCAAGCGACCGTCGTTGTACTTGAGCAGCGGCACATCCGGCAGCAGCGCGCCGTACTTCAACACGCTTTGCGAGACGCGCACCTTGGCGGTCAGGCCCAGCTTGGTGTATTCGTCCGCCGAACCGCGTGGGTTGCTGCCGCTGGACGGCAGCAAGCCGCTGTTGCTGCTGTCTGGGCTGGAATCGAGCTTGAATCCCGCCATGCCCAATGCATCGACACCGAACCCGAGCGTGCCCTCGGTGTACCCCGATTGCAGATTCAGAATGAAACCCTGGGCTGACTCTTCGCGCTTGGACGCGCCCTGCTCGTTTGAGGTGTGCCCGTCACGAAAATCGCGGTTGAAATACACCAGGCTGTCACGCGGCTCGCGCACGCCTACTTTCGTCAGCTCCACGAACATCACCGAATGCGACCCCACTTCCTTGCACTCGCTGATCCGTCCTTCGAGTTGCACCAGGGCATCGCGCAGCACCGGCACATCCGCCGCGCCGTCGTCCCACAGGTCCCAGGCAAAACGCTCGGCCATCGGCACCTTGGTCATGCCGGCGAAATGACGGGCCAGTTCTTCCTGCTCGCCACACAGCACGTTGACGCACAGATGGCCATTGGTGCGGAACACATCGTGGGTGGCGCTGTTGCGGTTGACGCACACCAGCACGGTCGGCGGCGAGTCCGTCACCGAGCACACGGCGCTGGCAGTGATGCCGCAGCGCCCGCCGGGGCCGTTGGTGGTGATGATGTTCACCGCGGCAGGCAGCTGCGCCATGGCGTTGCGAAAGTCGATTTGCTGCTGGCTCAGGTCGGCCATGTCGATGCCCCTTCCTTCAGGAGGACCGCTATCTGGCGGCCCGTAGGTGATGGAACAAGACTAAGGCTGCGGGCGCGCCGCAGCCATTCTGACGATCCCCATGGCAGGGTTGGGTTTCCGCTAGTCGACTAGGTGGTTTCTTTATCGCAAGGGCCGGCCACAGTGGGTATTCTGCATACTGGCTCCAGAAAGATGAGCCAATGCGTGCCGCACGTTCCCGTGCGAAAACAATAATTAGAAAACTTCGTGGCAGCCCCGATGGAAATCCGAAAACCGATTGTTTATATCGTTGACGACGACAAGGACCTGCGAACCTCACTGGCCTGGTTGCTGGAGTCGGTGAGCGTGCAGGCGCAGTGCTTTGCCGGCGCCGAAGAGTTCCTTAGCCAATACGACCCCAAGCAGCCCGCCTGCCTGGTGCTCGACGTGCGCATGCCGGAGACCAGCGGTTTCCAGTTGCAGGAAATCCTCAACCAGCGCGGCAGCACCCTGCCGACCATTTTCGTCTCGGCCCATGGCGACATTCCGATGTCGGTCACGGCGATGAAAAACGGCGCGCTGGATTTCGTCGAGAAGCCCTACAACCCGCAGCAGATGATCGACCGCATCCAGGCCGCGCTGAAGACCGCCGTACACGCCCAGGCCGATCAGCAGCAGCGTCAGAACCTGCAAGGCAAACTGGCACTGCTGACCAGCCGTGAGCGGGAAGTGTTGATGCTGGTGATCGATGGCAAGGCCAGCAAGGTGATTGCCCGGGAGCTCAACATCAGCGTGAAGACCGTTGATGTGCACCGCACCAAGATCAAGGAAAAGATGGGTGTGTCCAGCATCGCCATGCTGGTGCGCGAGGTGCTGCATTTACCGGTGGATGAGCCGGTGCGGCACTGAGTGATTTGCAGCGGTCATGAGGCCGCCATCGCGAGCAAGCTCGCGATGGGGCCAGCCCATTCAACATCGAATTCAGCAGCTATAGCGCTTGCGATAAGCCCCTGGCGACACACCAAAGCGCGATTTGAACGCCGACGAGAAGTAGCTCGAATCCGAGAAGCCCCACGCATAACACAACGCCGAAAGCTTCTGCTCGACATCGGCGCGGCGCAGGTTTTCGGCGCAGAAATCCAGGCGCCGGTGCTTGATGTATTGCGCCACCACCAGCCCGCGCTTGGAGAACATCCGGTACAGGCCGCGCACGGAAATCCCCACTTCACGGGCGATCAGTTCGGGGCACAGTTCTTCGTCGCTCAGGTGCGCGTCGATGAAGGCGATGATCTTGCGGAACTGCCGCTCATGAGCGTCTGCACCGCCGTCCCGGGCGCTGATACCCGGCAGCAACAGGCTGGCCAGGGCATCGAGCACGGCCTCACTTTCCTGCATGTCCAGCCCTTCCTGCTGGCGGGTGTCCAGCACCAGCTTGTTGGCCATCGCCGCCAGGGGGCTGCCGGCCGCGATGCGCGTGGCGCAGTTGACGGTATTGAAGTGTGAACCCCGCTCGACCACCTGGCGCGGAAGAATCAGCGACAGCTGTCGGCAATCGTCGTTGTAGATCATGTCGCTCGGGCGGCCGGCGTCGATCAGGGCGATGTCGCCACAGCCCAGTTGCGCGCGGTTGTCGCCCTGCTCCAGTTGCGAGCTGCCGCGCATCTGGAACACCGCGTAGTAGTGGCCGTCGCTGCTGGTGCTGACGTCCTTGCTGGTGCGGTACAAATGCACGTGCGCCATGTCGACCACACTCAGGTTGATCGCACCGCTGCGAAATTCCGCCAGTTCGCCGTAGAAATCGGTGTCCAGTGCCCGGGCATCGAAACGCCCACAGGCCTGGTTCACCTGGCTCAACCAACTTTCGAACGCCTCGTTGCGCACCGTCGATGCTGTAATCATGTCCGCAAAGCCTCACGTTTTTGTTGTTATTTTTCGACCGCTTCATCGAGCGGTTCGTCAAAACGGTTATTTCTGTAGCCATCTCCTCCTTCGACGGCCGCCGGGCGCCCATTCAACAGGCTCCGGCCCAAGCTTTCCAGTCGACCTACGGGTTAAATGTCCAATACCAGACGAGCGGAAAGCGCCCGTGATACACATGCGCAAATCTGCTTGTTGGACGCCTTTTCCTTGTTCGACAGGCAGTTGTCGCGGTGCTCAGGCACGCCGTCCAGTACCTCGACGATGCAGGTGCCACAGATGCCTTCGCGGCACTCGGTGTCGATGTCGCAACCATGGGCCTGCAACACGTCGACCAGGCTGGCGTTGGCCGGCACCTGCAGCACCACGCCGGAACTGGCCAGTTCGACTTCGAACGTGCCGGCCGGGGCGCTGTTGGCGGCCGGGTCTGCGGCAAAGTGTTCAAGGTGAATCGAATCGTCAGAGCGACTGCGGGACGCCACTTCCACCACTTTGTTCATGAAAGGTGCCGGGCCGCAGGTGTAGACGTGAGCGGCGCTGCCGGCACGCGCCAGGCATTCGCTCAACGCGCCGTCCAGATCCGCCGGTTCAACGCCGTAGTGAAACTCCACGTTATCAGCGAACTTCGTCGCCAACAGCTCTGTAAACGCCGCGTACTGCGCCGAACGGGCGAAGTAATGCAAACGATACGGCTGGCCGCTTTCCGCCAGTCGATAAGCCATGCTCAACAGCGGCGTCACGCCGATACCGGCGGCGAACAGCACGTGTTCGCGGGCACTGTCATCGAGACGGAACAGGTTGCGCGGCGTGCCCATTTCCAGCTCCATGCCCTCTTCCACTTGCTCGTGCAGCGCCAGCGAACCACCGCGCGACTGGGCTTCTTTCTTCACCGCCACCAGATACGCACGGCGATCCTGCGGCGGGCTGCACAGCGAATACTGACGGGTCACCCCGGTCGGCCCGGTCAGGTCGACGTGGGCACCCGGTTCATAGGTGTCGAGCGGCTGGCCGTCACTGCGCACGAGGCGAAAGGAACGGATATCCAGTGCTTCGTCGACGATCCTTTCGATCTTCACCTTCATCATTGCATCACCTGAATACTGTTGTTTTGGTTTACTGCACCTTGTAGGAGCGAGCCTGCTCGCGATGAATCTGAGAACAACACGGGGTGTCAGGTTTCCAGCGTCATCGTTGACGATCATCGCGAGCGAGCTCGCTCCTACAGGGTGGGGGCATTTTTCTGCTGCTCAGCGCATGAACAAACCGCCATTGATGTCCCAGCACGCACCCGTTACCGAGGCGGCATTCTCGGCGATCAGCAGCAACACGCTGTCGGCGATGAACGTTGGGTCACCGAGGGTGCCCGCCGGAATCATTTTCAGGATCTGTTCCAGACGCTCCGCAGCCACGGTTTCGCGTACCACCGGCAAGTCCAGCGGACCTGGCGAGATGCTGTTGACCGTCACGCCCTGGGGCGCCAGTTCACGGGCGAAGACCTTGGTCAGGGTCGCCACGCCACCCTTGGCCGCCGCGTAATGCGCACCGGTGGCGGTGCCGCCGTTCTGCCCGGCCAGGGACGCAATGTTGACGATGCGACCGAAGCCGCGCTCGGCGAAGTGCGCGCCGAATACCTGGCAGGCCACGAAGGTGCCCCGCAGGTTGATCGCCATCGACTCGTCGAATTCTTCCGGCGTGATGTCCATCAGCGCGGCGACTTTCGACACACCGGCGTTGTTCACCAGAATGTCGGTGCCGCCCCAGCGCTCGGCGAGCAGGTCACGGGCACGCTGGAAGTCGGCCTTGCTGCGCACATCCAGTTCGATGGCGACGGCAGTAGCGCCGCTGCTATCAAGCTCGGCGGCCAGTTGTTGTACGCCATCGAGGCGCACATCCGCCAGGCCGACGCGATAACCGGCTGCGTGCAGACGGCGGGCGATGCATTCGCCCAGTCCGCGCGAGGCACCCGTTACGAGGGCTACTCGACTCATGATGTTGCCCTCACAAAAGGAAGCCGAGCGCGCTCAGGCTGTCGGTGGAGTTGATCAGGCGCACCACTTTTCGCTCCAGGGTCGGCACGCCGTCGGTGAAGCGGATACGGTGGTTCAGGTCGGCCACGAACGGCGTGTGCACGCCGCGCTTGTAGGCGTACAGCAGCTGCGCCGAATTGACTTCGACGATGTCGCCGGCCGCTTCCACCAGACGGAAACGCGAGACCGTGCGGATGGTTTTTGCCGCGTCCACCGCCGACGGCGAGTAGCCGGCGGTCAGGCGTTCGATGCGCAGGTCACGCATGCGCGCATCGTCGTAGGCGTAGTTGAGGGTCGCTTCGAAATCTTCGGTGTCCGGGTCGATCGGCACGATGTACTTGCCGCTTTCGCTCCACAAGGTTGCCCATTCGGCGTAGTTCTTGTGGTCGAGCAGTTCGGCTTCGCGCCAGATGAATTCGATGGCCTGGGCCAACGGGCCGGAAAAACCGTTCAGGGTGTCGTGATTACTCATTGGCTCATCATCCTTTTCCACATGTCATAGGCACCGCGCATGCCGCCCTCGTCGGTGGCGTGGCTGACCTTGTCGCCGTTTTCGGCAGTGATTTCGCGGTTCAGGCCGCGGTTGACCAGGATCGGCGCATCAACACCGGCATACGAACCGCGCTGCACGCGATCCCAGGCTTCGGCATCGTGAGGGCTGCCGAAA